>OFGN01000069.1_pt1 | contig 105367 bp, 73 predicted proteins | sample 1521821 | NCBI WGS metagenome assembly OFGN01 (sample SAMEA3504094, study PRJEB24116) | mouse gut metagenome | biome: mouse gut; feature: mouse-associated habitat; material: faeces | place: Denmark | collected 2011
TACTTGAAAGGATTTTTTACACTAATTTTTGACGGCCTCTGCCGTGGCTACAAATATACGTGTGACCTTAACGCAACACCTTCATTTGAATGAAAATCAAGACTAGCACTTTAATCGTTATTTTGATTCTATTCAATATCATTGGTTTTTTGTTATGGGGCATTGCTTGTTCTCATCAAATTAAAGAAAACCAATCTTTGAAAAGCATTTTTGAGAATTATTATAGTCATGTATCTTACATGGTAAAAGGCAAAGTCGTTTCTGTAAGAATGGTCGAATCGTTCGGTAGTCCGGGTCGTTATATATATCTGACAGAAATTGACGTGGATACATTTATCATTAATAAAAATGATTTATCTCCTGAAATGCTGTTCTGTGGTATTTTAGACATCACCGAAAAAAAAGCTTATATTCTATCATCTATTTATAAATATCCAGACGACAGACCTTTTAATTCTTACGACGCGTTGCCTTTTGTAACAATAGATACAGAAAAGCGTCTGATTGAATTTTCTAATGGCTATAAGCAGAGTCCATATATTGGCGAGAATATAATTCTAACAGACAAAGAAAATTCACATACAATCCGTTTCTGACAAAGGGCATTGCGATTAAAGCATAGAATCATCATGTTACATAAAAACAGACGTTTATATCTGGCACTGGCGATTTGCAATATCGCATTGCTTGTAGACCTTGTATTGATAATCTGCACAGATGTGTTTAGTGCCGGTTCGTTATCGACTTTCCATCGGCTCTCGCAATTCGTGATGATGGGAGCAGCTATGGTTTTACTCGTCTATAATATCAAGTATTGCGGCAGCCGGAATCTAAGCAAGGAGCTCGTAGCTATCTGCTGCGGCATGATTTTCACAAATCCGTTTGTGTCGTTTTATCTCTACTACAAGACATCGCCGCGCCGTGCCAAATCCGCGACAAAATCTGCTGACAATACCACACAAAAGAAGTGCTTAAAGCGTAGGATGTATAAAATAGCGGTGTGGCTGAACATTCTCTTTTGGGTATACATCGCCGCAGGTTGCGTGGCAGATGTCTGCGGAATATGTAATGCCGGAACTATCATCAACATCCGGATAATAGCGCCTCTTCTTGTCGTGGCCTTTATCTTATCATATATCAACATTGCAATCAGTATCATCCATAAAGAATTTAAATATACTCTCCTACTGTGCTTATTTTCGATTGTATATAATCCCTTCTATGCACGGAGGGTATTGTCAAATGACCGGATTTAGGCTCTCTACAATTCAGTTACCGGCCCGCCGGCACTACATTTGCAAATTATTCTTGTGGAAATTTGGTATTATGGATAAAAATGCCTAAATTTGCACTCCGAAACTACGCAAACAATAGAAAAATCACAATAAGGCAATGAAAAGAACATTCCAACCCTCTAACCGTAAGCGCGTTAACAAACACGGCTTCCGTGAAAGAATGGCAACCGCCAATGGCCGCAAGGTGCTGGCTCGCCGTCGCGCTAAAGGTCGCTACTCTCTTACTGTTTCCGATCACATCGCAAGCAAGTAAGGTTATCGCCACCTTATACAGCCGCTCCTCCGTGAGCGGCTTTTTTATTAAATGGGTTTATCATGATACGAAAAGGTACTTTTGACGACGCGGCGCAGATGGCCGATATCTTCAATTATTACATTGCCAACAGCACTGCCATTTTCTCCAACCGCCTGCGCTCGGCCGATGATATGCGCGGGCTCTTGGCTCCTGTGGTGGGGAATTATCCGTTCTTTGTCAGTGAGGACGACGGCTTGCTTACGGGATATTGCTTTGCTCATGCCTATATGCCCGACCCTGTATACAGCGCCACATGGGAAATCACCATCTATCTGCGCCACGGACACACCGGCCGCGGCACCGGCTCGGCTCTGCTCCACTCCATCATCGATGAGGCGCGCCGGCAGGGAGCGCACACGCTGATATCATGTGTGACCGGCGGCAACGAGGCTTGCAGCCGCATGCACCTCAAAGCGGGTTTCCGCCTGGCGGGTACTTTGAAGCAGGCAGGATATAAATTCGGTCAATTCCTTGATGATGAACTTTATCAGCTCATTTTGAACAAGGCAGCCGGTGCAGACGTTTAATATTCATATCAACGCTGTCTACATCGCAGCAGACTGAAAAATATGATTATTATGAAACGTTTCAACCTTATTCTTCTCACGCTGTTCGCCATGCTGCCTGCAGCTGTATCTGCTCAATATTACCAGATCGCCAACCAGATTCCGCAACTGCTTTCTCCGGCTCTTTCAGGCTCTCTCAACTACAAGGGCTTTGTGGAGCTTACGGGCATGCCTGGTCTTGGCCATAACCGCGCCAACATCATCGACATATCCACAACTCAGGGATTCCAATATTCATCGTGGTTCTTCATGGGTGTAGGTGCCGGCGTGGACGCAGTGATGGCCCAGCAGCCGGGGAATTGGCACCCGACACCCGACTATGATTATATGTACCGCGGCAATACCAAGACCAAGGTGATGATACCCCTGTTCTCCGACTTCCGCTTTACTTTCGGCCCGGCGACATCATCGTTCTTCATCGACTTGAAAGTCGGCGCTGCATGGCTCATCGGCAGCGACTATCTGCGCATGGCCGATGGTTTCATGAGCAACAGTACACAATTCTATTTCCGCCCCACGATAGGCATGAGGATACCGGTGTCGGCGCAGAAGCCTAACCAAGCCTTCAATGTCGGCGTGACATATCAGTTGCTGACATCCAACAACAATTACTATTATTATTCCAACTCACTCACCCTCAATAATATCGGCATATCGGTCAGCTACGAGTGGTAGGCTCAGCTATCGGCAGAAAATAGATATAAGAATCGGCACACTCACCTCAAGTATTATGCCATGGAAGAGTGCGGCCGAGACAAGCCTCACATTCGATGACTTCTCCGAGCCTACAATCATCGGCAGGCATACGTCCATCGAGTTGATACCGGCTACTGAGATTGCCGCCTCTCCATGCCCGCGTGCCGAGAGGAAACGGCATGATACCAGTGCAAAGAGTTCTCTTACCACATTCGCCATCAAGGCTATAGCTGCGATAGACGCGGCAGCGTCGGCTCCGACAGAAGCCTCTTTGAACTGCCCGATAAGCACCGACGACAATGTATAGTAGCCGAAGCCGCTGCCTATCGCCATCAGATCCGAAGATGAATCCTCGCGGAATATGAGCGTGGCTATATATGTAAACGCCAGAGTGCCGATGATGGTAAACAGAGGCAGCATGAAAAGACGCGGGTTGAAACTCTTTATTATCGACTTCAGATCAGGGCGCATGCCAAGGCCGAGCCCTACCTGTATGATAAGGATATAGAGCAGATACTGAGGGATTGAATATTCGGCTACAAAATCCGGCATGAGCCCGCACCATCCGGCCAATACCCCTACAAGCACCATCAATGGATAGATGATATGGCTCATCGCGCACCTCCTTTCTTATTGATAAGTCTGAAGCACAACGAAGCGACGACACTGCCGACGACGCCAAGGACAGCTATCGTAGCCGCCTTGACCCCATCTTTATGGAGGTTAGACAGTATCGACTCATTTGAGCCTATGCTCATGCCGAAAATCAGCAGGAGAATAAATATGGTTATCGGAGTTGTGCGCGATAATATTCTGCGCATATCGCCGCTGCGGCGAAATAAATAGCCTGCTCCAATAGAGGCCAAAAGAAGTATAAGAACCGTAAACATGTTACATTCGTAAAGAATCCGACCGCTCTTCACAGTCAGATAAAATTGATAAATAAAATACAGAATCACAAGGCGACGGCATGGCAGCCGCCGGGCTCTATCGAATGTAACTTAAATGTAGCCGCTGAACCAATGCACATGCGCCACCCTGCACAGACATTCCTCTGCCCGCACATTCTGACGATTTATGTATTTGGTTGCTACAAACATGGTTTTTCGTGATTTTTTACAAAGATAGCGAAAAATTTCGAGATATACAAAAAACAGGCGGGTGCCCAACATTTTTTAATATTTGCCGGACACCCGCTCTGCGGATAAACCCATGAATCAGTTTTTATTTGCCTGCCGGTAGATTGCTATCATATCATCGGCATTGAGTGGCCGGAAATTACCGACTGTCGAAGTGCACCCGAGGCTGCATTTACGCGCCATCTCGATAATCTCGGCTTCGGTGGCCGGACGGCCGATAAGTTCAGGTATGCTTACAGGCATATTGATTGAGCGGTAGAAGTCTTCCATCGCACAAATGCCGTCGAGGGCGGTGCGCTCGGGGTCGCCGGGAGTTGGGGTCACGCCCATTACATTTACTGCAAAGCGGGCAAACCGCTCAACATCGGTCGTGTAGACATATCTTGCCCACGAGCCCCAGACAGCAGCCAGGCCTGCCCCATGGGCGACATCGTAGAGACCGCTCAATTCGTGCTCAAGCATGTGAGTTGCCCAGTCGCCTACATTTCCGCAGCCGGTAAGGCCGTTGTGCGCGAGGCTGCTTGCCCACATTATCTGAGAGCGAAGCACATAATTGTCGGGCTTGGCAAGAAGCGCCGGAGCTGTCTGCCTTACAACGCGTAGAAGTGCCTCGGCAATCTCATCGGTGAGTGCCATATCGGTCTCGGTAGAGAAATACCTCTCCATCGTGTGCATCATTATATCCACCATGCCGCAAGAAGTCTGATAAGGCGACAGGCCGAAAGTGCGCTCGGGGTTCATGACGGCGAAGCGCGGACGGCACAGGTCATCGTCGTAGGCACGCTTTATATCGCCGTCTTCATTTGTTATCACACTGCCATCGCTCATCTCACTGCCGGCTGCAGGAAGGGTGAGCACTACACCAATCGGGAAACAAGCCTCGGCCCGAGCTTTGCCGGTATAGAAATCCCACACATCACCGGCGTATGCCATACCCATGGCAATTGCCTTGGCGGAATCGATAACACTACCACCGCCCACAGCAAGAATGAAATCAACGTTCTCACGCTTGGCCAAGTCAATGCCCTCGCGTACCTTCGAAAGGCGCGGATTAGGCACTACCCCACCCAATTCTACAAATTCAATGCCATTATCGGCAAGCATTGTGCGTATCGATGGCAGCAGCCCCGACTTTTCTGCACTCTTACCACCATAGTGGAGCAGCACACGACTCCCTCCATGACGCTTTACGAGCGCCGGAATGTCTTGCTCGCTCTTCGAACCGAATACAACTTCGGTAGGGGTGTAATAATGAAAATCTCTCATAATGCAATTTGTTTTTACGCCGCAAAATTAGGCATTTTCTCAAAAACCGATATTTTCTCTACGTTCCAATCTTTGTTGCATACAATTCCTGATTTTGCATATTTATGCCATTTGATATTGAATTGGAGATAAACGTAAGCACAATAAAAAAAGTCAGACGCCAAGCTGCAAGGCTTGGTGGCTGACTTTCTCTTCGGGTCATGAGAGCTTACTGCCCCTTAATCCATCTTTCAACCTGTTCTTTGCTCGCCGGAAGTCGGAGACCTGTGTGCCATTTCAGCGACGGGTAACCTTTCTGCAGTGTTGCGTCGGCTTCAGACATCGGACTCTCGTATGATGTGCAGAAGGGATAAAGCTCCTTCCCGGTCAAATCGGCTGTGTCAAGGAATGTGCGGATTACAGCCGGTTCTTCATGCCACCAGATGGGAAAGCCGATAAACACAGTGTCGTATTGGCTCAAATCAACATCCAGCGGTTTGATAGCAGGGCGGAGTGTCTGATTCAAATGTTCCTGAGTACAGCGCGACTGTTCGTTTACCCAATCCACATCCGCCGCCGTATAAGGCTCCACAGGCAGTAACCTGACAAGCGGAGCCCCGGTCACCTCCGCCAATTTCTTGGCGGCAAGTTCGGTGTTGCCGGAGTGGGTGAAATACACTATTATGGATTTCATTTCTTTTTCTGTTTTTGGTTCGGTCGCTGAAAGGTTGAAGCAAAGCGCCATTGCAGCTATCGCCACGACCGATTTTATAATGTTCTTTATCTTCATACTTCTCTCTTCGCCGATTATCTCCAACCCATAAACATCTTTACAACCTCGGGAGCATGGTGGTCAAAGAAAAGACTCTCCTTTGTGTCGAGAGCGGCGATTGCGTCCATATCGTCCTGCGACAGTTCAAAGTCAAATATATCCATATTCTGCTGCATACGCTCGATGTGGACAGACTTCGGTATGATAATCACATCGCGCTGAATGAGCCAACGAAGGGCTACCTGAGCGACAGATTTGCCATATTTCTTGCCTATCTCCTCAAGCACCGGGTTGGTGAAGAAGTTATTGCGGCCTTCGGCAAGAGGTGCCCAAGCCATCATGTATGTGCCGAACTCTTTCATATAGCCCTGAGCCTCAATCTGCTGATCGAAGACATGAGTCTCAACCTGATTGACAGCGGGAACAATCTCCACGTTGCTCGCAAGGTCAATGAAATGGTCAGGATAGAAGTTGCTAACACCGATTGCTCTTACCTTGCCCTCTTTATATGCAGCTTCCAATGCACGGTATGCACCGTAGCGGTCACAGAATGGCTGGTGGAGGAGCATAAGGTCGATGTAGTCTGTGCCGAGTTTGCGCAGGCTCTCGTCAATGGAGGCTTTTGCCTTGTCGAATCCGTAGTTGGAGATCCATACCTTTGACACAAGGAACAGCTCATCACGGGCAATGCCGCTTTTCTTCACCGCAGCGCCTACGCCTTCCTCGTTATGATAAGCCTGAGCGGTATCTATCATACGGTAACCGACACTCAAAGCGTCGGCTACGGAACGCTCACACTCGGCGGGAGACACCTGATAGACTCCGTAGCCGATTTGGGGCATTACAACCCCGTTATTTAATGTCACTGTTTTCATACATCTGTTTTTATTCGTTCTGCAAATTAAACAAAAAACAGCAACGTTTGATCAATACAAACGTCGGTAAGTCTTGTCATTTTTTCTGCTTATAGCTTATGAAATTTATAACGCAGCCACACAATGCCATGAGATCTCTGCTCCACTGAAATAAGCTCCAGAGCCTGCCCATTGGCAGGGCGTTCGTCCGCTTGTCCGAGGTATTCAAAGATTGAAGGAGCTGACGAAAGTCCGTCTATCCCGGGATAAATCACAAGGCTCAATTCATCGATGAGCCCCTGAGCAAGCATGGCTCCGTCGATTATGCCTCCGCCTTGGAGTGAGATTGAGCTTACCCCGAATTGAGAGACAACGATTTCCAATGCACCCCGGAGATCGATAAGATTGTCGCAGACAATATAGGATATTCCCTTTTCTTCAAGAGCCGCAAGATAGTCTGATGAGGCATTATTACCTAATATTGTCAGTATATTGTCACCGCGCAGACGGTCGGAGGTGAAGAATATATCTGCTTCGGGGTCTATGGTGATAAACAGCCTTGATGATGTTCGGTTGCCTATAAAGACCTTGCCGCCTTTTCCTATAGATTCGCCTTTGGGCATAAATTTGTAAGGGAAAGCCTCGCGGGTTGTCGCTTTGCCAAACATCCATGCGTCTGTACCGAGACTTTGCCCTATCGCAGCGTATTCCTTGAACAATTCCGACGGGTTTGTGCCGTCGAATGGTGCGGTCCAGCGTCCGGGCAACAGACGCCCGTCAACCGAACTCATTATGTGGCATATTATTTTAGGAGTCATAACTTTATGCTTTTTGAATTTGTATTACTTTTGAGCCGCCGAATACCTCGCTCATCGGTATGCTGTCGAGTTGGCGGTCGATTGCCTCGACTTCATCTGTTGTCAGATTTATATCAGCTGCTCCGATGTTTTCTTTCAGTCGGCAAAGGTGGCGTGTGCCGGGGATAGGCACGATATATGGCTTCTTACACAACATCCACGCAAGGGAAATCTGCGATGGAGTGGCGTGCTTTTCATCGGCAAGCCGACGTATAAACTCAAACAACATCTCGTTTTCCTCAAAACTCTCCCGGCTGAACTGGGGCATGGCAGCACGATAATCATTCACAGGATTGAATTTTGAGTCGGCTGTATAGTAGTCCGAGAGCAGTCCGTTGGCAAGCGGAGAGAAAGCGATAAAGCCTACATTCAATTCTTCAAGTGTAGGGAAAATATCCTCATGCCACCGTGCCATCATCGAATAGCGGTTCTGTATAGCCGTTACGGGGCATATCGCATGGGCGCGACGGAGATATTCCTCGGTAGTTTCAGATATACCCCAATGGAGTATCTTTCCCTCCTGTATCAGTTGCGCCATTGTCTCTGCCACAAGCTCAGGCTCTACATCCGGGTCAATGCGGTGTTGCAGATACAGGTCGATATAATCGGTCTGTAATCTGCTCAGAGAGCCCTCCAGCGCTTTCCGTATACTCTCCGGCTTTGAGTCCGGAATCAGGGGATATGGCCCCGGCTCGTGGGATTTATCGAATGTCAGGCCGAATTTTGTTGTAATTACCACCCTGTCGCGGTAGGGCTTCAATGCTTCGCCGAGCAGCTCCTCATTGTCGTGGGGATTTGTATCCGTACCGTATATTTCAGCGGTATCAAACAATGTATACCCCATCTCTACAGCGTCTGCAAGCAGGGTCCTCATTGACTTTTTATCTGCGGGTGCGCCGTAAGCGTGGCTCATGCCCATACATCCGAGGCCGACAGGTGATACAGCCAAGTCGCGAAGTTTTCGATCTGTCATTATCTGATTATCTTGCTTGTTTTGTCACCTGCTTTCACTATATATACTCCCCTGCCGACAGTGTCAGGTGATACAACGCGACCGTTTAAATCATAGTATGTCTCATCAGAAGCCATTTCTGCAGCTACAGTAGTTATAGCCGCAGAGTTGCCCCATTGCTCGTTGAGGAAGTCAATCCATGTCTGTATGCGGCTTTCGCTGATAGAGCCGCTTGTAAGTCCGAGACCTTCAAGATGTACGGCAGCGGGAGTCATATCCACGATAGCCTGCAAGGTTTCATCGCGAAAAGTCGACGCGTATGTTGTAAAGGGCACAACAGTCTTACCTTCAAAATTGTAGCTTTCCGCAAATGTATGGAGAATCATCGGAGCGGTATGCCACCACACCGGACCGCCGAGAAAAACGATGTCATATTCATCCCAATTCTCCACCCTGTTTTTAATGGCCGGACGGGCGTCAGTGTCGCGTTCCTCCAACGCCACTTCTGTGCATGGTGTATATGATGTCGGATATGGATTGACCGGCTCAATTTCAAACAGGTCACCACCGGTGATTGCCTGTATCTGCAGAGCCATGCGTCGGGTAGTGCCACCCCATGAGAAATAGGCAATCAAAACTTTTTTGCCCGAGAAATACTCTGATTCACCGCCGACTCCCGCTTGGGGCTGGTCGGGCATGTCGGGTTCATTTGCATTGCACGACGCTAATGTCAAAAGCGCAAGAAGTAAAAAAAGAAAATGTCTCATACTCTCTGTTCTTTAATAATTTCATCGCAAAGTTACTCACAGACTCCGACAGCCTTGTTACTCTTTTTTCGGGTCATTTTTCCAAAATTTCCGAAAAAAGTTTTCCCCAAAGCAGGGCGATTCCATTTTCAGAAAAAATGGCAATTAAAGCCGAAAAATATACAACGCTCCATTACTGATACCTTTATAAATTTGCAAATTGAACAACGCCTTTGATTCGGCACAAATAACAAGATTACATGAAACTTAAAACGATTTTAATCATGGCAACAGCAGCTATCAACTTCGGCACGGTTCTCCATGCACAGGACAATCCGTGGGGACTTGTCTATGAGCAGGCAATCACCGAAAACATTCCCGGCAAAGTGAATATCCACCCGGTAAAATACAATCTCGACGGCATTGAAATCGCCGCAAACGTCTATACTCCGGCAGATTACAACCCCGATGAAAAGGAATATCCGGCTGTCATTGTGGCACACCCCAATGGAGGAACAAAGGAGCAGGTTGCCGGCCTTTTTGCCCAGCGGATGGCTGAAAAAGGCTATATAACCATTGCTGCCGACGCCTCATATCAGGGTGCAAGCGGTGGCGAGCCACGCCACACCGACAAGCCCTATTTCCGTATCAATGACATTCACGGTATGGCTGACTATATCTCCAAATATCCCGGCGTTGACCCGCAGCGGATAGGGGCATTCGGTATCTGCGGAGGCGGAGGATATACTCTCGGTGCGGCAAAAAGCGACAAGCGTTTCAAGGCTGTGGCAACCCTGAGCATGTTCAACTCCGGTCGTGTGCGCCGCAATGGCTTCATGGACTCTGCCATGCCTACAATTCAGCAACGCCTCAAGCAAGCCTCCGACGCAAGGGAAAAGAGAGTCACCACAGGCGAAATCGTCTTTACAGGCGACATGAACCTCACTGATGAGGAGATTGAGAAATTACCTTTCGACCTCTATCGTGAAGGCGCGATATACTATAACCGCACCCATGTTCACCCCAATTCTACATTCCGCTACACAATGGAAAGCCTGATGGACCTCATGACATGGGACGCCACCGACCAAATCGACCTCATCAACGCCCCGCTGCTTATGATGGCCGGAGACAAGGCCGATACCTTCTACATGACCTCCGACGCCTTTGAGAAAGCAAGCGGCACAACCGACAAGGAGCTCTTCCTCATCCCCGGCGCAACTCATATACAGACTTATCACATACCGGAATATGTGGATCAGGAGGTCGCAAAACTTACAGAATTCTTTGCTCATTATTTATAATTGACGGAGCAAAGCGACTTCGTCGATAACTTCGGCAAGCACCTATAAATAAACTTTTTATGAAGCGATTGATTGTCGTATTTCTCGCTATTTTACCTATGATATGTATGGCAATTGACATAGATAAACCAACCCGATCTGCCGGCGATTCCGTGGAGGAAAATGCCCTCAACCCTCGCCAACAAGCCATCGTAGCGATAGCCTCTTACTCTGCCATCGGCGACACCGACGGCTTGGCAATCGCGCTCGTGCAAGGATTGGACGCCGGAATGACTGTCAACGAGATAAAAGAGCTGCTTATTCAGGTATATGCCTACTGCGGTTTTCCGCGTTCACTCACGGCTCTCGGGGTATTCAAAAATCTACTATCTGAGCGCAGGGCAAACGGCATAGCCGACCCTGAGGGCGAATCGGCAGCTGTAGTGAGCGACATTGATAAATACGGACAAGGGGCAGAAACTTTGAGTAAACTTTCAGGAACACCTGTCGACGCCCCGGCTCCATGGTACGAGGATTTCGCTCCCGGCATAAACTGCTTTCTCAAAGAACACCTTTTTGCCGACATCTTCGGCCGAGGTGTGCTGCCATATACCGACCGCGAAATAGCGACAGTCTCCATGCTCACCGCGCTCGGAGGAGTCGAACCTATGGCAAGCGGCCACATCGCTATATGTCGTCATCTCGGAGTCACTACACCGCAGTTAAACTCGCTCTTAGACATAATCGAGTATAATATCGGTACGTCTAAAACAGAACCCATCCGCAAGATCGTAAACAGATGAGAAAGTTATTAACTCTATTAATCTCGGCTATGACAATATCTTCCTCTTTTGCCGAAGGCATTGTCTTAAAAAAACAGGGGCAATTTCCTGTCGGGGGGACAACTGTCGAACGTCCCGGCACTTTCAACCCCGATACCTTTGTCGGCTGGGCTGAGCAAGACCAAGCAGGACAAAGCTACCGTTGCGACCATGCTTTCGCCCGCTATCAGATTCCTGCCAATGCCAAGACTATGCCCTTGGTGTTCGTGCATGGTTATGGTGGCGACGGAGTTTGCTGGGAAACTACGCCTGATGACCGTCCCGGCTTCGCAACCCTCCTGCTTGCCGAAGGTTATCCAACATACGTTCTCGACCTCCCCGGCCGCGGACATGCGTCGCGCACAAGCTCCACTGTTACAGTCGAGCCGGTAGCAGACGAAATGTTCTGGTTCGACATCTGGCGCATGGGGATATGGCCCGAATGGAATGAAGGCATACAGTTTCCGAAAGATTCACTGAGCGTCAGCAACTTTTTCCGCCAGATGGTGCCCGACCTGAGCAATCATCAGCTCGACGTGCCCGCCCTCGACGCCATGGCAAAGAAAATCGGAAATCAGGTGCTGGTGACACACTCCGCCGGAGGTTTCCCCGGATGGATGGCTGCAATGCGCAATCCCGAAGTAAAAGGTGTCGTAGCCCTCGAACCCGGAGGATATGTATTCCCCGAGAGTGAAATTCCCGATCCCCTACCCGGTCTGACAGGCGGATTGAAAGGTGTAGGCGTGCCAATGGAACAATTCATCGAGCTAACCAAAAAGCCGATTGTGATTTATTTTGGCGACTACATCCCCGAAAGCAACGCCACTACCCTTGGAGCAAGCAACTGGGAGGTGAGATTGAAGATGGGCCGTGAGTTTGTCGCGACAATCAACCGTCATGGTGGCGACGCCACGCTCGTACTCCTTCCTGAAATCGGAATAAAAGGCAACAGCCATTTCCTTATGCAGGAACTCAACAATGATGTGATAGCCAAACACGTAGCCGAATGGCTCGACATCAAATTTCAAAAATAATTCGTAACTTTGCCATCTAACATCAGCAGAATTATGGCAGACGATAAATCATTTGACAAAATCATAATTACCGACTCCCTGAGCGAGATAGCCACCGATAAAATGGAAGGCTACCTCGCTCATGCTTTGTGTCTTGACGGTAGCATGGAGTTTGACTTCAACGGAAAGCATTTCACTTTCGGACGACATGACCTGATGATCGTGCGAAAAGGTGGTCTTGTCGACAATATTCACACGTCAGATGATTTCCGGGTAATGGTTATCTATATCGACTCGGGATTTGTTGAGCATTGCACCCCGCAGTCAAACTACGGCATGAAAGGGCAACTCGCTCTGTTCATGAACCCCGTGATGAAACTCAATGAAGCCCAGTTCGCTCTATGCCTTCAGGATTTCCAAGGGGTGAAATACCGCTACGATACCACCGGTTTTGTATTTTACGAAGAAAGTATCCGCTGCGCGGTGCAGCTCATGATTCTCGATTTCTTCGACTTCCACGCCTATAACTATGGAGAGGACTCCATTACGCCACAATATGCTGCCGTGATGAACAAGTTTTTTGCTCTGCTCGATAGCGGCGTTTACCGTGAACACCGCGAGGTGACATATTACGCCTCCGAACTCTGCATAACGCCCAAATACCTCTCGGAGATATGCAAGAAAGTCAGCGGTCACTCTGCCAACTTCTGGATCAACCGCTACACATCGCTTGAAATATCCCGCCAGTTGCGCGACAAGAGCCTGACATTCGTGCAGATTTCCGACATGTTCCACTTCTCATCCCCCGGCTATTTCAGCCGCTACGTTCAGAACAACCTCGGCATGAGCCCCTCCGACTACCGCGAATAGCGGCAGATATCAACGACAATAAAGGCGCAACCTAAATCGCATGGGTTGCGCCTTTCTCTATGAAAAAAGTGATGGGGTTGGGGTTATTTCTGAGATGTCTTGGGATAACCCGGTTTCACCGGAATACGGCCATCGTCCATTGCCGCGCTATATGCAAGCCATGCCACTATTGCCGCATTAACTTTCAAATCATCCAATGACAAGCGTTCGTATGTATCCATTGTTGTGTGGTAAGCCCTGAAATAATCCAGCGGGTCTTGAATGAATTGAAATGCAGGAAGTCCAAGGCGAGTAAAGCTCACATGGTCTGTACTGCCGACAGACATTGGAGAAAACGTGTCAAAACCTAACGAAACCAAGGGCTGTTTCCATGCTTCAAAATAAGGGTATGCCATATCGTTCTCTTCCATATATACGCCTTTGAACCGTCCTGAACCAAAGTCCATGTTCAAGTACAGCGCAAAGTCATCATATTCCGGTAACTTTTTCTTTTGCTCTTTATCATAGAGCTTATGGTCGGCATAGCCTCTCGAACCATATAAACCTTGCTCCTCTCCACCCCAGAGAGCCAGTCGGATAGTGCGGCGAGGTTTTATATCAAGGTCTTTGAGTATGCGCATTGCCTCTATCATTGTAATGCAGCCTGAGCCGTTGTCGGCACCACCTGTTCCGCCGTGCCAAGAATCAAGATGTGCGCCGATAAGCACAACTTCATTTTTGAGTTTTGGGTCTGTGCCCGGTATCTCGGCAATGATATTGTTGATTTTCTGATTGTCAGTAAAAGAGTTTCTTACCTCAAGCTCCATTTTCACCTCATCTCCCCCTTTAAGAAGGCGAACCATTCTGCCGTGGTCTTCGGTGGGCAAAACTATCTCCGGCACAGGCTCCGGTTCGCCTACTTTATAATTGACACCCCGTGATCCGGGTATATTGAATACCCCATCGCCGACAATTACAGCCAATGGTAGCTCTTCCTTTATCAAGGTATCTATGGCTTGTTTCAAAGCCTTGTATGAGCCATAGTTCCAGTTACTCCACTGATTATTCGACGGTCGATTATCCTTAGTCATTTCGCCGAGTTCTTCATCGGTATATCTTTTTGCCATAGGGGTGAACGAAAGTTCGTATTCTCTTGCGACCGGCATAACCACAATTTTCCCATGCAGTTTGCCTCGATAAGCCGATACTGCAGCAGTATCTGAGACCTCAAGCAGTATGCACTCTCCCGACACCAAGCCGTCGGTACTGCCTGACCATGCTTTGGGATTTGCAGCGAAACTGCAATAGTATGGAGCAGTCATTGCCACATAGTTCTTTTCGTTGTCCCAGCCGCCTTTTGTAAACTCCGACGCGAACTCTGCATGGACATTGTCGAAGCCAAATCCCTTCAAGGTATCTGTCACAAGTTGTTCGGCACGCATTTTTTGTTTTGACGCCGCAAGGCGCGAACCGAGTTTGTCAGTGATGAAATGTGATATGCCTTCAACCTGAGAATGATTAAAGGCTTGGTCTTTTACCCTATACGCCATTTCTTCTGACTGGCGTGTTTGGGCTTGAACTCCTGCCGCAAGTAATATTGTTGCGACAAAAGTCATGATACATCTTGCCATTGTTATTTTAGTTTTAAGTTTATATCATCGAGCCATTGGGCTATACCGGTTGTATCTCCTTTCTCTGAGATAAAACCGGTGGGGTGCAGTGAATTCGGAGTAGAGTCTACAAGTTCAAGTAATGTCTCATGTGGAAACATATTGGCGTATGAGCAGAATGGTACCACAATCTTTCCATTAAAATCATAACCGGATTTTTTAAGGAAAGACAGTACAGGCATTGGTGCAGTATGCCACCATACCGGACCTCCGACAAAAATCACATCATACTTGTCAAAATCAGCAATAGTATCTTTCAACGCCGGGAATATGCTGTCATTCAGCTCCGATTTTGCTTCTGTGGCACAATCTTCAAAATCTTCCGGATAAGGGACTTCCCTTTCTATACGATACAATGTGGCGCCGGTATGCTCAGCTATTGCAGTTGCGACCTGCTCTGTATTTCCGCTCCGGCTGAAATATGCTACCAATACATTGTGTGTCGTATCAGACGATATTTCATCGCCAATATAGAGCGGTTCTTTTGAGCCTGTAAATTTACTGCATGAACAACCGATAAGTCCGAGAATCAATATAATGATACTTTTTGCTTTCATCTTGCAAATGTTGTAATGATATCTGCAAAGGTATTTCTTTTGGGCAGTAGCAATCCAATCAAAATTACTGTGTGTCATACACTTTTTTCTTATTTACAGTTTGCTAAGGCGATTTTCTGAAAAATAGGATAAACAAACTGAAATAATTATAGGCCATATCTACCGTTCATAAAGTAATTTTGCTTATCGAACAATGATCGATTTTTAATATGAAAATTAACGTCGCCATATTGTCGGTAATCCTTTTGTGCGCTTCATGCTCTGTGGAAGACGACATTATAAAAAAAGAGGAACTTTCTATGAGACCCGACAGTGAAAAACAATCCAATCTAAATAATGGAACTGCAAATGCTCCGACAGAAAATAGATTTACAGCAAACTCTACTGTTGAAGACATTATTTCCGACCCCGCTTTCGCAGATTTCGGCTACCTCCTCTTTCCGGTAGACCGCTATGTTTCAGGCTCGATGACGCTTGCCCAAATCAGTTCGTCGAGCGTATATGTATGGTACAGCCATATCCGGACAGATAAAACTGTAGAGATAATCAACCGGCTCTATAACGACGCGGCAGCCGGCAACCGGATATTCTATCAAATTTATTCCGATGCTGAAATAGCAGCAGATCCATCTAAAGCGGATACCGGATTATTCCTCTTCAGAGGAGAAGTAGGAAAGCCGTTCGCCATCACCAATGCCGGAGGAGGATTTATGTATGTCGGGGCTATGCACGACAGTTTCCCGCACTCTCTCGAAATAAGCAATGCAGGCTACAACGCATTTGCGCTGATATATCGCCCCGATGATCCATACACAGATTTGGCTCGTGCAATAAGCTTTGTTCATGACAATGCCGCGGAATTGGGAGTCAAACCTGAGGATTATTCTCTTTGGGGAGGTTCGGCGGGAGCGAGAATGGCAGCCACTCTCGGAAATTCAGCATACCTTTACCAACTTACCGGGCGCACCGATATTCCTCAGGCTGCCACTGTAATAATGCAATATACCGGGTATTCCTCAGCCTCTCAATATGATGCTCCTACATACGTCTGTGTCGGCTCTAACGATGGTATAGCCTCTTGGCAGACAATGCAAAGTCGGCTGCAACGTCTTTCCGCAATGGGAATTCCTACTGAGTTTCACGTCTACGATGGCTTGGGGCATGGTTTCGGCCTCGGTGAAGGCACTGTTGCCGAGGGTTGGGTAAACTACGCTCTCAAATTCTGGCAGAAGAATATGACAGTTGACGGCAACACCGGGATTCCACCGGTATATGCTGATTGAGAAACCGTAAAAAGTACATTGTTTACCGTATTTTTTCAGGCTCATACGGCATGGGCAGTTTGTTCTTTTACTGAATTCAATAATTACAGAATATGAAACAAAGAATTTTAGGAACGACTTCACCACTCGAAGTATCTGCAGTCGGACTTGGCTGCATGGCGATGAGCCACGGCTACGGTGAACCTGCCGACAAGAAAGAGATGATAAAACTTATACGGACAGCCCATGATCTGGGTGTTACTTTCTTCGATACGGCGGAAGTCTACGGGCCTTATACAAATGAGGAACTTGTAGGCGAGGCTCTCGAACCGATACGTAACGAAGTGAAGATTGCCACCAAGTTTGGTATAAGCATGAATATGGATGATTTCAAGCAAGTGCTTGACAGCCGTCCGGAAACAATCCGAAAGTCTGTGGAAGGCTCATTGAAGCGTCTCCGCACAGACCATATCGACCTTTACTATCAGCACCGCGTAGACCCCGATGTTCCCATTGCCGACGTTGCAGGAACAATCAAAGACCTTATGGATGAGGGTAAGATACTCCATTGGGGTCTATCAGAGGCCGGAGTAAATACTATCCGCGAGGCAAATTCTATCTTGCCGCTTACAGCCGTTCAGAGCGAGTTTTCACTGTTCTGGCGTGAGCCTGAAAAGAACCTCCTGCCTGTTCTTGAAGAACTCGGTATAGGTCTTGTTCCATTCAGTCCACTCGGCAAAGGTTTTCTTACAGGCGGCATAACCAAAGACACAAAGTTCGGAAAACACGACTTCCGTTCTTCTGTTCCACGTTTCCAAAAAGAAAATATCGAGGCGAATATGGCTCTTGTGGAGTTTGTCAAGTCTATCGCTGAAAAGAAAGGTGTCACACCCGCACAAGTCGCCATTTCGTGGATATTATATCAGAAACCATGGATTGTTCCTATCCCCGGCAGCCGAAGCCTCAAACACCTTGAAGACAACATTGCAGCAGCCAATGTAAGCTATACGCCTGAAGAAAAGGCAGAAATAAATGCCACCCTCAACACAATAGTCATCCAAGGTAACCGCTATAACAGCAACAACCAATCCCATATCGGTAATTGATCATATAATACCCTTGGAAACTGTATTCAAACCGGTTTCCAAGGGTATTATTATGCTCGGGCGGAGAGGGCGGCAAGGCTGATTATCTTTCTCATTTGTAATCCGTCTTATATCTTATCCACAAGGTGCCCTGTCCTACTTGCTCCACACTTTCAAGCGCAAGCCTTACCGGCATACGGTCAATATCAGCAATGCCGTCGAAAAGGGCCGTCTGCCCCTTGCGTCCGTCGATTCCGGGAGCAAGCAGCAGGCTTACCTCGTCAATAAGCCCTGCGGCGAGAAAACCGCCGTTGATGTGTCCGCCGCCAAGAACTGCCAGGCGCTCCACGCCGAAGTCGGTGCACAGTATCTCCATCGCCGCCTGCAGATCAATGGCGTCGCTACCGACACATATATATGATATCCGCTCATTTCTGAGCATTTCAAGATATTCCTGCGGTACTTGCTCGCTTACGATACACACAAGAGGCACACCGTCGATTTCAGCAGCAGGCCAGCGCAGGCGTCCGTGAGTGTCGACGGCTACGATATACTCCTTTGAGTCAACAGCCTTATACACCGATGTCATGCCGAATGGAGTTGTGTCATTGGCTATGAACGGCTCTTTGGCGGCATTGTAATGCTCCATTGTCACGCGCCCTTCAAGTTGAACCGGGCAGTCGAGTTTCTCAAGCGTTTCGTAATACTCGTTGCCGCTTATCTTATCTACCATCGAGCAGTCGATACGTCCGTCAATTGAAGCCACCATGTGGCATATTATGTATGGTCTTTTCATTTTGCGTTGGGGTTTAGAGGTCCGTAGAAATATGAAGCAGTCGCAAAGTTACGCCAATACAGACATGTAGTGCTTGCATATAACACCGAATCTCCTACCAAAAATCCGTATTAATGAAAAAACGGTATGTTATGATACTGAAATTATACTAATTTTGCGATGTAATCAAATCAACAATAAATAACATGGAAAAAGAAACTATAAAAAATATCAAGACAATCGCCGAGTACAACGACATGCTCGGCATTGAAACCCTCCACCCTTTGGTATCGGTAATCAACCTTGCAGAAGCCAACCCTATGCGTCACGCCCGGCATACGTTCAGCTTTTACACAATTTTCTTGAAAGAGGTGAAATGCGGCGACATAATATATGGCCGTCAGACCTACGACTATCAGGAAGGAACAGTGGTGTGCATAGCACCCGGACAGGTAATCGGAATCGAAGACAACGGTGAAGTATTCCAACCCAAAGGCTGGGCGCTGTGTTTCCACCCCGACATGATACGCGGCACATCGCTCGGCTCTCACATCACCGAATATTCTTTCTTCTCCTACGCCGTAAACGAAGCTCTTCATCTGTCGAAGAAAGAGCGCGAGGTCTTTGTGGACTGTCTGCATAAGATCCAGCTTGAGCTAAACCATGACATCGACCGCATGACCCGCAGGTTGATAGCCACCAACATCGAGCTGCTCCTCGACTATTGCCTGCGGTTCTACGAGCGTCAGTTTATAACCCGTGAGGTTGTCAACTCCGACATCCTCACCCGCTTCGAGCAACTTATCCACAAGTATTTTCAGGATGGCCGGCAAATTGCCGATGGCATACCGAGCGTATCATGGTGCGCGGGCGAGCTATGTCTGTCGCCAAAATATTTCAGCGACCTGATGAAAAAAGAAACAGGACATACGGCAATCGAACATATCCAAGCCCGGGTAATCGAGATCAGCAAGGAGAAGCTGCTGTCCCCTGCCCTGTCGATATCAGAAATCGCATACCAGCTCGGATTCCAATATCCGGCCCACTTCTCCCGGATGTTCAAGAAAATCGTCGGCAAGACCCCGAACGAATACCGTCTGTCGGCCCGGCCAAGGGTCTGACATCTTAAAAAACCAACTTAAAAATTATATATATGTTACGACTGAACTGTTTTATCTCTGTGTCGCGAGAGAACCGCGACGAACTTCTCGAGGCTGCAAAGCGTCTTACCGCCGCCTCACTCAAACAAGATGGCTGCATTGCATACGACATCTTTGAAAGTGCCACACGCCCTGAAGTGATGATGATCTGCGAAACGTGGCGCGACCGTGAGGCCTTGGACGCACACAGCGCTTCGGATGTCTTTGTAAAGGATGTAGGAATTATGCACTCGCTGGGAGAGTTGAAATTGGAGACTTTTGAGTTCTGACAGCACTCTGAGCCTCTGAGCAAACTGATTTGAGCCCCGCAGCAAAATTGCCGCGGGGCTTTCTTTGTAATTTTGCAGTGAATAAAAATGAAAAAACGATATGAAAGATATATTTGAAAAAGACCTCAGCGGCGAAATGGTATCGCCCAATGAACCCGGATATGACGAACTGATCGCTGACATCTTCGCCACCATGAAGGTTGCGACGGAAATGAACACCGGCTATAAAACACCTGAAGAAGTCCACTGATACATGAGCCGGATTCTTGGCAAGCCGCTTGATAAACGGTGTTCTTGATATATGCAAAGAAAATGCCGAACAGCAGAAACAAGTAGGACACTAATCAATAGAATTATAATTTATAAAAAACACTGCAATGAAAAAAATTATGTTGACAATGGCAATTCTGCTCTGTGCGGTTGCTGTGAATGCTAAAACTTTAATAGCTTATTACAGCTATACAAACAATATGGAGAGCATTGTGACGGCTTTAAAATCTCAGAATCAATCGCAGCCGGCAACGATATCGAATACGATGAAATTACGTGCAATAATAATATTTAATTATGGTCGTACGGTGCCGGTAAATTCGTCGGGATTGAAGGTTATAGACTTTGATGTGATTGGGGCGGCGAGGAAATAGCCAAGGCAGAAGTCACCGTCGTACATCCGACTTGAGTTAGAGTTGTTTTCAAGGCCTTCAAGATAGTCGTACATGCGGTCGGATAGCGGGGCAACGGTGGCGGTTATATTGTCGCCTGTGAGCAATAAATCGTCATCGTCCTCGGCCTCAATATCGTAGCGTGTGGTCATCATAGACTCATGTATGCTGCCATCGGCGGCGAAGCTGTCGCGCAAGAGGGACTGTCGGTAGAGTTCGCCGTTGCGGTAGACGCGCAGCCAGAAACATTCTCCGACGATATCGGGATTGTCTTTTACAGTTACTTCGAGCACAGCCACGTGGTCGTAGGGCATTTTAATCCAACTGAATTCCATGCCCGATATTTCGGCGGGAGGGAGCATTTCACATACCGAAGTATATGTGCAGCCGCCGCGCTGTACGGTGAGCCGATATGTATGCCCGGGAACAGCGTCAAGGGGGAGGACATACCTTCCGCTTGGGTCGGGCTCCATCGGGCTGCTCCAACCGTCGGAGAGGTCTTCCAACACGGCTGTGGCGTCGGTATAGAGAGTATGGTCCATCGGTTGATCCATCGGGGTAGTCTCAGTGATCGTCAGAACAGCTTCAGATTGAGTCAAGTTAGCCTCAAGCACTGTCATCGGAGCTATCTCGCGGTAGTCAATATCAAATTCTTTTTCACAGCTCACCAGACACAAGCCTATCGCCGCGGCCATAATATGCTTTCTTGAAATCGTCATGTCAGAATTTTAAAGTGTATGAAACGGAAGGAAGCAGCCCGAAGAGAGCCTGCATGACCGCACGGGTTCCTGTCGGCGATTGCGGATCGTCCTCGAAGTAGACAATATATGGATTTAGACGGGAATATACATTGAAGAATCCAAAATCGACCTTGCTTGTAAAGCGCTTACCATGCCGGGTATATGTGGCCGAGATATCAAGGCGGTGTGTGCAGGGTGTCTTATAAGCATTGCGCTGCGAATAATAATATACCGTCTCGCCGTTGAGCTGATATTTCACGTCGGGTGCGGTAAGGGGCTGCCCGGAAGCATAGATCCAAGAGCCCGAAACGCTCCATTTTTGGTTGAAAGTGTATATTGCGGTGATGTTGAGGTCATTGCGGCGGTCGTTTGAGGCGTCGTACCATCTGTTGTCGTTGATACCGTCAATGCGTGTGCGCGTACGAGAAAGGGTGTAGGAAATCCAACCTGTGAGCGGGCCTTTATTCTTGCGGAACATCAACTCCAAACCATAGCTGCGACCACGGCCACCAAGGATAATGCTCTCCAAGTTGATTTTAGAGAGCATGGCGCGGCCATCCATATAATCATAGACGTTTTGCATGTCTTTGTAGTATGCCTCTACAGTCCAGTCGAAGTCGCCGCTGCGGGTCATACCTGCATAGCCGGCCACATATTGCAGACAACGCTCGGGTTTTACCATGGCAGAGGAAAGAGCGTAGCGGTCGAACGGAAAACTTGTGGCACCGGAGCGTATGGAATGGAGGTCCTGAGTGGTGAGGCTTGCTCCGAGTTTTACATTATGCGTCGGCGACAAGGTGTATTTGACACTTACGCGTGGTTCGGGCGAGAAGTAGGTCTTTGCCTTAAAATCAGGCGTTTGCTCCGAGGGCGCCACAAAGGTATTGAGGCGTGAGCCTCCGAGTGCAGTAAAAGCGCTCAGCCTCAGGCCGGCGTCAATTCCTACTGGCCCAACTGAGCCTTCGTATGCCAGCCATAAGGCATTGCTCAAACCCGCACGTATGTCTTTCTGCAATATGCCGTTTGTCACTATCTCCGCTGAATTGACGCTATATAACTCACTTCTCACTCCGGCCTCGAATTGGTGATTATCAGCCAAGTGATAGTTTACACGCTCGTTGACTGACAGTTTATGGATATATTCATGGAGATGTTGGTCAGACTGCATCATGGTCATATCCATTTCCGGGAAAAAGTTTGTGTATGAGGCTGTAGTCTTGAAAGTCAAGCGGTCGCCGTGAATGGCAAGCCAGTTGAGAGCGGCGCCCCTGTTGCCCCAATATAACCCCATGACGTCTTTTACCGCCAAGTTGTCTTTTCCCATAAAAAAAGAAAGGTCGAGGTATCCACCGCCGCGGGGCTGATATCTCAGTTTAGCCGTGATGTCATAGAAATTGAGCACGGTGCCTTTATATTCGGGCACCATGTTTATCAACGCGTCGACATACGACCGCCTTGCAGATATGGCCAGCGATAACTTGTCTTTTATAATAGGGCCTTCAGCTTTTATCTTTGCCATGAGCAGACCGATTGAGACGGCACCATGATAAGCTTCCAGATCTCCATGCGAGAGCGAAGTCTCAAGCATAGATGAAAGCCCTTGGCCATATCTCGCAGGGATAGGACCTTTATAGAGGGTGGCCTGCCCTACGGCCTCGTCGTTAAAGGTAGAGAAGATACCCATCAGATGAGTGGGATTATAGAGCGAGATACCGTCGAGCTGAATATTGTTCTGCCCGGAGGTGCCACCCCTCACTTCAAAACCGCCTATACCACCGGCCTCGGAGCGTACGCCGGGCAGTAGCGAGAGCGATTTAATGAGGTCGTTCTCACCCATAAACCCGGGCAAAGACTGCAACACGGATATGGGCACAGACTCCGCGCCAAGCCTACCGAGCGACACGCGCTGACGGGCCGTAGAGCCAATCACCGTAATCTCCTGCAATTCGTCGACCACAGCAGTGTCGGCCGGCATATCCGCGGCATACAAACCCAAGCCGCAGACGTGCAATATACCTAAAAGAATAAATCTGTAATTCACGGTTGCAAAGTTACGCCAAAAGCTTCAAGCCCGCAAATATCAGCTGCTATCTTTGCTTACGGTAAGTCAATGCAGCCAAAGAGTTGATGATTACGGCAAAACCAGCCAAAGCAAGATATTGGTATGACAGACCGCACATCGGGGTAGCTTTGAGATAAACCGAGCGCATTATCTCAATGAAGTAGCGCGGCGGCAGCGCGTAGGTGATATATTGCGCCCATGCGGGCATTGAACTTACAGGAGTCAGCAGACCGCTCATAAGCACACACAACAGCACCACAAACAACATCAGAAACATGCTCTGCGACATATTTGAAGAAAAGTTTGCGATAATGATCCCGATACCTGACATAACGAAAATAAACAACAAGGCTGCAAGATATATCGCCCAGAGCGATCCTGCCGGCGCGAGGCCATAAATGACAAGAGCAATCAGCATGGCAAGCGATATGTCGATAATGCCGATAATCCAATAAGGTATCACCTTCGAGAGAACGAATATGCCGGTTTTCACGGGAGTGACATTCATCTGCTCGATTGTTCCGGTCTCTTTTTCGCTCACAAGATTGAGAGCCGGCAGGAAACCACATATCATTATCAAGAGCATAATCATAAGAGCCGGAATCATGTAGTTACGATATTCGAGGACAGGATTATAGAGATATGCCACCGAAGTTTTCTGTGGAATGTCGGCACCGCTGAACTCAGCAATGGAGCGCATGACCGACTCCGCCACATATCTTGCACCCAAGGTACCTTTAGTGCCGTTGACGCCGTTGGCGCTGATATGAGGCATTATAGGATTACCGGTTTCCAATTTTTTCTGAAAACCGAATGGTATTTCAAGAATTACATCGGCCTTTCCGCGCTCGATATTATCAAGAGCCTCAGTGTATGTTTTCTCCAATGAAACAGAAAAGAACGGGGAGGCTTCCAAATCGGCCATAATGTCACCAGCCAAGGTGCTGTTGTCTTGGCATACCACAGTGACATCGACATGCTTGACATCCATAGTAGCCACCAAGGGAATGACAAGAATGACCATGCACGGAAAAATAAATGCAATCTTCGGGAGAAACCTGTTCTTGCCGAACAAAATGAATTCCTTGCGGAGAAGTATCAACAATGTTCTCATTATTGTAGTCTTATCTTAAATCGTTTGACAGAAACAGTTATCAAGGCAAGAGCCATCAACGACAAGACCATAAGCTCAAGATATATGTAATTGAAGCCAAGCCCCTCAACCATTATCTTGCGCATTGCCGGAATATACCAACGCGCCGGTACGATATTTGAAATCCACTGCAAAGGCAAGGGCATATTCTCTACCGGAAACACCATGCCCGACAGCATTATCACCGGTATGATAAACACCATGCCCGAAACAAGCAATGCCGCCATCCGGGTTTCGACAACAGTAGAGACAAAGAGGCCGAGGGCGAGGGCGAGAATGATATAGACCAAAGAAGTCAGCACCAATGCCGCCAAGGAGCCTGAAAGCGGCAGGCCGAGCGCATATTTAGACAGTAACAGAATGACAGCCAAGTCAATGCACGAAAGCATGAAATATGGTATCATCTTGGCGATTACTATCATTACGGGCCGTATGGGAGAGACGAGGAGTATCTCCATAGTGCCGGTCTCTTTCTCCCGGACTATCGATACCGACGTGAGCATGGCGCATATCAGCATGAATATGAGTCCCATGATACCGGGCACAAAATTATATGCGCTCTTGAGCTGAGGATTGTAGAGTATCGTTATTGCCGGAGAGATGTTTTCGGATGTCTCTTCCAAAATCTGTGTGAGATATCCGGCTGAGGTCTGAGCAGTGACCGGATTTGAAGCGTCCACGACAACTTGTGTCTCACCGTTCCTGTCGAAATCGCGGCTGAACACTACCACGGCGAGGGCGCTGTTGGCGGCTATAGTACGGTCGATTTCATTGGAATCGATGTATCCTTTGAACGTGATATAAGGGTTGTGTGCAATCTGAGATACTTTGGCTTCGATTGCCGGCGTAATTTTGGGGGCACACACCAGCACCTCCACATCATTGACATCCATAGATATGGCAAAACCGAACAGCACCATCTGAACAACGGGAATCAGAAGTGCGATGAGCATTGTGCGGGGGTCGCGGATGATATGCAATATCTCCTTACGGATAAATGCGGTGAAACTCTTTCTCATTGTCGTTGAGCTTTACGAGCCAGACTGCGGAATACTTCGTCGATGTTGCGAGCCTTGAATTCCTGTTTCAACTCAGCAGGAGTGCCGAGGGCTTTGATACATCCGTCGACCATAATGGAGACGCGCCCGCAGTATTCGGCCTCATCCATATAGTGTGTAGTCACAAAAACGGTAATACCCTCCTCTGTCCTCTTATATATGAGCTCCCAGAATTGACGGCGAGTGACAGGGTCGACGCCGCCGGTGGGTTCGTCAAGAAAAACAATATCAGGATTATGGATAGTGGCAACAGAAAAAGCGAGTTTCTGCTGTTGGCCGAGCGGAAGTATGGCAACCGGCATATCCATCTCTTCGGTAAAGTCGAGGGCGCGGGAAAGCGACGCACAGCGCACCTTGATTTCTTGACTTTTCAAACCATATATGCCTGCAAAGAGAGCGATATTCTGCCTCACCGTAAGCTCGCCGTAGAGAGAGAATTTCTGGCTCATATAGCCGATATGTCGCTTTACCATCTCGCTTTGCGTGGCAATGTCGTATCCGGCTACTTTGGCCGAGCCTGAAGTTGGCAAACTCAGGCCGCAGAGCATGCGCATGGCTGTTGATTTCCCGGCTCCGTTAGCGCCAAGGAAGCCAAAAATCTCACCTCGCGACACATTGAAGCTTATAGCGTCGACGGCGGTGAAATCGCCGAAGCGTTTGGTAAGCTTATCGGCTGTTATAACATCATTTACTGCCATTTCCCATAATTTTTATAAATACATCCTCAATGCCGGGGCTTATCGCCCTGACTTCGGCAATGCCTTTAATGGAATTCAGGATTTGGGGCGAAAAGGAGTCGTCGGTGAATACGTGGATGTATTCGCCTGACAGAAATGCCATTTTCACACCCTCGACTTTTCGCAAGGCAAGCAGGGTCTGATAATTGTTAACACCTTTGACCGCAAGCAGAGGCATTTTATTGCGGCGAAGAATCTCATCCAAAGTACCGGTTTCGAGAATCTTTCCGGAGTTTATCAGAGAAATGCGGTCGCAGCGTGACGCCTCGTCCATGTATGGTGTGGATACGAATATGGGCATACCACTTTGCTTTATGTGGCTGAGAATATCCCAGAACTCACTGCGCGACACAGCGTCGACACCTGTTGTCGGTTCGTCAAGAAAGAGTATTTCAGGACGGTGTATGAGCGCACAGCATAAGGCGAGTTTCTGCTTCATGCCGCCCGAGAGGTTTGCCGCCCTTCTGTTTCTGAACGGAGCAAGTTGATTGTAGACCGGAGCGATCATCCCGAAGTTGTCGGACACTTTTCCTCCGAAAAGCGCCGCAAAGAATTGGAGATTCTCTTCAACCGACAAATCAGGATATAATGAGAAACGGCCCGGCATATAACCGGCGGTGCTGCGGATTTTTGCATAATCTCTTACGGTATCGAGTCCACAGACGGAGGCTGTACCGGAGTCGGGCAGCATGAGCGTAGTCAGAATTCTGAAGAGAGTTGTCTTTCCGGCACCGTCAGGACCAAGGAGGCCGTAAATCTCCCCACGGTTGACATCAAGAGATACACCGTCTAGAGCTTTGACGGAGCCAAAATTCTTTGAGACATTTTCTATATGGATTGCGCTTCCGATCATAATTTCACATTGCCAAATCCCCCGATTTTTAGCCGGCCGTCGTTGACAACGGCAATCTTGACGGCGTAAACAAGATTTGAGCGGGAGTCTTGTGTCTGAATATTTTTAGGAGTAAATTCGCTCTCCGCAGAAATCCATGTCACAGTGCCGGGATAGTCATATAGCCTGTCACCGCCGAAATTGGCTGTCACAGTCACCTGTTGGCCTAATTTTATATCGGCCAACTGCGCAGAGGTGAAATAAGCCCTAAGGTAAATCTTAGCAAGGTCGGCTACTTTTACGAGCGGTTTTCCGGGAATGGCGTATTCGCCGGGCTCACAGTATTTTGTGAGTATCGTTCCTGCGATCGGCGATGTTATGCAGCAATCTTCAATCATATCGGAAACCTGCCGGATCTGACTTTCTATCGCCGAGGATGATTCGTTGATTGAGGCCGTGCTGTTGGCGAGCGTTGATTGCTGCGCGGAAATGCGGTCTTCAAGCACCCGGATTGCAGAATTTATATCATCAAGCTGCTTGGAAGTGGCCGCACCGTCGGCCAAGAGCCGCTGAATGCGTTCGCGCTCATATACCTGCTTGTCAAGCTCTCGGCGCAAAGACGCCAATTGCAGGGAGATATCGGGGCGGGCGACATTTGAGGCCGAGCGCTGAAAGAGTAACTGCTCTTTTTGGAAATGGAGTTGAGCTGTGTCGATCAGAGCAATGATTTGTCCGGCACTTACTGTGTCGCCCTCATTCACATCAAGCATAAGAATTTTTCCTGAAGATTCGGCCGAGAGTGTCACATCGGTGGCCTCAAAGTTGCCCGAAGCATCATATTCGACATCCCGACTGCACGACACCAATGAGACCGCAGCGAGGGCAGCGAAAGTTATGGTTTGGATTTTCATCTGTTTCTCAGGTGGTTAAGATTATAAATTGCTTTTACTAATTCAATATGGTGCTGAGCCATCTCGTTTTGGGCAAGTTCGCTGTCAGTGATTTTTGAGAGCAATGCCGTGGTATCGATTATACCATTGTCAAGTTGCGACTGCGCCGCACTGACCACCGAATTGCGGAGCTCGACAATCCTATCGTCATTGCGCATTACTTCTCTTAGAGAAGCAATCTGCCCGAGGCTCTCGGATATGGCAATGCTGTTGTTGAAATTGAAAGTTGCCCTCTCGCTCTCGACCTGTGAGCGTTGGAGCCGCAGTTTATTCAATGAGTTGCCGCGGGTATAGAGGGAGCTGAAATTCCAAGCCACCTTCAAGCCTACCATAAAGTTGAACGACAAATCACGCGACTGCATGTTCTTGAACATATTATATCCCGGATAACCGTAATATCCCGAGGCGAAAGCGTTTACAGTCGGCATAGCGGCAGCTTTTATTCCCGACTCCTGAGCAGAGAGATTAGCTATCCTGCGGTCAAACAATCTCTGCTGAGGATGAATTCCCTCGGCAGGAGCCTGCAAATCTTCAGATGGTAAAACCAATGTACGGGCGCCGACAGACTCGCCGATAAATATTTCCATTATGCGCCGTATGCTTACAAGCGTCGCTGTCAATCTTGATTTCTGCTGTTGGAGCGTGAGAAGTTTTGCCTCAATCTGGTCACAGTCACTTTTCATGGCTACTCCGTTGGCGAACATCGAACGGACCTGACGGAGTGTAGAGTCAACCAATGTCATTGTCTTATCGCACTGCGATATGTGCTCATCAAGCAAGAGCATTGAGAAATATATCTCCTCTACACGCCCCTCTACATCATATAACTGAAGGTCAAGCGCAGTACGCTCGACGGCGTTCCCGGTGGCGACAGCTTCTTTATTTGCCTTAGCTTTACCGCCGTCCCAAATCTGCTGAGACACGTCAAGGCCAATGCGGTATTGCGTCTTGTCCAAGCCGGGATAATCCACACCCTGCTGCGAGAGAATGTTTGTAAGCACCTCCGGAAGAGCCGCCACTTCATTCTGCCAAGTAAGTTGAGCCGACACCGAGCCTTGAGGCATCCACATTTTCGAGACATTGGAAAGATTGAGCTGCTTGACTTTCTCCAATAAGCCATATTGCGCCACAGCGGGATAATTGGCGCGTGCAAGGCTTACACACTCGCCAATTGTCAGCTCTGCGGCAAAGCAATCAAGCAGCAGCAACATTGACAGTACAAAAGATGACAAAAGCCTTTTCATGAGATTCGCTTCATAATTATTTCGACAATTTCTTTCTTCCTCATCTCCATATAAGAGTCGAAATCGCTATTGCCTGTAGCGGCCATCAACATTGGATATGCGAGAAACGGAAATACATTGAGAGAGGCAATATCGCCAATGAGCTGATCGGCACGCACGGAGCTAATCTCACCGCTCTCATGAGCCTTGTCGAGCTCTTTCTGCAGTGCACATATCCTATCGTATGCTGTGGGAGAAAACTCTCCGATTACTTCACGATAAGCTTCAGGGCGAGAATTTATCGTAGTTATAAAAAATATCGGGAGCTCTTTATTTGCGAGCAGGAAGTCGAAATGCTTTTCAATTCCGACACGGATACGCTGCTTTATACAGCCGCTTTCCTCCACCAGCGGCGCGAGCACCATATTGAAGATATAGCGGATCTTGTCTTTGAAAATCCTTTCAAACAGCTTTTCTTTAGTGCGGAAATAGTAGTGCAGCATAGCGTGGGTGACACCGGCGGCGGCGGCAATGCTCGATGTGCGAGCGCCGTCGAAACCCTTGGTGCTGAATTCAGTAATAGCAGCTTCAAGAATGAGCTGCTCGGTATCTTTGGCTTGTTTACTCTCTTGTTTATCCATAATGTTTAACAATATTGTTAATGCAAAATTATGGTAAAACTTTTACTCTTCCAAATTTTCAGCAAAAAAATCAGAACACAAATCCATCCGCTTCTTCCCGGTACCCTATAAAAAGAGGCTGAGAGAGTCATAACAGCCTCAGCCATATAACGGTAAGAGACTGCGTAGCTGTCGCGACTTCTCATGTAAGAGAGCAGGTCGCGCAGCTACGCAGCGCTGTTTCCTTTTTGGATAAACCATGGGGCTGCGAACAGCTACGCGGTTCTTGCCCCATGCTAAGCAGAGTTACGACAGCTACGCCGTCTTCAGCCGCTAAAGCGGCGTAGTTGAGATACATAGTAAAAAACACGATAAACGAAAAGAGGCTGCTGTTCTGAGTGTGAACTGCAGCCTCTTTCAATTTAACCAAATCTTAATTATCGAGATCAGCGAGTGTCTTGAATGAGCTTATACCTTGGTGGTTGACGTCGAGCGCGGCGGCTTCGGCAAGATAGCGGGCCGATTTTGCCTTTTCTCCGAGCCCATAATAGCCAAGAGCAAGCATATAGAGGCAGTGGATTCTATTGCTGAGGTCGAGGTCGCCGTCCCATATCAGGAGGTCGGGGAGAGATACGGCGAAGTAGTCCATGCGCACGTGATCGTGGAGGTGCTGCTTTCCATAATCGACGAGTCGGTTGAAGTATGCCCGTGCTTTGTTTTCGTTACCAAGAGCACGGAAAGCAAGTCCGGCATAGAAAATCTTGTCAGGTTTGGCGTCGTTATAGTACATCGCCGCAGCGGGTTCGGTTGGGCCGAGTGTAGCCTGATTGAAAGCCTCAGAGGCCTCGTCGTCCTTTCCGAGAGCTTTATAGCAAACACCAAGGAGATAGTAGAAATCGTTTTCCTGAGCGCCGTAGAGCTTGCCTTCGCCGAGGTGATGCGGATATTCGAGACATTCTTTGAGGAGAGCTATAGCTTGCTCATATTTTTTGGCAGCTATAAATTCTTTAGCAAGCTCAACGCGTGCAGTCTGGTACTGGGCGGGCACTTTGCCTTCACCACCCTCCCATGGATGGAAGATATGGTTGTCGAGCTTCGACATAGCCAGACGGTAATCACCGGTCTGATTGAGAAGTGTGATTTCCTCAAGCACAAGGTCGTCGCGCATGGCGATGAGACCGGGATATTTCTGCAGGAATCCGAGGCGTGTTGCGTGGTCGCGTCCGAGCCGCTTGTAGAGTTGGTCGAGCTCCATGAGTATACGCGAATCGGTATCGTCGAGGCGGAAAGCTTTTTCCATTGCTTCGACGGCTTTAGCTTCGTCGTTGCGCTTGTTGAAGTAACCGAGGGCAAGATTGCGCCATGTGGTGGGATAGTCGGGATTGATACGTGCAGCCGCTTCCCAGTCGGCCATGGCGATATCGTACTGACGTTTGTCGTAGTAGAGATTGCCGAGGAAGTGGTATGCGTTGGCGTCTCCGGAGTTGAGAGCTATAGCTGCATTGAGGGCGATTATAGCCTCCAGACGATTGGGGAAGACGTAGTCGGGGCACGAAGAAGCGCCTTTGTTGAAAGCTTTCTTCGCGGCTTCGGCGTCTCCGGCCATAAGTTCGCACCAACCCATGTAGTAGTATGTCATGGGGGTTACGGCGCCTGATTCTATAGCCATATTCCAGAGAGCGGTCGCCTCGCTCCAAAGTCCGGCAGCGGCGAGGTCGAGGGCCAGTTCGTCGTAGTTATGGGCGTTGCCGTGCATGAGTTCGGCCATCAGATCGAGAGCTACTTCTTGCCCGTTGTTCAAGTACTTGGCCCACAAGCAGCCGTAGTTGAAATTATCCATGGCAAGAGATTCGTCGCAGAGAGCGAGAGCTTCGTCGGCCCGGCCGAGCTTTGCAAGTATGAATGCCTTCAGTGCACGCGCCTTAGGATTGATGTAGTTTCGCATTAGTGAACGGTTGACCTCGTAGAGGGCATCGTCCATCCGCCCTTGCATTGCCGAAATACAGGCACAGGCGTAGTATCCGGCGTCCTGCCATGCGCCGTTCCATGTGGACTTGTAGAAGCAGTCGTAAGCTTCATCATATCGTCCCTGATATTTGAGTGCGAGACCGAGATTGTAGACAGGCTCACCGTCGTAAGGATTGGGATTGCGTTTCTTCAGAATCTTCACAGCCTTGGCAAGATATTGCTCGGCAAGGTCAAAACGGCCTTTGCGGATATACCACAAGCCCATGGCGTTGTTGCAACGTACATCGTTGGGGTCGCGTCGGAGGCCTTCCTCATAATAGTCGGTCGGGCGGAAGGTGGCGTGGCGATACTGCTCCAGATGCAGGCCGGTGAGGTAGAGCTGCTCTACAGTCATTACCTCTTCGGGGCGTAGAGCGGCTTCGGCAGCGTCGGGAATGGGGCGGATTTCATCAGGCTCGGCATGCCATGTAAGGACCGTTTTTCCTTTGCGGAGCACGGCTACATTGACACTGTCGAGTGAGAGCCCATTTGAGTCGGCCTCCATAGTAAATACCTTTTCGGGCGTGATTACGGTAGATTCGCAGCCTAAGAGCGAGCCATCGTCGCCTTTAAGGCGTATTTCGACTTCCTGTTTTGATGTTGCAAAAATCCTGAGCATGAATTTACCGTTTTCAAGCTCGATATTCATCAGCAGATCCTTTGTGGCATTCTTCACCACACCGAGTTCGCGATAGGGAAGGAAATATTGGGTGAATTCTTTTTGCTCGTAAGGCATAAGCCACGAGAAATCAGGCTGGTTTTCGGTATAGACACCGGCCATGAGCTCTATATATGGACCATCGTCGTCGGTGAGATTGCGGTCCCAAGCGCGTCCGAAGTCGCCGTTACCCCATGTCCACTGCTTCTTACCGGGCGAAACATGATGGCTGGCCACATGGAGCATACCGGCTTCAGTATCGAATTCGTATCCGCCTTCGAAATCATATTTTGAGTTCACACCCATGTAGCTGGTGGGCACGAATATGTTTTTGTAGTTTGCAATATCGACGCCGGCCGAGTAATCCATCTTATAATATGTGCCTGTAGCGATGGGGAAGGAAGAAACAGCGCGTTTGCCATGGTCGAAGACGGCATTGATATCCGGCGGGAACACCGAGCGGTAGTGGTCATTTACAGCCACAGCCGGATTGGCCCACCAAAGGAATGTCTGCGGCACATCGGTACCATTGAAGAGCCGTCCTGTAATCTCAAGATATGCACATCCGGGGCGCAGGGTGAATCCGGCCTGACCGCGCTGGTGGAACATGCGCTCGGTCTCATTGACCCATACGGTAACAGATCCGTCGTTGTTCTCCTCTATCGTGCAGTCGACCGGCATATAAGTCGACGGACGGTGGTGCTGAGGCCAGTTGAACTCTATACCACCTGAAATCCACGGGCCGGCAAGACCTACGAGTGCGGGCTTGATGACGTGGTTGTAATACACGAAATGGCGATTTTTGATTTTGTCGAATGCCATCTGTATGCGACCGCCAAGTTCGGGGAGCACCATCACTTTGATGTATTCGTTTTCGATATAGACGGCGTTCCAAAGATGGTCGGTCTTTACATTTGAGATTGATTCGATGACAGGGTAAGGATATACCACGCCCGAGGAGCCTTGATAGACGCGCTTTTCGAGGAAGATGGGATTTTTTTCTTCTTTACCCACTTCGTAGGTGGGAATGGATACTATTTCTTTCCAAGCTTTAACCATAGCAAGCTATTTGTTAAGTATTATTTTATCAATTCGTTTTCAATTTCTTCAAGACTTTTTCCCTTTGTCTCGGGGCAGCGTTTCAAGAAGTAAATATATCCGCATAGGCAGATTGCCGCATATATCCAGAAAGTGCCGTAGCTGCCGAGAGCGTTATTGAGGATAGGGAATGAATATGTGAGGGTGAAAGAGCCTACCCAGAGGGCAAATGTGCAGCTTGCCACAGCGATGGCACGCACCTTGTTAGGGAAGATTTCAGACAGAAGGACCCACGTGACCGGGCCGAGAGTCATGGCATAGCAGGCAATTGCAGCCACAACAAGTATTATCATGAAGAAGCCTGTGATCTGCATGCGGTAGCAAGTGCCGAGGATGGCGTATATCACGCTCAACCCGGCCGCCCCGGCAAGCATAAGTTTACGGCGACCGATACGGTCGACAGTATAGATAGCCACGAAAGTAAACACCACATTTGTAATGCCTGTGAGCACTATATTGAACAACATCTCGCCAAGGTCGTAGCCGGCATCCGAGAATATCTCCTGAGCATAATTGAATATCACATTTGTGCCGCACCACTGCTGAAATACCGCAATTACCACACCGAGAATGAGCACAGGCAGATACGGGCGGCTGAAGAGCAGGCCCAGCCCACCTTTAGCTGCCGCCTTGCTTTCGGCAGCCTCAATAGCCTCGATTTCCTGACGGGCGTATTCCTCTCCACCGATGTTGGTCAAAACGGCCTCAGCCTTTTGGCGGACACCTTTGAGAGCCATCCATCGCGGACTTTCCGGGATGAAGAAGGCAAGGATAAGGAAAGCGGCTGCAGGGAATGCGGCGCTCCAGAACATCCAACGCCAGCCCCAAAGCACATTCCAAGAGTCGGCGGGTGCTATAGTCGTACCGGCCGGCATAGGCTCGGCGATGAGCCAGTTTACTATCTGTGCCGCAAGAATACCGAGAACGATAGTGAGCTGATTGAGAGCTACGAGTTTACCTCTTATATGGCCCGGCGATACCTCTGCAATATACATCGGCGACAGACCTGAAGCTATACCGATAGCCATACCTCCGACAAAGCGTGCCAGCAGAAAGCAGGCAAAAGTATCAAAGGCGCCTGTGCCATAAGCTGATATCAGAAATATAAATGCGGATATCAGCAAGAGAGGCTTGCGGCCGATACGGTCGGCAAGTGTTCCGCAAAGCATGGCTCCACCAAGACAACCGAGCAGAGCTATACTCATGGCCAGGCCCTGCAGTTCGGGGCTGTCGGCAATTCCAAAAAATACTTCATAGAAAGGTTTTGCACCACCTATGACTACCCAGTCGTAGCCAAAGAGGAGACCACCCATTGCCGAAACGGCACATATAAAGTAGATGAATGATTTATTAAAATTTTCCATGGTAGAATTATTTTTACGCTTGCAAAATTAAAACGGAAAAGCCTCGATAAAAATGGATTGCACACAGGAAAAGCATGGACTATATTATTATACACCCTCGTAATTTATTGCAGCGACACAAAAAAGACATTATCTTTGCAGAAAACTATATCACATTTGCGATCATGAAGATAAGGAGTGGATTTAGTGGCGAGCGCTCGCTGGTGCTACCCCAAGTCATAGTACAGATGATGGAAGAGGATCCAATGACATCATCTCTCCACATAAGCGACCTTGGGTATTACCCCAAGGCGGCACATCACTATCGTGATAGAAATGAGCCTATTGACCAGTGTATATTCATATATTGCATAGAAGGTCAAGGATGGTATGAGATCAAGGGGCGTCGCTACGAAGTGGGCTCTAACCAATATTTCATACTACCGGCCAATACCCCTCACACCTATGCCGCAAGCGAAGATAATCCATGGACCATATATTGGATACACTTCCGTGGCACGCTTGCCGGCGAATATGCCGCCCAAGCTTTGGAGCCGCAGACCATAAACCCGGGTATGGGCTCGCGCATACAGCACCGCATAGATATGTTCGAGGAGATCTACAATACTCTCCACACCTCCCTTACCATAGCGAGCATACGCTATGCCATGGCTGTGTTCCACCATTTCATAGCGTCGCTGATGTATATCAGAGAGTACCGCAGCGTAGGCTCACAGCAACTCGGCAGTTCTATAGTTGACTCGACTATCCATTTCATGAGGGAAAATATCGAGAAGCACCTTACACTGAGCGACTTTGCCGAGTATGCCGGGTTTTCGGCCTCGCACCTCTCGGCGATGTTCAAGAATGAAACCGGCCACAGCCCGCTCTACTACTTCAATCTGCTCAAGGTGCGCAAGGCATGCGAACTGCTCGAAAGCACCTCGATGAAGCTCAACCAGATAAGTTTCAAGATCGGGATAACCGATCCGTTCTACTTCTCAAGGCTTTTCTCCAAGATGATGGGGATGTCGCCCAAAGCTTACCGCACGCGTCCAAAGACCTGATCAATGTTCGAGCTCAATTTCAATTGTGCCACCCTCGGCAAGCTCGCGATGAGTGATTATGGCTTTAGCCGGATCGATAAGCCGGCCATTTATGCAGGCTCTTCCTATGGCATAGTTTCCGGTGTCGATTCCCCGTGTGCGTATAACAAGGCTGTCGCCTTTATAATATGGCTTGGCCAAGGATATGGTTACTTTGTCAAAAACAGGTGATGTAAGGTCGTAGTCCGGCTCAGCGGATGCTGTACCGGTAACGCTGAAGAGGCCGATAGCCATGAGCGCGCTCGTCGCCCCCATCTGCCCCTGATCTTCATCGTGCCCACCGTAGCCACGGTCGGGATTGTTATAACCGTATGCCTGCGCCTGCACCCGGCGCACCCATTTCTGAGCGAGGCGACCGTAGCCTATACGGTTGAAAACATGGGCATTCGACAATCCGGGCTGGTTGGCATAGCTGATATACCCTGAGCCATATCCGGAAAGGAAATCCTCGCTCTGAGCCATCTCAAAAGCATGATTGAGCCTCGCGGCCATCACTTCCTCCCCTCCCATGAGAGCGGCAAGTCGGTCGAGCTGGTGCGACACCGACCAAGTAGCCTGCCAAGCATTGGCTTCCACCCATCCCCATCCGTCAAGGAGGTCGGTATGCAGCCAATCGCCCTTGCCGTCTTTTGGAAGTATGAGCCCGGCGTCGCTGTTGTAAAGCGAGGTCCAGCCGGAAGACCTTTTTGCGAAATAACGCGCGTCGGCTTTCTTTCCAAGTCTATCGGCCATTTGCGATAGAGTCCAATCCTGAAAAGCAGCCTCGAGGGTTATACCTGCGTTGCCGTCAAAATAACCGTTGCGCTCATAGAAATCTATTTCTTCTTTAGAGCCCATCATGCCACCGCCACTATGGTTGCGCTTGAGGTGCTTGTAGGCATGCAGCGGCTCCACTTTTGTCATCATTCCTTTAAGGTAAGCCGATGTGATAAGACTCGTAGCCGGGCATGCCGTCATTATATATGAATATCCACCAAGGTTAGGCCCTCGTGGAATAAGGCCGCCATTATCGGCATACTGCACCAGAGATGCAGCGAAATCATCGAGCACCTCGGGCCAAGCAAGACCCCATAGCACATTCAAGTTCCACTGCGAGAGCCAGAAAGAATCAGAATTATACATATTGAAGCGAGCCTTTCCATCTTTTCCCATCGGCAAACGGCGCACAATCAGACGGGCATTGCGTGTGAAAGCGCCGTCACGTTGCCCCTGCGTGTAATCGGGATACTCGCCATTGATGTCGTTGATTTTATGTCGTCCAAGAAGAACATGCCATAGGTCGGTATAGAATTTTTCTCTCTGCAGCGGCGTACCACCCTCCACATCGATCCGGCCGAGACATTCATTCCAAATCTCAGTGGCGCGGGCATGCACATTATCAAAGTCGAAACCGGGACATTCTTGCTGCATGTTGAGCAGGGCATTCTCGCGGCTTACATACGATATGGCAATCTTATAGGTCAAGCGGTCACCGGCGCCGACATCGCCTACGTTGAGCCTTACACCGGCCGAGGGAGCTTCCCAATAGCTGAACCATTCATCCGGATATATTTTATGAGCGTATGTAGAGACATCGAGGCCGTCGGTGTCGCGTGTCAACTCACCGTCGTGCCACGCGTCGATACGGCAGACCGGACGGTCAAGCTCTACGGCGAAGAATACTTTTACGCTGTCGGGGCCTCCCCACAGGCGGCCCACAGTAGTGAGTTCGCCGGCGAAAGTGTTGTCATCCACCCGTTCGACTTTTGGGTTGACCATGGTAGTCGTACCTATATAGCCGCTGAGATTTAGCAGGAGAGCGGCGTCGGAGGCGGCGTCGGCATAAGTGCAGCGGTAGACCGACACACGGTCGGTTGCCGTCTGCTCAACCCACATATTATATTTATCAAGGAAAAGCCTGTGGTATCCGGGGCGCACAATCTCGCCGTCGTGGCTGAAAGAGGATTTCCAAGCCGAGGCACCGAGCGCGACATCCACCTCCGAGCACACCGGCATAACGTCGACGGCACCGATCATCCAGTCGTGGAGCTGAGGGAAACCAAGGACTTCTGTGGAATTATAGTTATACCCTCCGCCATACTGATTCTTATTGCGGGTGAGGGGCGCCGAGCTTATCATACCGAAAGGCAGCGAGCCGGTGGCGAAGAAAAAATAACGGCCGCGAGCAGTCTCGATATAAGGATTGACTTTGCCTACATAATCACCCGTACCGTCGATTGAGGTATAAACCTCAATCTCGGAGAGACCCACCTGCACACCATCGGCATCGCTTACGTCCACCGACATCCATTCCACTTCTTTTTCAGGGAACTCCACAGTGCGAGGCGAGCCGTCGTTTGGAATAGAATTGACAAAAATTCTTGTAGAGTCGCTGAAATTCAAAACCACACCGGCGACATGGCGGCTCAGGTCAGGAAGGTCATATAAAACCACCTTATTAATTTTATGAGGCTTCTGCCAGTCGAGCCGCAGAGAAGGATAGTCAATCATGCCCCAAGATGTAGTGCCGGAAGTCGAGCGCCATTCATTTTTGGCATTGACGCGCGCAATACCATCTACGGCCGCCGAAGCCGGGTAGCCATCCAATTCACCCGAGGCCGACACAGCGGCTTCGCCTGCTATATTATATGAAGTTGCAAAAGAATAAAAGGGTAAGGCAAGTGCCAGCAAGGCACAAAAAACTGAGATGCGGTTTTTCATCATTCAAGGCGTTTATTTAAGAGGGTATTTTGGGGCAGTAAAAAACAGATAGTCTGAAACGCTTATCACTGCGCCGCAAAATTAAGTATTATACAGCTGATTAGCAAATTTTTATTAATAAATATTTCAATAATTTTGTCCATGTTTTCAATTACATTATCCATTCTTACAGCAATTAAAATATTTCTGAATCTGCAGCCGAACGAGCATGGTGAACAATACACGTCATAATTTATTCTCCTTGCGTCATTGCATATAGATTTGACGAATATGTTCTATTTTATGAACTGAATCTGTTTCAGCTCCGGGCTCCTACGCGACTAATTTTGCGGGAAAATAACATTACATAAGAAACCATGAAAAACCGAATTATCACATTATTATTTTTTGCACTTGTGGTAACAGGCCTCAATGCCGCCACCACAACAACGATGTGGTACGAGCACCCGGCCGAAAAATGGATGGAGGCTTTGCCCGTCGGAAACGGTCGACTATCGGCGATGGTATACGGTGGTATCAACACCGAGACTATAGCACTCAATGAAATCTCGCTTTGGTCGGGACGTCACGACTCCACATCAAATGACCTGTGCGGGCGCGAGAATCTTGACAAGATGCGCGCGGCGTTCTTCGCCGACGATCCAGAAGAAGGCAACCGCCTCGGCAACGAATACCTCAACGGCCGCATGACCACTTTCGGCACACACTTGCCCTTGGGAAACCTTAAACTTACATTTACCCATCCCTCGCAGCAGATCCGCGGCTACCAACGTGCGCTTGACCTTTCAAAAGCCATCGCTTCAACCGATTACAGCGCCGGCAATATCCAGTATCACCGCGAGTTTATTGCAGACTATCCCGACGCGATTCTGGCCATGCGCATTACTGCGAGCCAACCCGGAAGCGTGAATGTGACCACATCGCTCGACTTGCTCCGCACAGCCGACGTAAAAGCCTCGGGCAATGACCTTTACTTTGAGGGGAAGGCAGATTTTCCTCTCCACGGCCCCGGCGGCGTCAATTTCTGCGGAAATGTGCGCTTGCTCCCACAGGGCGGCACTGTCACTGCAAAGGATGGCGCAGTGAGCGTAGAAGGTGCCGACGCGCTCACCATTATTGTTGACGTACGCACCGACTATGCCGACAATAATTATAAGCAAACTTGCATGAGCAACATACAGGAAGCCCAAGAAAAAGGCTGGAATACCCTGCTCAACAACCACATAGCCGACTATACGACCCTATTCGGCCGAATGTCGATTGACCTCGGCGGCGACGCCGACAACGGCCTGCCTACCGACACACGCCTTCGTCTGACCCGTCAAGGTGTAGAAGACCCGGGTCTCGACGCACTCTTCTTCCAATACGGCCGCTACATGCTCATATCTTCATCGCGCCCCAACGGCACTCCCCTTTGCGCAAATCTGCAGGGAATATGGAATGACAACGGCGCCTGCAACATGCCTTGGACCTGCGACTATCACATGGACGTGAACACCGCCCAGAATTACTGGAGTGCAAACCGCGCCAACCTTGATGAATGTAACGATCCTCTTTTCAGCTACCTCACGTTCCTCGCAGAGCACGGAAAAGACACAGCCTCAAAAATGTATGGCTGCAATGGCTGGGTGGCCCACACAGTGTGCAACGCATGGGGATATACAGCACCGGGATGGGGTGTGACATGGGGCATGAATGTGACCGGCGGCGCTTGGCTGGCCACTCATATCTGGAGCCATTATCTATATACACGCGACGATGAATTCCTCCGCAGCACCGGCTATCCCATAATCAGAGAGGCAGCGCGCTTCTTCAAGGATTACATGACCACAGACCCACGCAACGGCTATCTGGTGACAGGCCCGAGTATCTCGCCTGAGAACGGCTATATATCACCAAAAGGCAACCATCTGGCCCTCGACATGATGCCCACAATCGACCGCGTGATAGTACATGATATCTATAATTCGTGTATCGAGGCTTCAAAAATCCTCAATGTGGATAAGAAACTGCGCCGTCAGCTTGAAAAGGATATCAAACGTCTACCCCCCATCAAGGTAGGCTCCGACGGTCTGGTGCAGGAATGGCTCGGAGATGTACGCCGCTCCGATCCATCGCACCGCCACTCTTCTCACCTGCTCTCACTCTTCCCCCTCAATCAGATTACCGTAGAAAAGACACCCGAGCTCGTAGAAGCGGCCCGCCGGAGCCTTGAATCGCAGACAGCTTCGCCCGACTGGGAAGATACCGAATGGTCTACCGCAAACATGATGTGTATGTTCGCCCGCATGAAAGATGGCGAGACAGCATACGGCTGGCTTCAAAACCTCTTCCGCACTTTCACACGCGAAAATCTCATGACAGTGTCGCCCGCCGGAGTCGCCATGGCCGAATATGATATTTTCAGCTTCGACGCGACGGAGGCTTCCGTGGCCGGTATCTGCGAAATGCTCCTCCACAGCTATGACGGAACACTCGATCTGCTCCCGGCTCTTCCCTCGGCATGGGAGTCAGGCACAGTGAAAGGACTCCGCGCCGAAGGAGGTCTTACCGTAGACCTCGCATGGGAAAAAGGCCAACTCACGCGTGCTGAAATAACAGCCGACCGCGACTGCTCGTTCGCACTCAAAGGCCACGATGAAAAAATAAGGCTAAAAAAAGGAAACAAACACGTCATCGAAATGTAAAAAGAACATTCTCACGAAGTTGAAAATATGCAAGAGCTGCTTTTTGACTCAAAAATTTCATTTTTAGACACGTCTTTTCTAATAATTTTGCGTCTGAGATTGCTAATTTTGCAAGTGAAAAACAGCTCTTATCCCCACCAATCCTATCAGGAAAAACAAGAAAAATCATACCTAAATTTAAATCTACACCAATCATGAAAAAGAACCTCCTGAGTCTACTATTACTCATGTTGGTTTGTGTGCAAATGGCATTTGCACAAGCCAAGGTTACCGGCACGGTAGTCGATGCAAATTTCGAGCCGCTTACCGGTGCGTCAGTGCAACTGAAAGGCGCTTCAGTGGCAGTAGCCACCGACATCGATGGTAAATTCACCATTAATGCAAAATCCGGTCAGACCCTCGTAGTTTCGTATGTCGGCTTCCTGACCAAGGAAGTCGAAGTTCCCGCTTCACTTACACTGACAGTCACACTCGAAGAAAACAACCAGTTGCTTGATGAGGTTGTGGTAGTAGGTGTATCCATGAAGAAAAGCGACCTTACCGGCTCTGTATCACACATTGACAGCGATGTCCTCACCCAGAAACCTACCATCACCCTCAACGACGCCCTTGCAGGGCGTGTCGCCGGTGTGAATGTAGGCAAGGCTTCATCGCCGTCGGAAAGCTCTTCAATCAAAATCCGCGGTACGAACACCATCAACTCAGGCTCGGCCCCAATCTATGTAGTCGACGGTCTTGTGATGGGTGATGATTACGGTTTCTACAATTCTCTGAACGTAAACGACATCGAGTCGATACAAGTGCTTAAAGATGCCTCGGCCACAGCACTCTACGGCTCTCGCGGCGCAAACGGCGTGATCCTTGTCACCACCAAGAAAGGTAAATATGGCAAAGGAGAAATCAGCTATGACGGCTGGGTAAGCTTCTCCAAGATGGGACATAAGCCCGATATGATGGACGCCAACCAGATTTTTGACCTGCGCACGCAGTCGTTCGCAAACGGCTACATGTATAACAACCCCGACGGCGACCGCGAGGCATATATCCAAAATGTACTCTGGAAATCAAACATTGCTTTCGAAGACCGCGAATTCGCCACACACGAAGCCGGAAAATCTTACAACTGGCTCAACCAGTTCGTTCACACAGGTTTCCAGCAGAACCACAACGTAGCATTCTCAAAAGCCACCGACCAGTCGAACATCTACATCAGCCTCGGAGTGAGCGACCTCGACGGTATCATGCGCGGCACCGAGCAGCAGCGCTACTCGGGACGTGTGAATGCTTCGGCAAACATCACCTCATGGCTGAAAGTGGGCACAAACTCAACCTACGCCTACACCCACGATGACATTACCGACGGCAATGTCTACAATCAATCGCTCTACAACGGCAACCCTCTGCTCGACTACTCGACATTCAAAGACGACGCAACCCGCAAAGACACAGAGAACCTCACACTATTCTGGCGAGCTCAATCGGGCGAGACAAACAATAATTTCAACCCTTTCAACACACTCTATGAGGTGAAGACCGACCGCTCACGCTACCACCTCACTTCATCGAACTACATCAACATCCGCCCGATCGAAGGCCTCGACATCCGCTCAACCTTCGCCATAAACCGCTCAGAGCAGAAGTGGAATCAGTTCATCCCTTCGGGAATTCAGGAATCCATCCGTCTGAAATCGGGAGACGCATACGCAAAACAGCAGCGTGACGCCTCGACCCAGTGGCAGTGGGACAACACCGTACAATTCGACCGCACATTCAAATCGGCACACCGCGTAAATGCTTTCGCAGGCTATTCAGTATCACGCCACATCTCTGACGGATTGTCGGCAGACGGCAAGCGCTTTGCCTCCAACGACCTCGGCTACAACGCACTCTTCTCTACCGCCGACAAAGAAAATATCTCGCTCTACAACTACATCAACACCAACTCACTGATGTCGTTTGTAGCCCGCGCCAACTATTCTTATAACTTCCGCTATTTTGTCACCGTGACGGGCCGTTGGGACGGATCGTCGAAATTCGGCGACAACCACAAATGGGGCTTCTTCCCCTCATTCTCGCTGGGATGGGATATCACCAACGAATCATTCTTCCCCAAGACATGGTGGGCCAACCAAGTGAAACTCCGCGGCGGATACGGCGTAGTGGGTAACCAAGATATCGGCGACTTCATGTATGCCACCCTCTACACCCCCGGCTTCACCGACGGCAAACCCAGCTACAACTCCACAGGCCGCCGCGGAACACCCGCCATCACATGGGAGAAACAGAAGCAAGCCAACATCGGTGTAGACCTCGCTTTCTTCAACCACCGGCTCACTGTCAATGCCGATGTGTTCTTCATCAACAACTCCAACCTTCTGATGAGCCACAACCTGCCTACCACTTCAGGCTACACCTATACTGTAGAGAACATCGGCGAGCTTCAGAACCGCGGCTTCGAACTCACTATCGGCGCCACGCCCGTGAGCACAGGCGACTTCAGATGGAATATCAATGCCAACCTCGCACTTGACCGCAACAAAATCAACAAGCTCTACGGCGGGGTACAAAGCGTACTCTCCGGCGGCCGTACAGGCAACTGGTTCGTAGGCGAATCATTGAGCAATATCTACACCCTCCTTGCCGGCGGTATCGCCAACGAATGGAACCGCAGCGAATGGGAAAACATCGACTTCTCCGGCCGCACCATCGGTCTTGGCGACCTGTATGCACTCGATCTCAACGGCGACAATATTGTCGACCTACAGAACGACCGCGCCGTAGTCGGCAACCTCGACCCCAAATTCTACGGTGGTTTCTCAACCGACTTCGCTTGGAAAGGCTTAGCCCTCAACGCCGTCTTCACCTACTCCTACGGCGGTCATGCCCTGAGCGGCTTCTATGAAGGACTGGTAAGCTCCACAGGTGAAAGCATAGCGTCCACCGACCTGCTCGACTCATGGACACCTCAGAACACCGGCGCATTCTTCCCCCGCCGCATGCGCAACGCCAACAACTACTCGGCCTACGGCGCCGGCGACACCGACCGCTACCTGCAGAGCACATCATTCCTGCGCCTTTCAACCCTCTCGCTCTCATATACTTTCCCGCAGCGACTTCTGAGCAAAGCCCACATCGGAAATCTCCGAGCCTACTTCACAGCAAGCAACGTATTCACAGCTACCAAATATAAAGGTTTCGATCCCGAATACGGCGATGGCAACGGCTACTTCCCCTCCGAACGCACATATACAATCGGACTTTCGTTCAGCATTTTCTAATCAAAAAAATCAACAGCAATGAAAATCAACAGCAAAATATATGCGCTCGGGTTACTGGCAGCAGCCTCTATGTCTCTGAGTTCCTGCAGCGACTTCCTCACAGAAAAACCATACACCTCCATTACCGAGGAGCAGATGTACTCCAACATCGAGTACGCCGAAACAAACATCATATCTTGCTACGGCAGATGGCGCGAAATGTTCAAGGACCGCTATCTCTGGGAGCTCATGGTCGGCACCGACGAGATACAGAGCGGCGCATTCCAAGCCCTCAAGGAAGACCAAATGCGCCGCGGCGCCATCGACCGCTATGACGCTCTTCTGACCTCCGACCTCAGCTACATCAACGACCAGTGGGTAAACCGCTGGCCCACCGTCGGCGAGACAGCCAAACTCATCCGCTCGCTCAAACCTCTTGTAGAGGAAAACGAGCAGGCAGCACAGCTCTATGGCGAAGCATGCTTCATACGCGGCGGTCTTGACCTCGAACTGGCAATGATCTATGGCCGGATTCCTATCATGGATCTCGACCGTATCGACCAGCTCACCTACGCCCGTCAGCCCCTTGCCGATGTATGGCAGTTTATCATCGACGACCTCCGCGAGGCTGCCAAATACTGCCCTGAGACCAATAATGTAGCCCGTGCTACCCGCTACGCAGCCAATATGCTTCTCGGCTATGCCCTTATGGCAGCACCTGAGGAAACAGGTCTCCGCGATTTCAAAGAGGCAGAGAAAGCCCTCTACATCGTGGTAGATGAAGGACCGTTCAATCTCCCCGAGTATTACGATCTTTGGGATTTCAGCACACCCAATAGCGTAGAATCCATCTTCGAGTGGCAATTCTCCAACGTTTGGCCCGACAACAACCAAGTACAGTTCCAAGTAGGCTCCCGTGCCGTACAATCGGTCAGCGGCGATGGCGGCTACTTCGCCGGTTACGACCATGCCGTACCCACCAAGTGGGCTTACAGCGACATTGAAGACGGCGGCATTTGGGAAGACGGCGACATCCGCAAGGAAGAAGCTATCCGCTATGACTTCACTTACTTCGGCCAGACCCCTACCCTGAGCAGCATTTCTTGGGAAGACTTGGGCGACGATCACGACGAACTCCTGCCTCACATCAAGAAATACGAAGACTACCGCACCGACACCCACTCGGGCTTGGGTATCAACAACATGTGGAACTCCGGCAAGAACATACCTTTCCTCCGCCTTGCAAACGCCATCCTTCTCTATGCCGAGTGCCTCAATGAAAACGGCAAGACAGCCGAGGCAGTGGCAGAAGTGAATTCGGTCCGTGCCCGCGCATGGGAGTATAACCTTCCGACCGACAAACGCTGGAGCACCAGCATGTCGCAGGATGAATTCCGCGAGGAAATCCTCACCGAGCGTGTCCGCGAGCTCTTTGGCGAGCGTTGGCGCAAATTCGACCTTATCCGCACCGGCAAGTTCGTGGAACTTGTCAAGGAGCGCAACAAATGGGCAAACCGCGCCGGAGCAATCACCGAGCTCAACAAGGTATGGCCTATCCCCTTGACCGAAATCGACCAGAACGACGACATCAAACCCGAAGACCAGAACGAAGGCTACCGCTAATTGAATCAACCAAAGTTATCGCAGGCGCCAACAGCCAGGCGCCTGCAGATAATAAATAATAAATCTAATTTATGAAAAAAACATTTTTACTACCTCTATCCTTACTTACTGTTGCCGCCGGAGCAACAGCAGCACCCCGAGTGCCTGTATTCAGTGAAATCAGCCTCGACGGTGTATCCAACGGAAACTTCCACGGCAACGTGTTTGTAGCCGACATCAATAACGACGGTTTCAACGACCTCGTAGTCAAGGGCCGCGACCTCAACAATGGTTGGGCCACGGTGCTCAAATACCTCAAAGGCACTCAAGCGGGCCTCGTAGACGGCGCCAACCTTCCCGACGACGGCTATTCTTGGGAGCGCATTGTAGTACCCATCGACTATAACTCCGACGGAAACATCGATATCATCCTCGGTTCGTCGTGGGGCAGCAAGCTCCTCAAAGGCGATGGTACCGGCAATTTCGAGCTCGTAGACGGAGACGTATTCCACCTTGACGGAGAAATCAATATCGAAGAAGGCGACGGCAAATCAGACAAGGAAAAATGGTATTCCGGCCTGATCGGGGTGGCCGACTTCAACAACGACGGTTATCCCGACATTGTGACCTTCTGCGGCAATCCCCGCGATGATCAAGGTACGCCCGTAATTTTCCAGAACAACAAGGGCACAGGCGAGTTTGTGAAGCTTGAGGATACCGGTCTTGCAGCACAGCGCGGCGGTACGCTCACTGTCGGCGACTTCGACCGCGACGGTCTTGTAGACATCGCTGTAGCAGGTTGGTCGGACGACGAAGGCAAGCAGGACTGCATAACAGTATACAAGAATAAAGGCAACTTCAAGTTCACCGAAGTTGGCAGCGCCTCATTCCTCACCGCAAACCGCGGCACCCAGAACGGTCAGATTATGTTTGCCGACTTCAATGGCGACGGCTACCTCGACCTCTTCGTGACAGGAGAATCATGCAATCAGGGCTGGGCTTACATCGCAGATGTCTATCTATGCAAGAACGGCACAGATTTCGAGCTCACATCTAACAATCTCCCCGGAGTCAAACTATCAGGCGTTGACTGCGCGGACATCAATGGCGACGGCTCCATCGACATCATATATGTAGGCGAAGGAACAGAAGGTGTAGTACTGGCACTCAACAACGGCGACGGCACATTCGTGGCAAACACCACAGCCATGCCTACCAAACACCGCGGCGGCGCCACCGTACACATCGCCGACATCAACAACAATAACCAACCCGACGTGATGGTGATGGGCTATAACGACAATAATACCGGTCACTTCAACGTATACAACACTTTCACAACCCGTGGCGGTGTATTCGAAGCCCCCGAAGCCCCCAAGGATCTTCAGATGAGCCGCGACGGAGAAAGCGCCACATTCAGCTGGACAGCCGACAGCAAATACCGCTACAACGTGTATGTAAAACTGAACGACGGCCGTGTAGTGACCAACGTACCCGCCGACCCGGAAACCGGCAAGCTCCGTCAGGCCGTAATTGAGGCCGCCCTCACCGGCAACAGCTATACCCTCAACGTAAATCCCGACGAAATCAGTGAATGGGGCGTACAGGCCATCAACGGTATCAAACTCGGCAGCACATTCACCAAGGGTACCCTTTCATCAGGTGTAAATAATGTGGCCGAGACTGCAAGCGTAAAAATCGCTTATAACAACGGAGTGCTCAGCGTGAACGCAGACTCTGCCGTTGAAGTATATGCCATGACAGGTGTGAAACTTGCAGCTTTCGAGGCCACAGCCGGAGAAGGCGTGGCCCTTGACCTTGAAGCCGGCAATTATATCGTACGCGCCGGCGCTTCGGTTGCCAAAATCGCAGTGAAATAATACAGGTACTGAAAGTTGTTTTAGGTTAAGAGGAGGCCGGGCTAACGGCCGGGCCTCCTTTTATACTCCTCCCGCTCCTCACACATTCTCTTATCCTCGGGCAAAGCCTCTCTCCGTCACTTGAAACAGAAAATTCGATTCAGATTTCGGTAAGTGCGAATAAATTGATAAATTTGTATGCCTGAAATCGGAATATCACATACACCTACCCATGAGAAAATCAAACTTCACGATGAGTAAAACCTTATTTCTTGCATTAGCGATATCATCGGTTTCTTTCATGGCCTCTGCCGGCGACCTTGATATTGCAGACAATGGTTGGAACATCACATTCAACAATTCCAACAACACGCTCACATACGAGCAGAACGGCAACAAACTTTTCACCGGTGCTTACCTGACAGCCACCTGCGGCGATGATACGCAATTGAGCTCCAAGGACTACCCGACTGTCGACCTCAGCTCCGAGAATATCACCGACGGCTACGGCTCCGGCAAAAAATACACCTACACATATTCCGGACTCACCGGCAAAGGCAAGCTCGTACAAAACATCTATGTGTATCCCTCTCAGCCTTACATCCTCATCGACGGGGCAGTAGAAGGCCAGCCCGGCAACCCCGGCGCCTACCGTATCTGTCCTCTCGTGTGCCAGTCGACTGTGACCCTTCCTCTGCCGGGCAACAACAACCGCACATACGATATGCCCTTTGCCAATGACAACTGGGCTACATTCAATACCTCGTGGGTGACACAGCCCCAGACATCTTGCGAAGCTTCGGCATTCTTCAATGTAGACAACCGAAATGGCATCGTTGTAGGATCTGTAGACCACTCGGTGTGGAAATCCGGCGTGGAATTTACCCCCAACGGCACCAACCGCCTGCGCAACTTCTCACTTACCGCCGGCTATGTCAGCGCCCGCACATGGGATACAGTATCGGGTAAATCGTCGGTCACCCGTCATGGCACTGTCAAAGGAGAGCGCGTGGTATCGCCGCGCTTTATGCTTGGTTTCTTCGACGACTGGCGCAACGGTCTGGAGACCTACGGCGAAGCAAACACCGTTGTGTGCCCGAAACTCGAGTGGACCAAAGACGACTCACTCTTCGGCTGGCAGTCGTGGGGCGGCATGGAATTCGGCCTCAACTATACCTCAGCGATGAGCGTGCTCGAGTTCTTCGAAAAAGAACTTCTTCCGCTTGGCTTCTACAACCAGCAGGGCCGCTGCATGATGGTGCTTGACTCAGGCTGGGATGCCCTCAACGATGACCAACTGCGCAAATATGCCGAAAAGTGCAAGTCACTTGGTATTGCCGCCGGTATCTACACCACCCCGTTCTCTTACTGGGGCAGCGAGAGCGACTGTATCAACAACAATGAGTGGGAAGGCGGCCGTCTGGGAGAGCTCGTACTCAAAGGCAATGGCCGTTACCGCCAGATCAGCGCGATGTCGCTTGACCCGACCCATCCGGTTGTGAAAGAATGGAACCGCAAACGTTTCCAGAAATTCCGTGACCTCGGCTTTGAGTTTGTGAAAATCGACTTCATGAACAACGGCTCACAGGAAGCCGACAAATTCTATCTTCCTGAAATCACCACCGGTATGCAGGCCTATAACTATGGCATGGACTACATAATGGAATTTGCCGGCGACATGATGATCGATTTCTCCATCGCTCCGGTATTTCCCGCCAAAGCACACGTGCGGCGTATAGGCTGCGATGCATGGGGCGACCTTCCCCAGTCGATGTATACCCTCAACTGTATCAACGGCTCATGGTGGCTCGACCGCTGCTATACCTTCAACGACCCTGACCACATGTGTGTATCGCGCGTGGCGTTCAACCAGAAAGGCTCCAACGACATTCAAGAAGCACGCATACGCTACACCTGCGGCCTGATGTGCGGCATGACCCTCCTCGGCGGTACCTACGCCTACGAGGGCGACACAAAGAAAATCAACGACCAATGGGTGCACATGGTAGGCACCGATGAAGAACGCGCCCGCGTGGTGGAGTTTGCCAAGAATAAAAACCTCACAGAGATGGGTCGTATCGGACGCACCTTCCGCCCCGTAGAAGGAACTTTCAGCCACTTCGGCTCGCTTTGGGCAAACAATGACACACCTGTCGACAATGAGTTTATCCTCGACACCGACAAGGCATTCTACTATGTAGTATTCAACTACGGCACCCAAAGCAACGACGCCATCAACGAAGCTCCTGATTTCAACCGTCTTGGAATCAACGCAGCCGACTACACCAATGTCACAGAGCTGTGGACAGGCGAGACCGCCGCACCCACAACGCTTAAAATCAATGTTCCCAAGAAAGACGTCCGTATCTACCGCTTCGAGAAGCCCGGTTACGGTGAAACCAACGGAATAGAGAACCCGGAAATTGCCGCCACTACGGTGGCAATTTCCGGGGGAACTCTCCGGGTGTCAGCCCCGGAAGCCATCAGCAATGTCAACGTCTATAACACGTGCGGCATGCTGCTGAAGTCCCAAAACCTTAGCGACGGTGAATGTGACCTCACGATGGACGCTCCGTCAACCGAGCTTGCCATAGTGAAGGTCATCTATCGCTCGGGAACAACGACAGTGCATAAAGTGGCCTGCCGCTGACTTAGTATCCTACACCCTACACCTTGCCCTTACCATGAAACGACTGTTATACATTTTCTGTTTAGTGCTGCTGACGCTTATCCCATGTGCTTCGGTGGCCAAATTGTCATTCCGACATATCAACAATTCAAATGGTCTTTCGGCTGTTCACATAAAATGTATACTTCGCGACAGTCGCGATTTCATGTGGTTCGGCACCAAAAACGGTCTCAATGTCTTCGACGGTCAAGAAGTATTGGTACTGAAATGCTTTGACCCGGAGAAGAAACGCGGCAACAACAATATCGACGCCCTACATGAAGACCGGATGGGTAATATCTGGGTTGGAACCGACCGCGGCGTCTTCGTCTACACTCCGTCGACCGGCAAGTTCAATGCCATGACAGTGACAACAAACCGCGGCGAATGGGCCGAAAACTGGGTACAGAACATTGAGGAAGACACCATGGGCAACATCTGGGTACTTTGTCCCGACCAAGGCCTTTTCCGCTATACAGGCGATGAAGTAGAGCTTTACAACCCGGGAAGAGTACGTCGTATCAAAGAAGAGTTTTTCTCGGATATCTGCGCCGACAGCGACGGAAATGTATATGCCTTGACCAACGGAGGCGATATTTTCAAATATAACATCACCACCGATTCATTCGACCGCATGGAGACTGCCGGTACGGCTGTGGAGAAAAATCCGGGCTACTGCCGCATAGTGACCGACAGCCGGTCAGATCTTTATATTGCCAACAACCGCGGCGACCTTTATTCAGTAGATGTAGATCAAAACTACAAGATAAAAAGGATACCATTCTCACAGACCGGCAGCAATTATGTGCGCGATATCATCGTGATTGACGATGACCTCTGCATAGGCACCCAGCACGGTATATACGCCGTAAACCTCAAAGACCACACCGAACAGGTATTTCTTGAAGACCCACTGGACTCATTCTCCCTCTCAGACAATACCATTACCTGCATTTATTCCGACAAAGATAAGAATGCGTGGATAGGCACAATGTTCGGCGGCATAAACTATTGGCCCAACAATCCATTCTCCTTCAAGTTCTACGGACTGTCGTCCGGTCTGTCGAGCCGCCATGTAATCGGCCTTCAGAAGACCGTCGACGGCAAGCTGTGGGTGGGAACAGAAAATGCAGGCATTAATCTCTTCAACCCGTCAACCGGTTTGTTTTCCCAGCCGGTGAAATCGCCCGAGGGCTGCGACGGCATAATACTCAACCTTGAGCCGGACGGGCGCGATATCGTCGCAGCCTTTTCTTCGTGCGGCCTCTTACGTATCAGCGCCGACGGGCACACCGGCCCTCTTACCGACGACCCAGAAATAAGCCATTCTTCGTGCTATTCATATCTTAAAGATTCAAATGGCAATGAATGGGTGGGGCTTGGCTACAGTCTCATGCTTCGAGAAGCCGGCAAGGCAGATTTCCATAGGGTTGACGCCACCGGTTACGACTGGATTTTCACTATCAACGAGGCCGGCGACGGCACTATATGGTTCGGCACGATGGGAAACGGCCTATGGAAGTACACCCCCGCCAATGGCAAATTCAAGAGCTATACCTATAACGATGGCGAAATCAACCCACACTCGCTGCGATCTAATTCCATTTCATCCATTACCGAAGACCATAAGGGAAACATCTGGATTTCGACCGACCGTGGCGGTCTGAGCCGCTATAACAAGGCTACCGACGATTTCACAACGTATTCCGAGCCTGAGGGCTTGCCCGACGGCGATATTTACAAAGTACTTGAAGATGGCTCAGGCTACCTTTGGTTCGGCACCAACAAGGGCCTTGTAAAGTTCAACCCGGACACCGAGACAGTCAAAATATTCACAACCAAGGACGGATTGCCGTCCAACCAGTTCAGCTACCACTCTGCGCAAGCCATGCCCGACGGAATGTTTTATTTCGGCACCATCAACGGCATAGTAGCATTCAATCCGGAGCTCGACAGCAATATAACAAGCCCCGCCCCACTCTATTTCACCTCACTCAACATATTAGGCAACACCAACAAGCAATATGCGTCAGAAAGCAGTCTCTTTCCCGAACGCGTGCGTCTTCCATACGACTGCTCGTCGTTCTCAGTGAAGGTGTCGTCGCCGATATATCATGTAAGTGGCATACGCACATTCAGCTACCGCCTGCTGCCCGACAACAAAGAATGGCGGGCCATGGAAGGCAATACAATATCATTCAACAATCTCTCTCCGGGCAACTACACGCTCGAAGTGCGAACCGGCGAGGGTAGCTCCCTCTCAAGCTGCGCCATGCAGATTTCGATACTGCCACCATGGTGGCGGTCAGGGTGGGCATACGCCTTTTATAGCTTGATAGCTATCCTTGCCGGCGTAAGTCTTTTCTTATGGTACACCCGGCGAAACGAGCGCCGTATCCATGAGCGGGAGAAGAATTTCGCCGCCATCAAGGAGCGCGAGCTATATCGCTCTAAAGTGAATTTCTTCACAGAGATAGCGCATGAAATACGCACACCGCTGTCGCTGATAGATATTCCTCTTGAGGCAATTGAAGAAAACGGCCTTGATCATCCAGACTCCAAACGCTTCCTGAAGGTAACGCGCCAGAACACGCGCCGTCTGCTCGAACTTACGAGCCAGCTACTTGATTTCCAGAAGATTGATTCAAACAAACTGATACTCAAGAATGAGCCGGTCAATGTCATAGCCCTATTGCGCGAGACCATCGGGCGCTTTGAGCCATCAATCACCCTGAGCGGCAAAACGCTCAATGTTGAACTGTCGGAGACGCCGCTTGTTGTCTCAACCGACCGGGAGGCTCTGCTGAAGATAATCAGCAATCTTCTCAACAACGCCCTCAAATATTCAGCTTCTGCTATATCGGTGCGTCTGAATACAGAATCCGACTCCTTTGCAATCAGCGTGACAAGCAACGGCCCGAAGATAAAGCCTCAGGACAGGGAGCATATTTTCGACGCATTCTATCAAAGCGACAGAGCCCATAAGGAAAACAACGGCGTCGGTATCGGGCTGCCGCTGTCGCGCTCCCTCGCAACGCTATTGGGAGGCGAACTTGTACTTGAAGACAACACTGATGAGCTTAATATCTTCACCCTGCGGCTACCTGTAATCAAGCCCAACGAGGATGTGGTGGAGACGATAGATCTCGATAAAGAGAACTATCTGATGGACGACGAGTCAAACCAAACCAAGCTCAGGCAGGATGGCTACAATCTGCTTATCGTAGAGGATAACGACGGCATACGGTCAATGCTCAAGGAGCAGTTGTCGAAATCGTTCTTCGTAGATACCGCAGCTAATGGCCGTGAGGCATTGGAGAAACTCGGCGCGAACCCGTTCGACCTTATTATAACCGACCTTATGATGCCTGTAATGGATGGCTTCGAGCTATGCAAGGCCGTAAAGAATGATGAGGAGCTCTCTACGATACCCATACTTATCGTCACGGCCAAGAATGACCTCGACAGCAAAATCAAGGGCCTGCAACTGGGTGCCGAGGCTTTTATCGAGAAACCATTCTCTCTCAAATATCTCAAGCAAAGCGTACATTCCATTCTGGAAAACCGCAAGCGGGAACGCGAGGCATTCTCAAAGAAGCCGTTCTTCAATGTAGACAGCATACATACCAGCAAAGCCGATGAGGAATTCATGAACAAGTGCATTGATGTGATCAACGCCCACGTCAGCGAGGAAGACTTCAATGTAGAAAGTCTCACCGACATAATGTGCATGAGCCGATCGAGCCTTCTGCGCAAAATAAAAGCGCTCTTCAATCTATCGCCGAGCGAACTCATACGCCTTGTAAAATTGAAAAAAGCGGCGGAGCTTATTCAAGACGGGAATTACCGCATAGGAGAGATTTGTGTGATGGTAGGTATCAGTTCGCCTTCGTACTTCGCAAAGCTTTTCGCCAAGCAGTTTAACGTAACACCCAAAGAATTTGCAAAACAATGTCAGGCGACCCGCAACAGCACCGAGACTAATCTGCAAGACTGAACAAAATACAAATATGTATACTCCAAAACACACATTGAACAATATCATTGTGGCGATTGCCTGTATGTCTATCGGCTGCCACGCGGCGGCAATCGAGCTGCCGAAGTTTATCACCGACAGCATGGTTATACAGCAGAACAGCACCCTGCGCGTCACAGGCAAAGCGGCCGGTGCAGTGAATGTTGTACCCTCATGGACATCCATGCCGGTGAGGTCGGATGTAGGCAGCGACGGAACTTTCACCATCGAGCTCCCAACACCACCAGCGGGCGGCCCGTTTACAATCAATTTCACAGACGGGAGCAGCAGTGTGACACTCTCCGACGTATATTCAGGCGAAGTATGGCTCTGTTCGGGGCAGTCAAACATGGAAATGCCCGTTGGCGGTTGGGGCAAGGTGGCCAACTATGAGGCTGAAATCGCCTCAGCCAACTACCCGAAGGTCCGTCTTCTTCAAATAAAGAAGACAGTCTCGCCGAAGCCATGCAATGATGTTGCCGTAAATATGGGAGGCTGGCGCACGGCAACGCCGGCAAGCGTAGAGAATTTCTCTTCTATCGGGTATTTCTTCGGCCGCGACCTCTCTGCCGAGCTTGGCGATATTCCGGTGGGAATAATCGACTGCACTTGGGGAGGCACACCTGTGGAAGCATGGTCGTCGCTCGGAGGAGTATCATCTGTAGACGGCTTTGAAGACGAGGTGATGACACTTACAGCTGCAGACACCGACCGCATGAAGGCTATCAACGATTCTCTTCAGTCGGCATGGCTTGAAATGGCTAAAGCCAAAGAAGTGCATATCGACCCGTCTAAGCTCTCGGCTAAGGGCCTAGATATCACATTGCCGCAATATATCGAGCAGGCTCTTGGCAGAACTCTCGACGGTGTTTTCTGGCTCCAGCGCGAAGTGGAAATTCCAAGATCGATGGCAGGTAAAGAGTTGATTGTCAATCTTGAGAAAATCGATGATGAAGATATCACGTATTTCAACGGTATCGAAATCGGCAGGATGTCGGGATACGATGTTCCGCGCCATTACACTGTGCCGGCAACGCTTGTCAAAGAAGGCAAGGCCCTTATTTCGATAAAGGTGAGCGACTTCAGCGGCGAAGGAGGACTATGGGGTGATGAATCCGGACTGAATATCAGCGACGGAGCCACTACTCTACCCCTTAGCGGTGACTGGACTTTCACTCTCGGCGTTGACTTCGGCAATCTTCGGCCCCGACCGCTATCAATTGCAAGCAGTTCGTATCCGACGGTTCTCTACAATGCAATGTTTGCCCCGCTTAAAGATTACCCGGTCAAGGGAGTGCTGTGGTATCAGGGATGTGCGAACGTAGGACGCGACGCACAGTACAGCCGCCTTTTCAAACGTCTCATCGCTGATTGGCGCAGCCTGCGCTCTCAACCCGACATGCCTCTCTATTTCATGCAATTGGCAGCGTATCTCGAACCTCAGCAATTGCAACCCCACTCTGAATGGGCAGCCTTGCGCAGTGCCCAGTCCGACGCCCTCGATATTGCCAATGTCTACATGGCTTCGGCAATAGATATAGGAGAGGCCAAGGACATCCACCCCAAGAACAAACAGGAGGCGGCGCGCCGATTCCTCAACCTTGCTCTGAATAAAACATACGGGCATGACATAGCATGTGAGGCGCCGGCGCCGGCAAAATGTGAGAAATCCGGACATGGCTGCGACATTATTTTCAACTCCGACGTATATACCGGCGAAGGCGCACAGCCAAGCGGATTTATCGTGCTGCTCGACAACGGCACGTGGCAGCGAGGCAATGCCGTCAGAAAAGACAGCCGCACTATACATGTCGACCCGTCAAACGGTTCGATTGTGGAAGTACGCTACAATTGGGCCGATTTCCCCGACGGAAACCTGCGAGGCGCAAACGGCCTGCCGGTAGTACCATTCAAAAATGAAATCATGAGATGAAGAAGATTATTGCACTTATATTGGCAGGTATTACAGCTTCGGCTGTAATGGCGGTGAGCCCATCGACTCCACGCGTGGATTACGTAGACCCGTTTATAGGCACGGGCGCTGTGGCGGGAGGATTGTCGGGCAACAACTATCCGGGCGCGACAGTGCCATTCGGGATGGTGCAGCTTTGCCCCGACACCCATGAAGCTCCCGACTGGTACAACGCTTCAGGCTATAATTACAAGGATTCTACTATCTATGGCTTCAGTCATACGCGTCTGAGCGGCACGGGAGCAAGCGATTTGATTGATCTGCTTGTATTCCCTACCACCACAAGCCGTAATGTGAGCTCATTTTCTCATAGCCAAGAGTCAGCGCGTCCGGGCTACTATGCCGTAGATCTCCTCGACGAGGGAGTGAAGGCCGAGCTGACAGCAGGAAAGCGCAGCGGTTATCACCGCTACACTTACCCTGACGGAGATCGCAATCTGTGGATAGATCTCGACCATTCGGCCAACAAGGGTAGCTGGGGACGCCGGATCATCAACAGCCAGATACGCCGTGCCGGAGCCAATGCGCTTGAGGGCTACCGTATCATAACGGGCTGGGCCAAACTGCGCAAGATATATTTCTATATGGAATTTTCCGAGCCTATCGCAGGCCTTGTGCTTATGGACGGTGACAAGAGATATGACAACACCACCGATGTGGTAAATGGTACCGCACTGAAAGCATTCGTAAGTTTCGGCAAAGAATCGAAGCCGCTTGAGTGTCGTGTCGGAATCTCTCCTGTGTCGATTGACAACGCGAGGGAAAACCTTGCTGCCGATTTCAGAGGAATGAGCTTCGACGCATTGGCCAAATCTGCCGCAGATGAGTGGGAAAAGCTATTGTCGCTGATTGAAGTCGACGGGTCTCCCGAGCAGATGAAAACATTCTACACGGCGCTGTATCATACGATGTGTCAACCCAACCTTTTCAGCGATTTTAACGGGAGGTATATAGGCGCAGATTACTCTGAAAAGCAGTTGAAGGCCGGAGAGAATCAATACACCACATTCTCGCTATGGGACACCTACCGTGCGGCGCACCCTTTATACACAATATTGCTGCCCGAACTTACGGCGGATTTTGTGAACAGTATGCTCCGCCATTATGATGATTACGGCTACCTCCCGATATGGCATCTATGGGGGCAGGATAATTACTGCATGATCGGTAATCATTCAATACCGGTCATTGCAGATGCAGTGCTTAAGGATATTCCGGGCATAGATACCGAAAAAGCTTATCAAGCAGTGAAAGAGTCTTCGACCAACGCACATCCAAATTCACCTTTCGATATATGGGAAAAATATGGCTATATGCCGGAAGATGAGCAGACACAGTCGGTTTCGATTACGCTTGAAATGGCTTTTGACGACTGGTGTGTGGCGCAGCTCGCCAAGAAACTCGGCAAGACTGATGATTATGACCACTTTATGAAGCGCGCCGGGAATTTCCGAAATCTTTATGACACAGAATCAGGTTTCTTCGCACCTAAAGACAGCGGAGGCAAGCTGATACGGCCTTTCGACCCCTTGAAATATGGTGCCAACGGAGGCTATCCATTCACAGAGGGAAATGCGTGGCAATATTTCTGGTATGTGCCGCATGATGTGGAGGGGTTGATAAGTCTTAGCGGAGGAAAGAAAGCCTTCGCAGAAAAGCTCGACAAATTCTTCACCCTCACCGACCAAAGCGGCGAGCTCAACGACAATATCTCAGGCATGATAGGCCAGTATGCACATGGAAATGAGCCCAGTCATCACGCCGCTTATCTATATAATTATGCAGGCGTGCCGCATAAGACTCAGGATATGGTATGGCGTATCATGAATGAGCTGTACGACAACACATCGGCCGGCTATTCCGGCAATGATGATTGCGGCGAGATGTCGGCGTGGTATGTGTTCAGTGCAATGGGCTTCTATCCTGTGAATCCTGCCTCGGGAGAGTATGACCTCGGGACACCACTTTTCGACAAAGCCACAATCAATCTTCAATCAGGCAAGAAATTTGTAGTGAAAGCCAAGCGCAGCAAAGCGGGAGCCCATCGGGTGAAGGAGGTGAAATTGAACGGCAAACCGCTGAAAACCGGCAAAATATCAAATACAGATATACTTGCCGGCGGCGAGCTTGAGTTTACATTACAACACTAAGACAACAACCACAAGAACAAAAAACTTTAACCTATAATAAGATCATGAGAAGATTAAAGAACTGTTTACTCGCGGGCTTCGCTTTTTTCGGAGCTTTGACAGCAGCAGGTGCAAATGAGCAGATTGTTGTGCAGACCGACAGCACAAGTATCGTCTATACCGTCGGGCAAGACGGCAGGCTGCATCAGTCCTACCTTGGGCGGCGCCTCGCCAATCCGGCAGAATATGCCAATCTTCCCGAAGGAACGGAAGCCTATCTGACCCACGGCATGGAGGACTATTATGAACCGGCACTCCACATCAACCGACAGGCAGGCAATTGCTCTACGGAGCTCCTGTATCAAAGCCATAGCACCAACCCGATCGAGGGAGGAACACGCACGGTAATCACTCTTGGCGACCCATCGTTTGGCGACAAGGTGAACCTCGTCATTGAGGCGTTTGATAAAGAGAACGTTTTCAAAACTCATACCGAGATAACAAATACTGAGAAGGCACCGATTGAGCTTGAGAAATACGCTTCATCAATGTTGCACCTCAATGCACCGGCCTACTACCTCACACAATACGACGGAGACTGGGCACGGGAAGCAAATGCACACACTCAGCAACTTCATTACGGCAAGAAAGAAGTTGACACGAAACTCGGAACCCGTGCCAATATGTTCGTTTCGCCCTTCTTCCAACTTTCATTAGGCGAACCGGCCGGCGAAGACCACGGTCAAGTGCTCACCGGCACACTTGCATGGACGGGCAATTTCCGCTTCTGCTTCGACATGGACCACCTCGGACAGTTGCGCGTAATAAGCGGTATAAACCCCTATTTCTCTCAACGCACGCTCAAGAAAGGCGAGACATTTGTAACCCCCGATTTCATCTTCACCCTCTCGGGCCATGGCACCGGTCAGGCAAGCCGCAACCTCCACGACTGGGCCCGCCGCTATCAAGTAAAAGACGGCATGGGCGACCGCATGACCCTGCTCAACAACTGGGAAGCCACATATTTCGATTTCGATCAGGACAAACTCATCAAGCTAATCGGCGAAGCCAAAGAACTCGGTGTAGATATGTTCTTGCTTGACGACGGCTGGTTTGGAAATAAATACCCCCGCAACGGCGACACACAAGGCCTCGGCGACTGGCAAGAGACTGCCGACAAGCTGCCCGACGGTATCGGACGCCTCACAGAAGAAGCAGCCCGACAGGGTGTGAAGTTCGGCCTTTGGATTGAGCCGGAGATGGTAAACCCCAAATCAGAGCTCTATGAAAAACATAAGGATTGGGTAATAACCCTGCCCAACCGCGATGAATACTACTTCCGCAACCAACTCGTCCTTGACCTCTCCAATCCCAAGGTACAGGACTATGTCTTCGACGTGGTTGACGGTCTGATGACAAAATATCCCGACATCGCCTATTTCAAATGGGACTGCAACAGCCCCATCACAAACATCTACTCTAATTTTGAGGGCACCAACCAGCAACATCTCTATGTTGATTATGTACGCGGTCTTTATAAAGTGCTTGACCGCATTGCCGCCAAATATCCTAATCTTCCGATGATGCTCTGCTCGGGCGGCGGCGGCCGCACCGACTACGAAGGTCTGAAATATTTCACCGAGATGTGGCCAAGCGATGATACCGACCCCATCGAACGCCTATACATCCAATGGGGTTATTCACAGGTATTTCCCGCCAAAGTACAGGCAGCGCACGTCACTACTTGGAACAAGGACACATCAGTCAAATTCCGCACCAATGTAGCAATGATGGCCAAGCTTGGTTTTGACCTGAATCTGCACGACCTCACTTCCGACGAACTGGCTTATGTAAAGCGCTCCATCAAGGAGTACAACGACCTCAAGCCGGCCATCCTCGATGGAGACCAGTATCGTCTTATATCTCCCTACGGCAATAACCACGCAGCCACACAATATGTGACTAAAGACCGCAAGAACTCCGTAGTTTTTGTGTTCGACATCTATCCCCGCTACGACCAGTTCTATGCTCAGAAAGCACCTCGCGTAATGTTTAAAGGTCTTGAGCCGGCAACCGTATACAATGTAGAGGAAATCAACCGCTTCGACGGCTCCAAGGGCGAAGTGAAAAGCTACTCCGGCGATTACCTTATGACCATAGGTCTGCCCATGCTCGGAGGCACCAAGCTTACAAGCAAGGTATATAAATTAAGCGCTCAATAATGTTTGTCAATTAACTTGGCAATGACACTGTGGCTCCGGGGCCCGGTGTCATTGTCTTTTATTCCAAGCCATGCAAATTACAACCGAAGAGTACCGGTCGGCTCACGGAGTGATAACTCTGATATGCCTTGCGAACGATAAAGGCGGAACAGTAGTATTATCGACCCTCGGCGCAGGTATCAACCGCGTGCAACTGCCAAGTGCCTCTGGGCCAAGAGATGTAATACTGGGCTATGCCAATCCTGCCGACTATATGGACGACGGACCATGCGCCGGGAAAACACCCGGGCGGTTTGCCAACAGAATCGCCAAAGGGCATTTCAATATTGATGGGCGGCAATTCGACCTTGCAATCAACAACGAACCGAATGCACTTCATGGCGGTCCGCGAGGTTTCCATAACCGCCTGTGGGATTACGAGCTTCTGGCCGACGGAGTGAGATTCCACCGTCTATCTCCGGATGGAGAGGAGGGATATCCCGGCACGCTCGCCACAGAGGTCATATACCGATGGAGCGACGATTTCAAACTCGATATAACATACCGAGCCACTCCCGACACGCCTACTATTGTAAATCTCACCAACCACGCTTATTTCAACCTCGATAATGCCGACAACGCGTCGGTGCTCGATCACAGTCTATTGATAAGAGCTTCACGGTGGCTCGAAACTGACAACACTGATATCCCGACCGGCCGGGTGCTTCCTGTAGCAGGGACACCGATGGATTTCACGCACGGCAAGCCACTTGGCGCGGATATCAATGTAGCCTTTTCCACTTTGAAAATCGGAAAAGGCTACAACCACTACTTTCTCCTTGACGACAGCGACGGCAAACTTCGCCTCGCCGCCACCCTCAAGGCTGCGCAGACAGGCACCATGCTGAAAGTCTATACCACTGCACCGGGGCTAATGCTCTACACCGGCAACTGGCTCGAAGGCTCACCGGCGGGGCGTAACGGCCTATCATACAGCGACCACAGCGGTGTAGCCCTTGAATGTCATGCCGAACCCGACGCGCCAAACCATCCCCAATTCACCAACACCGTACTTCGCCCGGGACAACAATATCATCAGCAAATCGTATACGAATTCATCCCGAGCCTCGACTGAGGGGTATAGACAGTAACTATTTATTTGAAAATTTAAACACTAACGGTTCTTCGGGGATGTTTCCTGATAGGATAACATGTGTCTTATCTCCAACGACCTTGTATTTTACTTTTTTCCCGGATGACAACAACCGAGCTTCATCCGCACCAGTGTATCAGCAGGCCATTCATAAGTCTTCGACACGTCGTGGATATATGCACCACCATTGTCGTTAATTATATTTTGTGCTGTTGCCTGCATAATGCAGACAACAGCACAATTAATAAACCTTTAATCCTCTTCAAGATTTAGAGTTCGTTCGTTTTAATTTCTTAATATCCGGGGTTATTTATACCGTTCAGCTTATAGTTTGACTGGATTTCCTTCAGCGGAATTGGCAAAAGCTCGCTATGACCGACTCTGAAATTCTTATATGCCGGATAAGCGTTTTTAGTGCCTTGGTTCACAATCGACTTACTGCCAAAAAGCTGCAAGGCGTCATAAAGGATACCCCAACGGATAAGGTCATATTTACGCTGTCCTTCATAAGCCAGCTCAAAACCGCGCTCAAAATACAGAGCCATCCTGAATTTTCCCTCATCGGTGGAATCATCAATATAATCAGGATGATGAGTCTTGAAGATGGGCGCCATAAGCTTACTGTAATTTGAAGTATTTATAGCTGTCGCGCCGGCGCGGACACGAACACGGTTCAATAAATCCCACGCCTTAGGAGTGTCGCCAAGTTCGTTATAGGCTTCGGCAGCGAGAAGTACCATATCAGCATAACGCAGCGGACAGAAATTCACATCACCATAATTGATATTCTTATTCCAAGAATCGGGCGACATCCATTCTCTACGCCATTTGCCGACATAGTAGCTGGCTTTACCGCGGGCCTGCTGAATGTGTTTGCGCTGCTCCACGTTCCAGATATACCGATAGGTGCATATATTGACATCGCGGCGCTCATCGGTAGTTTCGTAAAAGTCATACCACTCAGGCACAGCATAGAACATTGCATTGGCGCGGCCCATATATTGCGCCTGCTCGGTAGGGGATATTCCTGTGGGTTCGGCTACAGCGGGGCCGTTATAAATACCCCAAGCGCTACCATTCCTGCGGCCTTGCTCTTGCAACATACCGATTTCCCACAAATTTTCTTTAGGATCGGATACCCCGGCAGATATCGATTTAAATAATGCGGCATATCCTCCGGCATATAGGTCATGATAGCCGTTTTCCTCAATCGCTTCCCAAGCAGATATAACATCCTGAAAATATTTTTTTCTTGTGTTATCATCAGGCCGGGTAATAGATCCATCAAGTTGCAGTGAGTATCCGGCACGCTGCATAAGCACCCTCATTTTCAATGCGTAGGCAGCCCCTGCTGTCGGGCGTTCGATATTACCATCAGAAGCCCAAGGGAGCGCAGACGCGATATCAAGATCTTTAATAATCACATCATAGATGTCTTCGCGGCTCACACGAGCTTTAAAAGCTTGATCATAAGTTTCTGTACTTTTCTCCGAAAACGGCACATCACCCCAGAATTTCACCAGATCGAACGCAAGGAACGCACGAAGGAAATGAGCTTCTCCACAAAGAGAGCGGAGAGTGGGATCAGAAGCATATTGCGGCATGGCCTCAATACCTTCAATCGCCGTATTCGCCCTGTCTATTCCTTGGTATTTCATTTGCCAGAGCGTTTGCACCCAAGAATTGGTAGACGTTGCCGTATAGTGGACTATATCATGCACTTGGTTGTCGTTGTTTGTTCGGGCGGAGAAATACATGTCGTCCGACGCGGGCGGAGCCATCTCATACCATCCATAATGGTTATAATTGCTGATGGAGCTGTATATGCCAAGCACAGCCATGTCGGCATGTTCGGCCGAATCGAAAAAGGTGTTGGCATCATAGCTTCCGTTGGGTTTCTCTGTCAATTCATCAGTACAAGACACTGACAATACAGAAATTGCTATGATAAGCAGATATATTACTTTGTTCATTTGTCAGAATACTATATTAGTTCCAAAAATAAATGTACGGCTCAACGGATATGCACCGAAGTCTACACCGGGTGTGAGCGGGCTACTCATCGTAGACACCTCCGGATCAAAACCGGTATAAGAAGTCAAGGTGACCAAATTATTGCCGGTAAAATACAGACGGCACTTCTTGACACCTAATTTTGACAACCATCTTTCGGGGAATGTATAGCCAAATGTTATATTAGCCAATTTCAGGTAAGAAGCATCTTCTACAGCCCATGAATGGATGTAGTTGTCACCTTGCTCCATATCGTAATATGCAGCTACGGTTTTACCACTGTTAAGGGCAGCCAATTCAGCAGGATCGTAGACTATGTCACCTTTCGAATTAATTGTCATCCAACGGTTGTGCTGATCGGCAATTGCAAGTGCGTTATAATTCTGAGACCCCACTTTGGTGGTAATCAATTTGGTTGCATTTAAAACATCGGCACCCACGCTGAAAGTGAGGAAGACGCTCAAATCGAATCCTTTCCATACAAATGAATTGTTCAAGCCGCCAAACAGTTTAGGAGTGGCATTACCGATAACGGTCTTATCGTCTTCTGTGATTGTGCCGCTGTGGTCAATATCCTTAAATTTCCACATACCGGGTTTTACTGACTCGCGTGAGCCCTGATAAGGTATGCCTTCTTTGAGAAGATACGTTTTAGTAGCAGGATTATAATCAAAGTCCTCAACCTGATAAAGACCCTCGGTAATCAAGCCAAAGAATTGTCCGACAGGAGACCCAACTTCAAGGAGATGAGTATTTTGAGAATAGCCGAATTTAGCCTCATACATCTGGCGGTCGCCACCAACAAGCGATTTAACCGTATTTTTATTATGGCTAAGGGTGAGAGTGGTTGTCCAGTCGAACTCGGCGACATTGAGATTATGAGAGGTGACAGTCAAGTCAAAACCTACATTTCTTGTAGATCCGGCATTTACAATCATTGAAGTGTAGCCCGATGATTCAGGAAGAGGGGCATTGAGCAACAAATCATTACTTTCATTTATATAGAACTCAGGAGTGATTGTAATCCGCTGGTTAAGGAAACCTATATCCAGACCAAGATTGAATGTCTTATTTGATTCCCATTTCAAATCGGGGTTGGGGATTTGCGTTACCGCAACACCATTGACCAACGAACTGCCAGAGGCTGTAAGAACAGAGTTCATCAGAGCAAGTGAATTATAGCTGCCGATACGGTTATTGCCTGCCAAGCCATAGCCGGCGCGGAGTTTTAAATCAGAGAATATATTAAGATTGCGAATAAAATCTTCTTCAGCCATACGCCATGCAGCCGACACGGCAGGGAAATATCCCCACTTGTGATCTTTACCGAATTTTGAAGAACCATCAGCACGGAGCGAGGCTGTAAAAAGATATTTGGCTTTGTAGTCGTAATTGACACGCGTAAAGAACGAGAGGAGTTTGTCGCTGTCATTGAATGATGAGTTCACTATCGAAGGAGTTCCTACAGCAGTGTTGTCCATGCCAAAATCATCGGTTGTCATATTGCTGACACCCGACTCCAGCGCCCTTGTCCAACGACTCACATATTCCTGACCCAGCTGTACCATTACATGATGAGTTTTTTTAATGCGCTTGTCGTAAGTAAGGACATTCGAGGTAGAGAAACTTCCAACCTCATTTTGACGGATAGAGCCATAGATACCATTGCGGCTTCCCATTATCGAATTAGGGCCGTAGAACAGTTCACGACGATAATTTTGATAACGTGTGCCGGTGTTGTTTCGGAAAGTCCAACCGCGACCGAGTTTGAAAGTGATACCGGCATTGGCTTGTAAAGTACGAACTTCGCGGTCATCTTTCTCATCTGAAGCTCCGAGAAGCGGGTTGACCATCACATTTCCGTCAGTATCAGTATACAAGTTGTCGTTTGTATTGAGAAGTTCGCTGTCATCTCCATGTATGCCTATAGTGGGTCGATATTGGAGAATCTGCGCAAGCTTATTAAAACGTGCATTTGTGTTACTGCCGGCATCATTGGTTCCGTTACCGGCAATACCGGCGCCGAAGATTTTTTGAGAATCGTAGGTGACGCGACCGGTCACAGACAGGCGCGAGTTGATCTGTCCACGGATATTTCCGGCGATACTATGCTTACTACTACCGGAATATACCATAGCACCATCGTCCTCCAGATAACCGTAAGAAATATAATAGTTAATTTTATCAGTACCACCACTTACAGCAGCGCGATAATTTTGCGTAAAAGTAGTGGCGCCCATAGTCTCGTCAAGCCAATTTATGCCGGGGCGGTGAGCGTAATTCTCAGCGATATCAAGGAAACCACCATATCTGTTCTGCCAGCCGAGCATAGTCTCTTCGGGAGTGGAAGACCAACCTAATGTGCGCTCATAATCGGCCAATACAAATTCCTCAGCATCCATCACCCCAAGAAATTTCGACAAGCGTCTGAAACCTACATAAGCGTCAAATGTGAGATTAGCTTTACCTTCATTATTGGCACCTGATTTAGTGGTAATAAGCACAACGCCGTTAGCACCACGGGCACCATAGATTGCAGTTGCCGACGCATCTTTGAGCACGTCGATAGATTCGATATCCGCCGGATTGAGATTAGCCATACCGTCCTCGTTGGGGAATCCGTCGATTACATACAAAGGACTGTTATCCTGCGTAATCGACATACCGCCTCGCACACGTATCGAAGGCGTTGCGCCGGGTTGACCGTCAGTGCTGATAATCTGCACACCGGCAAGACGGCCTTCCAGAGCCTTTGTTGCGTCACCACCGGGGGTAACGGTAATAACATCACCTTTTACAGAAGATACCGAACCTGTCAATTCTTTTCGAGTTGTCGCAGCATAGCCGATAACCACAACTTCATTGAGCGAAGTAGATTTAGGCACCATAATCACATCAATTTTGGAGCGACCGTCAATTGATACAATCTTAGTTTCCATTCCAACATAGCTGAATTCCAATTTGTCGGCATTGTCGGGCACATCGATAGAGTATAAACCATCAATGTCTGTAACAGTAGCAATCTTAGGATTATTCGCCAACTTTACAGAAGCTCCGATGGCCGGTTCTCCGGAGTCATCAAGTACAGTACCGGTAACGATTTCAGCCATCACTGCCGGAGTCAAGGCAACAGATACCATCATTGTCAAGGCAGCTGCTGTACTGTGATAAATGTTAAACAATTTCATTGATTTGATAATGTGGTTTTTAAAAAGAATTTTCAATTCATGCGGGTAGAGACCGGAGAGATATCTATCAACTCTTCATTCACAGGATGTCCCTCGTGATCATCAATAAGAATTGATGATCCGCGGTAATGTCGTGGATAGAAGGAGTCATTAAAGTTTATATGATCGGATCCATAGAACAGTCCGGCCCCAATCTTGGCATTTGATATCGACAATGACGGGGGATTGCTGTCGAGAGTCGCAGAAATCCGCCAATTGTCTACTTCCACACCGGATTCGCCGATGTTTACGGCCTGATACTCTTCATCAAGAGATGTTGATTGAATTATCGCAAGATAGCGTGTTGTCATTGCCCCGTCGACCGTAGCCTTCAAATGCCATTGCTCCGGGTATGCGTCGCCGGTTATTGCCGGAGGTACAGTCCATTGAGAAGTTTGCGATACCGACATAACATCTCCGCACAACAATATAACACGACTTTTTATTCCTTCGGCTTCATTTACAGTTTCCAAAATTCTTGAATTGCCTGCAGCCTCGGTTATCTCAAATGGCTGTTTGCTATGCAGTAACCAATCCCAACGCGAGCTTTCCAAGGCCTCAAGTTCGTCATAAATCACCACCGTACCATCAGATAACATGGCAATATGACGATAATATCTTGAAAGAGATGTTTTCCCGAAACCATTTTCGACAGACTGCTCAATGCCGGCTTTCTTGAAAGCTTCAATCCACATCGGATCATCGCTGATACCGCAGTAAGCATTTGAAGCGTCGCCCAAGGCATAGGCTATGTTGTCGCCACATGCAGCCCGCAATATCCGCCCATATCCTTTGGTTGAATAAGGTTGTCCTATACCGTTTATCAATACAGTATTATGCGCTCGGGTATGACGATATGACATAAGGTTGTGAGCGTCGCTGAAATTCTGGTAATATCCCGAACTTCTGAACACATCTTTACCCCTAAAAGAAAGATTGAAAGCATTCTGGCTAGCAGTAGTATGACTTCCTGATCCAAAAGTACTTGAACGGAAACCCACCGCCACATCTTTATCCTTATCAAAGAGAGAAGAGTGCATTGCCACTTCACCACAGTCTTTATACCAAGAGAGCATAGCCGGAGCGACAAGCATATCATTACTTTGAGATTTTTTAGCCCTGCATATACGCATGAGGCGCATTTCCCAATCATTGTTTACAAGATTACCACATTGTGCGGCATACCATGCGGCATAAGAATCATCAGTGTAGTAGGCGAGAAAATCTGCAAACGCCGCCATCTGATGGTTTGGAGTCTGCCGGGTTTCACTGGCGTCTCCGAATCCAATGTTTGAGGCTGCCGGAGGTGTGGTATAGCTTAACGCCCGCCCGGCATTGAGATACCAAGGATGTTGAATGAAGTCAAAACCGGTAATATAAGAAAATAGCACAGGCATATAGCACAGGGTCATGACATTGGCATTGAAATACCCAACACCGTTGTGCCACAGGCCATCTCTGTTGAAGCCACCAGCCGGCGCACGTGCAGTCCATAATTCATAAAGATACTCCAGCAAAGGCAACACGCGCTCCCCTTGCTCAGGAGAATCATAAATCGTCAAAGCGGCCTGCAGCATACGGCGCATGTTCTGCTGCCAAAAATGATTGTCAAAAATATGGTTTTCCTCTACCTTTCGCGATGTATTGAAAAACTTTACCAAAACATCAGCCAACCACTGCTCAATAAATGACTTTTTATCAACGTCAACTTGCGCATATAATAAATCATAACATGCCGCCAAAGCATAGGTTAATGACGATGTAGTGAAATTATCGGAGTAAAGCTGAGTTTGTGATGGCGGATTGTTTTTGAAACAATCTATAAAAGAGAGCATTTTTTCAGCGTACTCTCTGCGCTGTGTAAGATAGTAAGCCTGATACAGCCAAGAAATCTCTTCGGCCAATGTCTGAGCTTGAGAATACATGTCGGCGGTAGCTGAATAATCACGCAGGAGCGCTTTGTCTGCACGGTTGCACAGCTGGCGATACTCAACATGTGATTCAATATTCGCACGGACATCCTCTACAAAAGGTGTTGTAAAACAATAAAGTCGTGGGAATATACGTGGCGCATTGTCAAGAAAAGTGTCAAAACCCGGAGTCACGAATACCGGAGTCTGATCTTTTACCTGAAAATCATATACCTCACTCCAATTTCCGGTTGTACCATCATCTGCGATAGTCCGGAATCGCCAGAACCAAATGCCGGCTTCAAGTTCGGCATGCGGATTAAACATACACCATTGCAATCTACCGCTTCTGAGAGTTGACTCATCTGAAAATTCAGAATCGCGTGAGAGTTCAATCTCAATATCGCGCCCCGAAGTCATAGATTCGGGCACAATCAGAGGGGCAGGATTTATCAATATCTCATTGCAAGACCGAGGGTAAGGCACTGTCCTTATTTTCTGACGATATTCATCTTGTGCCCCGACAGCCGGAGCTTCCACCGGATCATCAACAGTTGACGGCAATTCTATATCATCAGAACATGACAGGCAGATTGCAGCACCCAATATTGTTGCAAAAAGATATTTCATGGTATATTATGTTATATATAACCGGGGCCGAAAGGCTCTCAGCCCCGGTTATAAAGGTTTAACTGATTATTCAAATATTGTGAACATCGGACGGCACAGGGCAGTCTGTTTTGTCTGAGTGGTGACACTAATGCCGGCAGCCTGACAATTCGGCACCTCGGCAGCATTCATTCTCACACCTGAGATATTGCCTTGATCATTGATTGAAGATGAAGCGTAATTTACAGTTGCGATAGGATCGCGGTCAAAGATATTCGCGGTAGAGAACAGAGCTTTGAAAGCCTCACTGCCTGTAGCTGCCTCTCCTTTATTATTTTCGTAGAGCATGTGGAGCCATACTTCCAACTGGTTAAGGGAAGGGATGTACCAGCCTGATGTATTACCCGAAAGTGAATTTAAGCCTACCCATGCAGTATAAGATTGCTCAAATTGAGTACCTTGAAGTTTGGATATTAAAGAGGCGGTGGGTTCCAAGCCATTGTTGGCAGTTGTTTTTTCAAGACCGGTGATAAGTGTTTCGCCGAATGATTGACGGGCGCTTGCGACATTGTTGAGAGCAACGGCATAGGCTTTGATTGTCTTTCCGGCAAACTGAGCGGGATATTCATTGATGTTATCGCCGTCGAGCGCACCCATATAGAAAACCACGGCAACAGCGTCGGCAACATTGGCAGTAGCTTCACCGTTTGAGTTGACATAGCTGCCAACGGTCATTTCAACAGGTTTATTGGGATCATTTGTCCAATTGCCATCAATGTTGACCGACACATTTACATCTTGAGTGGCGGCGTCGGTAAGAGTTCCGGTTACATTGACAAGATAGTTTGCGTCTGTAGGAATCTTGCCGGCAGCGATGGTGAGGTCAAATGTTTTCGAGCCTTCAGCCTTTACCGAAATCTCGCTCTCAAGCATTGAGCTGTTCTGTGCTCCGAAGATGTAAGTTTTGAACCATGGAGCAGAGGCAGGATCAAAAGAACTGTTTGAAAGCGTTACAGTCTGGGTAGACTCAACATTGCCTGTAAGTATATTATATCCTGAAGGAGCTTCGTAGCTGACTTCGAGAGAGGTACATCCTTCTGCCTTTTCAGGGTTCTCGGGCATGAAGCTTACGCAGGCAAAGGGACGGACAAGGGTTACCGACGCGTTATTGACAAATCGGTCGAGGCGTCCGGCAAAGGCGTCGCAGACATCTTCTACAAGACCAAATTCGGTCTGCGCGAATGTGATATCGGTGAGGTCTTCTGTATTATACACTTTTGCGGCTCCTGCGGCAGAGGGTTGGTATTCGGCCCAGAAAAGAGCAGAGCTTGCGCCGGCATCCTGCTCGGCACCGGTGATGACGAAAGCTGTGCTTCCGCCTGCGGCACTCATTGTCTTCTGCTGGCCGACCATGTTGCCGTCAGCGTCAAGAAGCTGCATAATGCACTTGAGTTCATAACCGTCTATTTCGGCCAGCGAAGCTCGCGAGCCTGATGTACCGGCAGTTTGCACAGCCACTGTGATATCGGCATGAGCCGACTCCGGGGCATTGGTGACAGCGTCGGAGCTGCAACCGGTAGCACCCCATACTCCTGCAAGCAGGAATACTGATGAAATGAATTTGTTCATGATAATTATTTATGGTATATTAATATATTCTTCAATTATAATTCTCCTAAATCGATATCAATAGAGCCGTCGTAATCACCATCAATGATAGCGCCGCCATCACTTGTATTAGTAAGAAAACGTCCTCTGACGGTTGTATTATAACCGGCCATCACAGGAATTGACAATGCTGTTGTAGACACAACAACTCCATTTTCATCCATTACCTCGAGATCGAGCGGTAAGGAAAAGTCTAAATTACGGCACATAATATAGTCAAATCCGATACACATTTCTTCCATATCAGAGGCCTTGAAATTGAGAGCCGTCTTATATGATAGAAAATTAAGCATGTTTTTAGGCGTTTGCTCAAGTACATTGAAGCCTGTAGCGACATATCCTGCATATCTGATACGGGCAGTGAATGATTTTCCACCAATAATTCCGTTTTCAACTTTATTTTTAAAAGCCTTTATATCAGTGGAAATAAGTTCATAACGCCCTACAGGACGAGATAATTCAATCTCAGACACTATCTTTGCCTGCCACTCATCTGAATATGGTCTCAAATCGATTTTGACACGTCCGCAGAAAGCGTCTTTATACTCATTATTTGCCTTGAATGGAGATACAGGGTATACCGGCGTCAGAGATTCAGGATCGTAGAAAATATTTGATTCTAAATCATTTGCGCCGACATAATCGCTCCATACAATGATATTGTACTCGCGCGCATGGAGCCGCATTGAAATCGGGATGTTCAAACGTGTGGCAGAGCCTACAGCCTCGTATACGATTCTCCGGTCATGAATTTTATAATCAGATGTCACCGCTTCGATAACGAATCGGTGCATATATTCATCCGAAGCAGCCCGCGACCGACGCAAGTCATCGGCTTCAGGCAATGTCAAGTTTACCGATAACTCAACATCGACAGTGACGTCAGTCGGGTCCACTCCATTCCCTTCCGGTTCCTGATACAACTCACAGGAACTGAACAGGACTATGCCCAATACATATAACAGTGTTATAAAAATATGATTTTTCATTTCCCTATGAGATATACAAGTGATATACCAAGATTTGTTGGTCCGAAATAATTACGCTCGCGACGGTTGATCAATGCACCATTGTCGATGTTATAATAGGTATTATATGAAGTATTCACATATCCCACACCTATCTCAAACTCCAAACGCCACTTATCATCCAAGCGCAAGGAATAGCTATAGTCGATATTGACACCTAACAATGGTCGGCCTGTAGCCTGATATCGATGTTCATCATATCTGAAATTGAACCAAGCCACGTCAGCACTGACACCAAAAGCATGTCCGCTGCCGACTTCCTTCAGATAATATCTGACACCGGGCCTAAGAGCTACTGTGCGCAGTCCAAACGAATCCTTCCAGTCCCAGAGACTCCACATTACGGGTAATTGTGCAGAGAAATGGTTTGAGATACTGATTTCGCCGGCAATGTTCAAGACGGCAAAAACATCATAAGCAAGATTCGTCTTTAAGGCAAAGTATCTGCTATCGCCTCCGGCAGAAGATACAGAAGAAGACGATGTGGAAGATGAAGAAGCTTTTACAGCTGCTTTCGGAGTGCTTTTATCGACTTTCTTCACCTCGGTTTTCTCCTGAGATTTTGCTGTGTCGGAAATCTTAATGGCAGTCTTCTCTTTTGGAGCTGAAGTTCTGATCCGCGGAATCTGTGCATTTGCGCAGAATCCACTGAAGACCAACGCAGCGATAAGAAGTTTAAATTTCAAGCTCCGGCACTTGATCTTCAAGTATTGTCTGGTATCCATTTTCATTAATTATTGTAGCTTGCCCCTTATAGGAAATGTTTATGTCCTCTTTCATATTTCGGATAAAGAATAAAGGATTGCCTTCAGCAGAGGTATTAACCTTGATAATGTATCCGGCATACTTTATACGACCGTCAGACAATATCTCAGGGTTTGGCGCAGGACGCTTCAAGGGGTGGGTATTTATTATCGTGGCAAAACGATATACTTTCGAAGGTGCTGAGGTAGCGTTGAAATGCCAGTGATTTGGATATGGAGCGAAATTACCGTTGGCATCGGCTCTTAACCAATTCACAGCCGGAACTTTAAACTGAGAAGTAGTGTCTGTGTCAAGTTTTCCGCTTGAGAATATGAAAGCGTCAGAAGCACCACCTTTATTTGTTGCCTGAACATGGACGAAGCGATTATCGGCATTATCAAGATTCATCGGCTCGGCCACAGTATGGAGCATGTAGGTCCATGTTATCGGCTCATCAGCAACCAGTTCATCGTAGATAAAGATACACCCTGTGTTGCCGAGATTTACTATATGCCTGCGGAAAGTCTCCACATGATTTTCATCCCAACCGTTTTCAGGAGTATATTCGACATCAGATTGCTCTCCACGCATTAGCCAAAGGGGCGAAATCACCTTGCCGTAAGCATTGGACGCGTCGCCTAAAACGTAACCGATCTTGTCACTTGCATAATAACGTGGAATCCATCCATAACCTTCCGTACCAATTTTCTGTCCCATTCCATTAGCAAGGATAGTATTATGGCCAAAGGTGCCGCGATGACAGATCATCGAGTGTTTGTCGGTAAACTCAATATGATGTCCGCTGCTGTAGAACAGAGGTTTACCACCGAAAAAGGTGTTGAACGCATTCTGGTTTGCAAGGGCATGAGATGTTGAGCCATAAGGACTCGAGCGGAAACTCCACATTGCATTAGCTCCTACTCTATCCCAATTGGTAAGGAATGAGGCCAGTCCTGTCTGCGGGAATACGTATCCGGGAGCCAAGTCAACCAATCCGGGACCTTCAGGCAATTCTTTTTCACACTGAAGGCGGAACCAGCACAAGTCTCCGGGCTTTGCCAGAAGTGATTTTTTAAGATAATCAGGATTAGCGGCAAGCGTACGGCGTACGAAATCTGCAGCGTATGTATTACCGCGCAATCTCGCCAAAGCGTCGAGATATCCGATACGTATCGAATTAGGCCGCACTACATTCTGGTGACTGCTTCCGTTTCCTGCAGACTTCGAGAAAGGAGGCTGCTGGTACATGGTATACATTATATTATTGTCATACCAAGGGTCGCTGAAGAAATCGTAACCTGAAATACGGCTATAAAGATAGGGTACCTCAATCAAGGTTTTTGTATTGACTGTAAAATACGAGTCACCGTTATGCCATCCGCCGTCGGCATTCAAACCGGGGAATCTTGCAAGCCAGACATTATAACAGTAGTCTGCCCACAGCTCCGATTCTTCAAGTTCGTTATAGGTAGCCAATGCCGCCATTGTTGTGATTCGCAAAGTCATCTGCCAGATATGATTCTCTGCGATATGGTTTTCAAGGTTATTATTAAAGCGCTTATACATATCGGCACCCTTACGTCTTACCACATCAAGAAGCTCTGATTTCTGCTCCTTGGAAAGCAGGTCATAAAACGAATCATACGCAAGAGAAGCCAATGACAGGAGAGTGGCGTCGTTGAAATCACCTTTGACATTCTTATTCTTATCCCAACTGCACATTGTCAGAATACGCGACAAAGCATTGTCGGCATATTTCTTGTCTTTGGTCAAGAGATAGGCTCTGATCAGAGCTTCACTATTTTGTTCTTCAGCGTCTATGATACGACGGCTCTCCCTTGTCAGATAAGAATTTTTCTGCATGTCGTTCTGCAGATTCTTAAGGTGTTCTGTGGGAATAGCCTCTATCTTTTTCATCGGAGTGGCAAGCGCCTTGTCGGCGGCCTCGATATACCACGTGTATTCAGGCTTTGACTTACTTTGGGCGATAAAATTATCCCAATTATTCTTATCCACAAGGATACGCGGATGGTATGCGGGAAGTTTAGATATAAATTTCTTGTATGAAGGCGGAGCGAATTTGTCAGGATTATCACCTACAGTCACACTGAAGATCTTACTCCACTCTTCTTTACCCTGCTCATCGACATAGGCATACTGCCAATACCAGACACCGGGAGTGAGAGTTTGCTCCGGATTATACATTGGCCATTTCGTGTCTATGGTAACGGCATCCTTGGCAAGCGTCTTGTCTTTGCCAAAGCGTATGCGATAATGCAGTTTTGATTTATCCACCTTTTTTACCGTATGCTCGAAGCCGTCAAGCGGTGCTCCTGTGGTACGGGCATATTCTGGCAACGGCCACTGGAACGACACGAAACGGTCATCTACAACAGCACCGTCAAGAGGATACTCAGTAGCGCGCGATTCATGCATCAATGTGACGTCTGTCAGTCTGATATTAGCGTTATCTTTTGCGATTGCCGGAGAAGACAGCAGCAATCCCAAAAAGAAGAATGACGCGAGTTTAAATTTTGTCATGGTGATAGTTCGGTTTTAGTTCGGTTGCAAAATTAGAGTATCTGTAAAAATAATCCATTCAATATGGTAGTTTCATCTTGCAACAACGTACAAATCAATTGCAATTATGTTTATTTTATCTTCAATATTGTTCATAATTGACGATACTGATTGAATCCCAAGGGTTTTGCGAATCATAACGATTGCATACTAAAGAGGTCTAAGCTACTGATTTATACTGCAAAATTAATAAATAGCCGGAAGATGAACAAGAATGAGTCTACAGATAATTGACATTAAATATAGATATCCTGTTTCATAACACTCCTGATCACTTATCAAGATTAGTCACCGGGATAAAACGAGTTGACGGATACTGTTCGTTGCGATAATGTTCGATCATCCAATCCTTAAGGATTTCACGGTGACGTTGGAGTTCGTCGGAATATCGCTTCTCGATTGCAAGATTCATCATCTCACCTCTATCAGTTTCCATATCATAGAGCATTTCCCGGTTTTTACCGGCTTCGTAGAGCACATATTTGTAGCGAGGAGTACGCACCGCCCAGCCTCTGGTACCACCGGTCTGCGCAAATATGGTCTCGGTGACAACATAGTCTTGGTGCTTGTATGCAGAGTCAGCCTTTTCAGCGACTTTGCGGTAGCTTACACCTTTGCAATGAGCCGGAACAGGAGCCTCAGCCCAATCCAGCACACTCGGTATCAGATCTATACCGTTATTCACGAGTTGGGGCACGGTAGCACCCGCATTTTTTCCCTTTGGGAGACAAACAATCATAGGCACATTGGCAACCTCCTCATATAGTACGGTCTTCTGATTCCACCTGTGCGCCCCTTGTCCATCGCCATGGTCGGAAGTGAAAATCACAACTGTATTATCCCACAGATTCTGACGGTCAAGCTCATCGACAATCTTACCGATTTCAGCGTCGACGCTTTCAATCAGGCTGAAATAGGCGTGCCTGTATCTACGCCAATCATCAGGGGTATAGTCTATAGTCGGATAAAGGCGATAGCTGCGGCTTTTCTCCCACTGCAGAACATCTGCGTCGTATGCCCCGACATTAAAGTTGGCGGGAAGGTTGGGGCAAGATTCAATATCTACCTCATTCACGGTTGCAAATGGTGTTTTCTGCCCTCGGGCGTATTCACAGATATTATGAGGATTATCAAATGACGCAACCAAAAAGAATGGTTTGTCGCCATGATCAGCCTTTATGAATTCCACAGCAGCCTCGGCAAGCCCGATGTCGTTATGGCCATGAAGATTCTTGAATCCAAATGCGGTATCAGCAGGTAACGAATTGGTATTCACGTGCCATTTTCCTGAATATCCATTGTCGTATCCGGCTTCTTGCATGATGTTGCCAAGAGTGCGCATGCGTAAAGAATCCGGCAGAGGAGTTTCATTTTCAGCCATTCCAATTTCAGCAGGCATATAACCTGTAAACATTGAGGCTCTTGAAGGCCCACTCAGCGGCAGTGCGCAATATACATTATCGAATCTGACGCCACGGGCAGCAAGTCGGTCCATATTAGGAGTGCGCACATCTTTATTACCTGCACAACTCATAGCATTGGCACTCTGCTGGTCAGTCATTATATATACGATGTTGGGGCGTGCGGCACTCACACTTCCCCACAACGCACAAACCGTACTGACAAGAATTAAAAACTTTTTCATGATAAAATATTTTATTTTCCGATGGCAAAGTTACACCTAATCCCCATCGTCGTCATTCACAAATGTGCAATGATTCGCCATACACTTTTATTTATGTTGAAATTGCTTTTAAATTTGTGCAAATCATTACACTTTAATATGTTAGCAAAATCTATTATTATATCTTTGCGGAGGAAAAACAACCTTAATCACATTCATGGAAATGAAAATCAACCCACTTTGCCCCACCCTCCCCGCGTATCTAAAACAGCAACAGAAGCGATGATGGAGAATGTCGGCAACAGATCCGCCCAATCAATATCCCGATATTAATCGGAGAACCATATACTATACAATTGAAAGTAGAAAGATTGTTTTAATGAACTGAAGCAGCTATATTCCACAGCAGGAACCGAAAGGCAACAAAGATTGTCGTGAGACACTCGAAAGCCCTTTCACATCAGCTTAAAATACACATCTTTATGCTTTAAAGATGTGTATTTTTCTTCCTATTAACGACAATTTTACGTATCTTTGCAAATGAAATTAATTTCTAACAATGAGACTTCCATATTCCATCATATTATTCATCACGGCGTGTTTGACCACCTTCGCCAACGAAACGTTGGGCGGCCATATTTCATTCAGACATCTTGGCCTCAACGAAGGGCTTTCACACACCACAGTACCGAGCATAACTCAGGACAGTTTAGGCTATATGTGGTTTGCCACCTACGACGGACTTAACCGATATGATGGATATACCTTCAAGGTTTACCGGCATAATGACTCCATCCCCGGAAGTATCTCCTCTGACATTGTGCGCCAAGTAATTACAGATTTTGAAGGGAATGTCTGGGCGGCTTCTGAAAATGAATTGTCATTATATGACCGCACTGACGATTCTTTCAAGCATTTTTCAGTCGGTCCTGCCGAAGGGTATTCAATAGAAGCTGTCATACCTATCAATCGAGACACGCTCGCAACAACCGGAAACAATCAATTGTCTCTTTTTGACAAAAATACTGAAGAATTTATCAATCTTGAAGTGCCGGCAGGTTTCCGCGGTACGGCCCTTGCAAGCAAAGGCAATCTTCTGATAGCAGGCTCTGAAGAAGGATCTCTTGTAAGCAAATCACTGGAGGACAACAGCCTACATGTATTCCGACTCCCTATAAAGACCCGTATCAATGCCATTATGGTGGATAAAGATGAAGCTTGGATAGGAACAGAGGGTGCCGGGCTATATATCTACAACCTAAGCTCAAAAAGACTTCAGCGGTATACTACAGATGATTCGTCCGGTCTTGGCAGCAACTTCGTGCGCTCCCTTAAACGCGACAAGACCGGACGAATCTGGGCAGGAACATTTCAGGGTCTGAGTATCTTAGACCCTGAGACCAATACATTTACAAACTATACCTCAACACAGGAGTCTTCCAAGGGATTATCACAATCTTCAGTAAGGAGCATATACATCGACTCTCAGGACGGTATCTGGGCGGGAACTTTTTTTGGAGGATTGAATTATTTCCATCCTCTTGAAAATCAGTTTAGGACCTTGCAACATGACTATTCAGGGCCATCGCTAAACGATAATGTAGTTTCATGTATTGAAGAAGGTAAGGATGGGAAACTGTATATCGGCACAAACAATGGCGGCGTGAACATATACAATCCACACAATGGCGATTTCAAGCAATACACCATTGCCAACGGACTGACCTCAAATGATGTAAAGGCAATATATATAAGCGATAAACATGCCTATATCGGAGTCCATACCGGACGTATGTGCATTGTAAATCTGACAAAAGGCTCGGTGAATGAAATAAAATCTTCGCCGCAAAATGTATTTGCCATTACAGAGGCCGACGGAAACAAGCTATGGTTAGGGACTCTCAACGGACTTGTGCTATATGACCCCGAAGCCAATACATTTCAGCATATCGATTCCGACACCAAAGGAATCGCCATACACCCCAATTCAGTGACAAATCTATTTAAAGATAACAAAGGGCGGTTATGGCTGTATGGCGATGAAGGTTTCAATGCCTACGTTCCTGACGGCAGCAGGCTACGCAAGTCAAATATTACCGACAAACTCCAATCAATCAGTAATATCAACACATCTGTCATTTATCAGAATTCTGAAGACAACACGATATGGATAGGTACCCGCAATGGTCTTTACCGCTATGATGAAAATAACGGGAATCTAAGACATTTCACAACCGAGGACGGCTTGGCCAACAATATAGTATACGGTATCCTGATAACCGGAAATGGAGAAATCTGGATAAGCACCAACGGAGGTCTTTCAACATTAGACCCCAAAACGATGACTTTTCGCAATTACTCCACAAAAGATGGTCTGCCAAGCAATCAATTCAATGTCGGGTCAAGCTGTCTTGCTTCGAACGGCTCAATATATTTCGGAGGAGTAAACGGTATCACCTATTTCAATCCAACCGAATTACAATTGAACCCCTTCTCACCCAAACCTCTCTTTACCGGCCTGAAACTATTCAACACCTATATTTCGCCGGGCGACGGCAGCGGTATTTTGAAAAAATCAATCGATCAGACCGAATCGATAACATTCGGCGCGGACCAGTCGATGTTTACCGTTGAGTTTTCGGTATGCAATTATATTGCCGGAGAGCACAATACGTTTGCCTACAATCTTGACGGACAGGATGAAGATTGGTATTTCACCGATGATATAAGATCAGTCACCTACCATAATTTACCTGCTGGCAAATATACATTTATGGTAAAGGCCGCCAATAACGACGGAGTATGGAGTGAGCCGACAATGCTAAGCATAACCGTCCGTCCGAAATGGTATAACACTTGGTGGGCCGCATTGCTGTTTATTGGATTTGTAATATTAGGAGTATACTTGGCGATACGCTACAAGTGGCATAAAAAATCAATCCGGCAGCAATTGGAGTTTGAGCGTAAAGATAAGCAGAGGCTACATGAAATAGATGATATGAAGGTGAGATTCTTTATAAACATGTCTCACGAGCTTCGGACACCCCTGACTCTTATCTTGCTACCAATCACCGAATTAATAGACAAAATAAATGACCCTACAACATTAGCCAAGCTAAAGACTGTACGCAACAACGCACAGCGAATGCTCAATATTGTAAATCTCACGTTGGATTATCGCAAAGCCGAAATGGGCATGTTCAAGCTTAGCGTATCCCCTACAGACGTTTATTCCATCATCAAGAGGGTATTTGATATTTATGAAAGAGAAGCAGTAAGAAAGAATATCACATACAAACTCGACTCGACCATCGGAGACTCCCCGCTGCTTTGCGATTCAAAATACCTCGATCTGATGGTGAATAATCTGATTTCCAACGCATTCAAATATACTGCCGCCGGAGGCTCAATAAATGTATCCATATCAAGGGACGGAGATTATCTTCATATCGAAGTCAGAGATACAGGATGTGGCATACCGGCAGACAAGCTTGATGTAATATTCGATCGTTTCTATCAAGTGAACGACACCAAGGGCGGAAGCGGCATCGGCTTGTCTCTTGTAAAGAATTTATGCGATAAACATCACGGCACGATTTCAGTCAAAAGTCAGCCGGGACAAGGTACGTCATTCTTGATTTCATTGCCGGTATCAGAGAAAGCATATTCAAAAGACGAAATCATAGAAAACCGCATGCTTGACAATGAGCCCGTTGACAAAACCATCAACGACTCAATGCTGATTCCTGATTCTTATGAGACCATTGACAATCAGGAAGATGTGAGCCAGAAAGATAAAGAGCGGACAATAATGGTTGTAGATGACAATACTGAAATTGTTCGATATCTTACAGATTCACTCAACAAGGACTATAGAGTCTTACAAGCCTACGACGGAGCCGAGGGGTTGAATATTCTCGCCTCTGAAAATATCGATCTGGTAATCACGGATGTGATGATGCCTGATATCGACGGCATACAGCTGTGCAGGGCAATCAAACGAAATATCCGTACATCGCATATACCGGTTATAATGCTGTCTGCGAAAGGCGATGTAGCCGACCAACTTGACGGCATGAAAGTCGGAGCCGATGATTATCTACCCAAGCCATTCTCCATGCAACTTCTCATGGCAAAAATCCGCAATCAGTTCCGAACCAGAGATATGGCGATACGGAACTATTCAAATTCATCGGCCATAGAGCCAGAGAAAGTAGCAGGCAATCCACTTGATGAAAAATTTCTAAAGGACGCAATGGAAATAATGGAAAAGCATCTTGACGATTCTCAGTTTACGACAGATGAATTCGCAAGAAGCATGTGTATGAGCCGCTCAAGTCTTCACATGAAGATGAAAGCTCTCACCGGAGAGTCAACCAACGAGTTTATCAGGAGAATCAGAATGAACAAGGCCCTTGATCTGCTGAAATCAGGCAATTACAATGTGTCTGAAGTAAGCTCTATGGTGGGTTATTCCACACCCTCATATTTTGCGACCACATTCAAGAAATTCTATGGTTCACAACCTTCTGATTTTATAAATAAAGGAAACACTCACAGCCTCTGAATTCCAAAGCAACGCTTCTACAGGCAATCGGGCCTCAGTTTATAAGCTGAGGCCCGATTGCCTTATATATGCTGCTGCATTAAAGCCGTTGAAAACAGGCTGAGGCTGCTTTTTCGGCAACAGGTATCTAAACTGAACATTTCTATAAGCTATTTCTACAAATTTAAACGGCAGGCATACATATCCATGCAAGTATAAAACATTTATAACCGTTCGAGATAGAAGTAGTTAGTAATTTTGCAAAGAGAAAAACTAAAAACAAGACCAATGAAAAACTTGATCATCGCACTTAGTGCAACTATAATCTTTGCATTGTCAGCACCAGCACAGAATGGCGACTGGATTGATTCTGCCGCTACCCGTGCAGCCGACATATTAGTCAAGACAGCCACCGGTATAGAGATGACCGGACAATTTCCACGTTCATTATTTACTGATTATTCTCTTGAACAATTACAGGAACAGACAGGCAAAGCACCGACCGAATTCCCGGTTGAGTTGATAGCCCATCCATCAATCGAGCAGTATCGTCAAGTCAGGATGTGTGATTATTCAGACTGGACAAGTGGCTTCTTCCCTGGCAGCTTATGGTATGCCTACATGCTGACAGGGAACAAAGAGGCCGAAGCCCAAGCGAAACGTTTTACCAACATGCTACTGCCGGTATCATTCATGACGGATACTCACGATCTTGGCTTTATGATCAATTGCAGCTACGGCAATGCCTATCTAAGCGCACCGGACGACAGCATCAAGGCCGTTATAGTGCGCACGGCCGACAATTTGCTGTCACGCTATAACCAACAGATTTCGGCCATCCGGTCGTGGGATTTCGGCCATTGGAACTATCCGGTAATCATCGACAACATGATGAATCTTGAATTATTGTTTAATGCCTCTCGATTTACCGGAGACAATAAATATAAAGATACGGCTATCAAGCATGCTGATAAGACGATGAAGAATCATTTCCGTAACGACTACACATCTTACCATGTTGTAAGCTATAACAGCGACGGAAGTATCGAGAGCCGTGGCACATTCCAAGGACATGATGACGAGTCTGCATGGTCAAGAGGTCAAGGGTGGGCATTATATGGCTATGCCGAATGTTTCCGCGAAACAGGAATCAAAGAATTCCAAGACCATGCCATATCTATAGCAGATATGATTATCTCACGAAATAAAACAGACGATTTAATTCCACTCTGGGACTTTGACGCCCCCGACGTGTCCACTACTCCACGCGACGCCTCTGCCGGAGCCGTAATTGCGTCGGGTATGCTTGATCTTGCCTATCAACTTGGCGAAAAAGGGAAGAAATATGAAGACTATGCAGCCCGTATGTTGAAGTCGCTTGCCTCATCTTCATATTCAGCACCCTTGGATAATCCCCACGGATTTGTCTTGGAACACTCTACAGGGTCATTACCTCATGGTTCGGAGATTGACACTCCTTTAAATTATGCAGACTACTATTACCTTGAGGCTCTCTATCGTTATAAAAGGATGATCAAAGGATTATGCCCAGTAGAAACAGTGATGAAATGAAAAAGCCATTTTGCCTGATGGCAAAACCTGTCGGTTCATCGTGCAATCTTCAGTGCCGCTACTGCTATTATTCTGATAAATCATGGGGGCAACCCTCAAAAATGTGCGAAGAAACGTTGTCGTCGTACATCAGACAGTATATTGAAGTTCAACCGGCCGATGAAGTCTCATTCCTATGGCATGGAGGTGAGCCGACCTTATTATCATTGGATTTCTATAAGCACGTCGTTGAACTGCAGGCAAGATTTGCCGGTCACAAACGAATCACCAATTGCCTCCAGACCAACGGCACCCTTCTCAATGATTCATGGTGCGAATTTTTTTCAAAAAACAAATGGCTTATAGGACTATCCATTGACGGGCCTGCGGCTCACCACAACAGGTTCAGGCACGATAAATGTGGCAACAGCACATTCGATACTGTCATGGATGGTATCAGGCTATTGAAAAAGCATGGGGTTGAATGGAATGCTATGGCGACAATAAACTCGTTGAATGTGACCCACCCACATCAGTTCTACTCATTCTTCAAAGAGATAGGTGCAGAATTTATCCAGTTCACACCCATAGTCGAGCGCTTTACTTCCGCCGGCAGGCTGGCGGCTGTAGATGAAAAGGGTACAATCACAAACATGTCTGTCAGCCCTGAAGCGTGGGGAGAATTTCTGATAACCCTATTCGATATCTGGAGAAAGAACGACATAGGAAAGATATTCATCCAGATATTTGATGCTGTTTTGGCCAACCATCTTGGTATGGAGCCGGGAGTATGCTCATTAGCCACCCATTGTGGCTCCTGTCCGGTCATAGACTCGGATGGGAGCATATATACTTGCGACCATTTTGTATTTCCCCAATATAAGATAGGAAATATCAACGGGTCATCTCTCAAGTCTTTGGTATACTCCGAGAAATTACTTGAATTTGGCCAATCTAAAACCACCTCTTTACCCTCTGAATGTAAAAGTTGCAGATATCTGAAGTTATGCAACGGTGAATGTCCCAAAAATAGATTTATGACCGATTGCCATGGGCAACCCGGCATGAATTACTTATGCAAAGGATATAAACTCTTTTTTGAACATTCAGAAGAATTCTTTGAAAACATGGCTGCCAATATTCGCATGCAGATGTCTAAATCTCATTACAAACATGAATACTAATTCCCAAAACGACTTGGAAACCCGCAAAGCTGTCATAGCGCTTAGCGAGAAGTGCGGTAAACCAATTCTGAAACTAACCGACGAAGACTATCGCAACAGCGGTCTGAATCACCTTGTGGAGGAATTCGGTTCGTCATATTCAATTAATGTAAAAGTCTTCAACCACCTCCAGCACACAATAACCGGTTGGCCCGGAGGGAAACCCGGAGAAGACGACACCTTCCGGCCCGAGCGCGCCACCCCGGCCAAAAAGCGCGTCGTTGTATTCTCTCCACATCCTGACGATGATGTCATCTCAATGGGAGGCACCCTGCAACGGCTTGTAGAGCAAGGGCACGAAGTACATGTAGCCTACGAGACATCGGGCAACATCGCCGTCGGTGATGAAGATATGATGCGTTATATCATGCTCATGGATTCCATAGCTCCTGAGTTGGGTTTCGACTCTGAATCATATATCGACAAAAGCAATCAGATAAGAAATTTCATACAACAAAAACAAGACGGGCAATCTGATTCAGACATTATCCGTTTGATTAAAACCAAGATACGCCAAGGAGAAGCACGCCTTGCCTGCCGCTATGTCGGAGTACCTAAGGAGAATATCCACTTTCTAAATCTTCCGTTTTATGAAACCGGAACCATCAAGAAAGGAGATCTCACATCAGCCGATGTCGACATCGTGCAAAATCTGCTCGACACAGTAAAACCACACATGATTTTCGTGGCTGGAGATCTTGCAGATCCTCATGGCACACACCGCACATGCACTGTCGCCGTTTTATCAGCTCTTGAGAGTATGAAAGGTGAATCATGGCTAAATGAATGTAACGTATGGATGTATCGAGGTGCTTGGGCTGAATGGCCGATTGAAGAGATCGAAATGGCCGTACCGATGTCTCCGGCAGAGCTGAAATCAAAACGCAAAGCCATTCTGAAGCACCAAAGCCAAATGGAAAATGCGCCGTTCTTGGGTGATGACGACAGATTGTTCTGGCAGCGCGCAGAAGACCGTAACCGCGATACGGCGACAAAGTATGATCATCTCGGACTCACGTCTTACGAAGCCATCGAGGCCTTTGTGAGATGGAAAGGCGAGAAAATCTGAAGCAATCCCTGATTGACTACAATGAGATAAGGAGTTCCCTTCTCCGGGAACTCCTTATCCAAACCTACTATTTTACCTTAAAAATTGTGCCTTTGGCATATTCGATCAGCGGAGTATCACTTTTTCCACGTTGTTTCCTGTAACTTTGATAAATACGCCCTTCGTCGGATTTGTCACCTTGCACCCTTGAAGAGTGTAATATGAGGTAGTCACGTCAGCGGCTTCAGCTACAGCTGCTTCAATGCCTGTAGGTATGCCGTTGTCTTTGGTAATGGAAATCGTACCGGAGATTGTATTGACAGTCACGATATAATTTCCATCTTCCGATACTTTCCACTGTCGGTCATCAGTAGAATCAGTAGATATTTTACCTTCCTCATCTACATCCTTGAAATAGTAGTATTTTGCATCCCAACTGCCCGCTCCGCGAAGAGCTGTTGCAATCTTGAACGAGCCGCTTGACTTAAGTGCTACAGTCGCACTGTATTCACATGGCAGGGCTGCCGACTGATATAAAGGTGTTCCTTCTTCAACACTCCATCCGCCTTCTGTAGCGTCGCCAACCAAGAAGAGTGTGCAATATTGGATTTCATTTTCCTGATACTCAGAGCGAGAGATTTCGCCTTTAAGATTTTGGGTGTCGACTGAGATGTAGTAGTTGCCGGCCTCAGCCACATACATTTTGCTGTAGCCATCGTCAAGTGTTCCGGAGGCAAGTTGGATTTCGCCGCTTACGGCTGCTTCTGCAGGGATACCGTATTCTGTGCTGCCCCATTCATGAGCCTGCATGAATTTGAATGTGTTGTTTTCTCCTCCTTTAAGATAGAGGGTACCGGTGTATACTGCCGGATTTTCAGATGATGACATGAGAGCCTGCGCCATATCAAGATCCCATCCATAAGGAGTGGCATCGCCAATGATAAACAAGCGGCCGTTATCGTCGGCACTTGCTGCTGCGGAAGTGAACAGCACACCCGCGACAAGTAGATTTCTAATCAAGTTTTGCATTTGTAGTTTTATTTGTTAGTTTTATATGTTACTTAACCGGTTTTAATGAAATGGCGTAACCACCTCCGGGAGCAGCTTTCATTTTGAGCTTTGTCTTCGCATTTACCTTTTTCTTGCTGATTTTATATGCCTGAGGGTTTGTAGCATAGTGAGCGTCGTCGGCATCCGCATATATTATTGCCTCATATTTTTTATCGCTATCGAGGAAATTCAGGTCAAGGGTCGATTCGTGTCCATCTTCATTAGCGGTACATCCCACAAACCAATCATCAGTACCTTTTGCTTTGCGTGCGGCTACGATGTATCTGCCCGGTTCGGCTTCAAGATACTTGCTTTCATCCCAATCTACGGCAACGTCTTTGATAAATTGGAATGCGTCCATATATCTGTTATACACTTCAGGCACATCGGCGGCCATCTGCAGCGGACTATACATAGTGACATATAATGCAAGCTGACGGGCAAGTGTGCTGTTGACGTGCCCATTCCCGTCAGGGTTAACCGTTTTCATATCCATTTCGAAGATACCGGGAGTATAGTCCATCGGGCCACCTTGCAAACGAGTAAATGGTAAAACTGTGGTATGTGATGGCTTATTTCCGGCAAAAGCCTCATACTCAGTGCCTCTTGCGCTCTCATTGCCGATAAGGTTAGGGTATGTGCGGCAAAGACCGGTAGGCCGCACGGCTTCATGCGCGTTTACCATGATTTTGTGTTTAGCGGCTTCTGTCACGGCATACAAATAATGGTTGTTAAGCCACTGACCATAGTGGTGCTCTCCACGAGGAATCATGTTGCCGACATATCCGCTCTTAACAGAATTGTAGCCATACTTCTCCATAAGATTATATGCAGCCTCCATGTGGCGTTCATAGTTTCGGATCGAGGCGGAAGTCTCATGGTGCATCATCAGCTTCACCCCTTTTGAATGGGCGTACTCATTAAGCATAGCTATGTCAAAATCAGGATATGGGGTCTGAAAATCGAACACATAATCCTTTGAGTGACCGAACCAGTCTTCCCAACCTACATTCCATCCTTCGACCAAAACCTGATCGAATCCATGCTCGGCAGCGAAGTCAATATATTTCTTGACATTCTCATTGTTAGCAGCATGTTTTCCATGACATTCAACTGAGGCATAGTCAAGGTTATTTATTCTGACGGAAGGAGCATTTGTATAGCTCCATTCTTGCGGTCCGGCAATCATTTCCCACCATACGCCAACATATTTAACCGGCTTAATCCATGACGTATCATCGTAAGCACACGGGTCGTTGAGGTTAAGGATAAGATTTGATGAAAGCATATCGCGGGCGTCGTCGCTCACCATTACTGTTCGCCAAGGCGAATGACAAGGAGTCTGGAGATGACCTTTGTTGCCCTGTGCGTCCGGGGTGAGCCAAGACTCGAACACCATATTTTTGTCATCAAGATTGAGGTGCATACATGAGTAATCTACAAGAGCAGCCTCGTGGAGATTGATATACAGACCATCGTCGGTTTTCATCTGCAGGGATGTCTGAACACCTGTTGGAGAGAACTGTGTCTGCGAAGCATTGCTGCAAATCGCGTCTTTCATCAGTGCCCTGATTTGAGATAGACGGCTTTCGGTAAAATCATACTCCTGAGTGTCGTAATCACCTGCAATCCACCATGCGATATGGTCACCGGTCATTGCAAACTGTGAATGTTCCTCTTTGATGATAAAATACGACAGAACACCGTCTTGAGGAAACTCGTAGCGGAAACCTATGCCATCGTCATAAACACGGAATCGGATGTTCATTTTACGATAGCAGCGAGGCTGATCCATTTTCACAAGCAACTCATTATAGTGATTGCGTATTTCCTTATTTTCACCCCAAACCGGCTGCCATGTTTCATCGAAAGAAGAAGACTCAACAGCTGTCTGGCAAAAGCCATCCATCATGTCGGGGCCATCAGCTAATTCGAGACCGAGTTTTGAAGGTAAAATCACGGGCTTACCCTTGTAGGTAACAGAGTAGACGGGCACACTGTCAACAACCTCCGCATTAAGGGCGATTAAACCTGAGGGAGAAGTGATTTGGGTTGCATGAGCTTCTGAAAAGGCGAAGCTCACGCCTGCTATGGCAAGAGCCATAGCAGACAAGCTTTTATATTTCATTGACTAACTGTTTATTTACTTAGAAAGTTTTACAATCTTACAACCATGAGCAGGAACAGTAACCGAGAGCGATGTCGCCGATCCTTCATCCTCATGTTTCCAAAGGTCACGTATATTATAGCTGCCTGCAATGCCGAGGTCTGAGAAGTTTACCTGCATACCCTTGGCACTGTCATCACGGTTGAACAATCCGATGATGTAGTCGCCGTTAGACATTTGACCGTACCAGATCTGATTGTTCGGGTCGTTGAGCTTATCGCTCACGGGTTTGCCCACGAATCTGTCGGTATTCAGTGCGAGAAGTTCGGTGTTCTGATAGAATTTCACGTTATCTCCGATGGTGCTGTACTGGTCAGCCACTGTCACAGGACCTCCGGCCATAAGTTGGAGAGAAACCACAAATTGTTTCTCGTCATCGGTGCTGAATGTATTAAGTCGGATGAAGTCACCATCAAGAATTACATTCTCACGTCCGGCGATATGCGACCAATAAGTGAATCCGTCGAACATATTCATGCAGTTTGGCCAAGTAGTGTATGATTTGCCTTTATCGGCAGCCGAACAGTGCCACCAACCTCCGCCTGCCGTATCGGCAACGATACGTACCATATTTCCGTATTTAGCCTCAACTTCAGCGTCATTGTAGAGGTGAGGCATTACAAGAGATGTAAATATGCCATATTTCTTGGCTGCTTCTGCTATATAATTGAGCGCACGTGCGTAGGACTCACGACCATAACCATGCCCTACAATACCGATGTTGCGGTCTTTGCCATCCTCATACCAAGAAAGGAAGTCCATGCGTATATACTCAATTCCAAGTTCCTTGTAATGTTTGAAGAAGCCGTCGATAAACTCCTTGCAACCGGGATTCTCGGCAACGGCCCAGTTGAACCACATATCGTCAGTGGAAGGGTTCATTATAGATGTTGTTCCATTCCAATAAAGGCCGCCGAAAGTATATTCCGTACCTTCGATTTTGGTGTCTCCGGAACCGTGAATCCAAAGAGGATTGTCATAGACACCGACTTTCAGTCCCTTGGCCTTGCATTTTTCAACGAGGTCTTTCAGAGACATTGAGCCATAGTGGGTCATGTAGCCCGAGGCATCGTTTGAGAGCATGGGGATAAATCCGTCGGTACAGACCATATCGTAGCCGTATGGTTTGAGGTCAGAGGCCACCCAATCGATGATTTTGTCCCATTCAGCAGGGGTGATGTCCTGATCGGAATTGGCTATACCGTTCTGTTCATTCACATAGCAGTACTCATAGACACTCCAATAGAGGGGAGCCTTATACTGATGGATTCCTTCTATGGCCGGAAGTTCGGGGAGTTCGTATTTGGGCGGATAACGCATTTCATAGTAGTCATCGTTGGCACAACCCGCAAGCATTGCAGCGGCCAATAGCGTTGCCGTTATATTCATTTTTTTCATATTCGATGGTTATAAGATTTATCAGTCAAGGAATTCTGCTGAGATAGTCATGGTTGTGATGTTGAGCGTAAGCTTATACTTGCCTTCATCTACAATTTTCCACTGGTCGTCAGGAGAATTTGTAAATACCATATCAGAGGCGGCGACACCGGTTTTGGATATTTCCACGTCAGCTTTCGATGGACGATAGAAATTTTGACTCCAAGAAGGATCTTTTTCAGAGAAAGCCTTCATCTGACCTTTCTTGAGCGTACCGGTCCAAGTATATTCACCCTCTTTATCTTCAACGGGATTGAGTTGAGCTGCGTCATCCTGACTCCAGCCGCCGGGTGTTGCGTCTCCAAGTATATAGAGAGGTTTTACCGATGATACGGATTCAAGGAATTCAGCGTCGAAAGTCATATCGGCAATGTTGAATGTAAGTCGGTATTTACCGGCTTTTACAACTTTCCACTGGTCATCGGGGTCGGTTGTGAAAACCATTCCGTGGTCAGTCACACCATTTTCAGAGATTTCACAAACTGCAGATGTAGGACGATAGAAAGGAGCAGAGAAGTCTTTTGTAAGACAGGCCTTGAATGTGCCCTCTTTCAGAACGCCCTCCCATACATATACATTTTCGGCAGTAGCAGCGATTTCTGTTGCGGCGTCAAGACTCCAACCTCCGGCAGTTGCCTCGCCAATCATATATAATGACGGCAAGGACTCGGGGCCGGCCTCAAGGAATACGGCCTCAAATGTCATGTCGGCAGTGTTGAATGTAAGGCGATATTTACCGGCCACAGTAACAAGCCACTGGTCATCCGGAGATTCAGTGTAGACCATCTGATTTGAAGCCACACCCTTGTCTGATACCTCGCAGTCAGGTGTCGCCGGACGATAGAATGGCGCGCTGAAGTCCTTTACAAGACTTGCCTTAAATGTGCCGCGGCCAAGCTCACCCTCCCAAACAAAGAGGTTATCATTTCCGGCAGAGGCTTCAATGACAGTGGCCGCATCCCAGCTCCAGCCTCCCTCGGTTGCTTCACCGATCATAAACAATCGGGGAGTAGGTTTGAAATCGCCGGTATATTCCGCGGCGATAGTCCAGTTTTGGAGATCAAAAGTAAGTCGGTAAATGCCGGCTTCCTCTACCTTCCACTTATTGTCGGGGCTGGCAGAAAAAATGAAATTTTCGCTTTCAACACCGTTGCGGTCAATTTTCACGCCATTGCTTTCCGGCTTGATGAAGGATGTATCCCAGCTTCCTGTCGTGAGACATGCTTTGATTTCTCCGACAACCAGCGGACCTTCATATACGAAGATATAATCAGACTTCTTTTCAAGCTGTGCGGGAGTTTCGATATTCCAATCGTTGAAATCACCCACGAGATAAAGCACGTCGGTAGTGATAGGTTCGATAACAGGGGCGTCCTGCTCACTGATATAGCTTGCACACATTGTCCAGTTGCGCAAGTCGAAGCGCAGGCTGTATATACCCGCTTCGGCAACTTTCCATTTGTCATCAGGGTCACCGGCGTGCATTTTGAATGTTACGTCAGTCAAACCGCTTTTGCCGATTTCTTCACCGGCAGTCTGAGGGCGGATAAAAGGATTGTCCCAGCTTCCGGTGGCGAGACACAATTTCATCTCACCGACATTGAGAGGTCCTTCCCAAGTAAAGACGAGGGGGTCTTCTTCGGTAGGTGCAAGAGGCGTGGCCGCGTCAAGGCTCCAACCGTTCGGCGTGGCGTCGCCTACCATGTAGAGCGTAGAAGTCTTGATCGGCAGGTTGCCGTCAATTATAATCAGATCTTTCTCCCCTTCACAACCGGTAAGCCCGACAAGTATCAGGAGTCCTGACAATATGGAGATTATATTCTTGATATTCATGATTTTTCGATTTTGTGATTATCTATTATCTGCCATAACCCGGGTTTTGGACAAGTATTGAATTCGAGTTCAAAATTGTGCGTGTAATCGGGAAAAGAGCTGTGTGATTATCTGTGTCAGGATTTTTATCCCACCATTTGCCGGAATTGAATTTACCGAATCGGATAAGGTCAATGCGACGACGGCTTTCGGCGAAGAATTCGCGTCCCCATTCGGCAAGCATTTCATTTTCATCAAAGCGGATCTTACCCTCGGGAGAATAGAGAACGTCGTCAAGATTCTCGGCAGGATAATTGCGTTTACGCACAGAGTTGAGCAATTTTGCAGCTCCGTTGCGGTCGCCCGCGCGCATTTTACATTCCGCAAGCGAATAAATGACCTCGGGAAGACGGATTTCGGTGTAATCGCTTTCAAGCTGGTTGGCGTCATTGTCATCATAGAAAGGATATTTTACGAAGTGCCATCCTGAATTATGGTCGCCGTTCATAAGTTTGCTATCCTTGTCAGAAGGCCATTTGTCAGGAGCCAAAGCCTGAAACTTGCCTACAGCGTCACGGATATAGAGGTCATAAGGTTGTTCGGGAGCACGGAGACGTTTTGTCGCGCCGGTCTCTTTATCCTGATATTCGAGATAGCCGAAGAGGAACATACCTTCGCGACAACTGTTGCCAAGGTTCTTGTAAAGCTTCATGCGCTCGTCGCCGGGATATTTGCGGAAATTCTGCACCGGCATACCCAGTTCATAATCATAAAGATTTCCGTCAAGGTCGTAGCTGGGAGAAGCAGCATACTTGGTGTTATGTCCGACACCTGATTTTGTATCATTGAAGAAATCGGCGGCTTTGGCAGGGACAGTCCAACCATAGCTGTCGCCGTCGTACTGCCAGTGTGTATAACCTTTCGAAGCGGGGAAGCCGAAAATCACTTCATCGCATTTGTCGTTGTCCCAGTCAAACGCGGCGTCCCAACGGTCGGCTACTGCATAGTCGCCATATACTCCGTCAATGATATCTTGGGCATAGTCAGCACAGTCGGAATAACGGTCTTCACCTATATATACCTCTGCATTGAGATACAGACGGACGAGGAGAGCCGCCGCTGCAGCCTGCGTCCACTGCCCTTGAATTGAGGCATTGGTGCCAAGACCGGTTTTCTTGATAAGAAGGCCGGTGCAATCCTTAAGCTCCGTTTCAATGAATTTGAAAACATCTTTAGGATCTGCCTGAGGATTGTTTGGCATGTCGCTGTAGGTTGTAACGAGAGGTACGTTGCGGAATGCGTCGAGCAGACGGATATAGAACCATGCGCGAAGGGCGCGGCACTGAGCCTTGAGGTTGTCAAACTCCAGTTCTGTGAAGCCGAATTGCTGCGGGGTGAAGCGACTCAGATCCTCGATTACCAGATTGCACTGCATGATACCCTGAAAGCAACCGTTCCATTCGGTTTGAGCCTCACCGAGGTCATCGACTGTCCATGTATGATAGTGCAGACGCTCCCATTTGCCTCCGTCGTACCACCAACCGTCGCGGGTGGGCGTAATGAGTTGGTCGGCAGTGAGCTCATTGAGTACATGGCGGCTTCCGATACTCCAGAAGGCGTGCTCGAAAGGTCGGAATGTGGCTCGGATCACATCCATCTTTGTATTGTAGTAGTTATCCGACCCCACTTGATCATAGAGAGTTTCATCAAGGTCAGTACAGCTTCCGAGTACCGTCACCGAAATTGCTGCAACCGCTATATATTTAAGAAATTTCATCTCGATAGTTTTTAATGTTATTAGAAATCAACCTGAATGCCGGCAATGAATTGACGGGTGGAGGGATAATATGAACGGCTGCCTTGTGCACCGGGCTCAAGGCCGTTGACTTGATAATTGGCTGGGTCTACACCGCTGAATTTTGTGATGGTAAACACATTTTTCACTGTGCCGTAAACTCTCACACGGTCAAGGAACCGACATTGGGGAATACGGAGAGTATAGCCTAATGTCAACATATCGAGTTTGAAATAATCACCTCTTTCAAGGAAGTAGTCGCAGACGACAGGTGCGGCGTTGGGCGATATGTCAAAATTCTTACCGTATGCTTTCTTGAGAACGTTGCCATTGAAATTGCGTGTTCCGTAGTAGAAGTCATGTATATTGAATATATCGTAGCCGAATGCTCCACGGAAGAAGAGAGCAAGGTCAAAATTGCGGTAACGGAAGTTATGGCTTGTAGACATTGTAAACTTTGGCATACCGTTACCTACTATGGCGCGGTCTTCATCAGTTGCCTGAGCTGCTTGTATAATGTCGCCATCCTTATCGTAAACAAGCCAGTTGCCGTCAGTCGTTATGCCTGCATAACGCCACATATAGAAATTACCGAGAGATTTGCCTTTCTCAATGCGCTGAAGATTGTAGTAAGGATACGGGTCTTCAGTGCCACAAACGTTGTAGTAGTCCTGTCCGACATACTGCGAGTTGCTGAACTCTACGAATTTATTGCTCATAACAGTTCCGATAACCCCGAAATTATATGAGAAGTTCTTGGTGTCGACCACATTGAAGTTGAGGTCAAACTCGAAGCCTGTATTTTTCATAGTACCCACATTGACGAAAGTTTCATCATGGATGTTTGGGGGCACGGGCACCTTGTAGTTACCGAGAAGATCCTGCTGCCTGCGGTTGAAATAGTTCAACGAACCATATATACGGTTGTTGAGAAGCGAGAAGTCAAGACCGATATTCCAGTTTTTACCTTTCTCCCATTTGAGGTCGGGGTTGACATTCTTGCCGGGTCCCCATACTTGGAAATATTTACCATTATAGTAATAGTAGCCGAAGCCCGACATGGTGTTGATAGAGAGATAGCTTCCGAAATCCTGATTACCGGTCACACCATAGTCTGCACGGATCTTAAGGTCGTTGATCCACTCGATATCTTTCATAAATGATTCCTGCGAGATACGCCAACCGGCTGAGACCGCGGGGAAGTCGCCCCACTTATGATTCTGACCGAATTTTGAAGATCCTTCATGACGTATAGAGGCTGTAAAGAGATATTTACCCTCGAAATCATAGCTTACTCGGCCGAAGAATGAGATGAGTTTTGCATCGTTCTTATAGCTGCCCATCATCACTTCACCTTCTTCCTTGGCCCATTCGCCGGAGCCGAGGTTGTCAGCTCCAAGACCGTCATTAGGGAAGTCTTTGTTTTCTGCGTTAAAGCCGGAATATTGCGAATACTGATATGAATATCCGACCATCGCTTTGACATTGTGCTTGTCGGCAAAACGGGCGTTGTAGTTGGTGAGCCATTCCACAACATACTGACGCTCTTTTGAATATGAGCGGCTGGCTACTCCATCGTGTCCGTCATTAATTGAGTTTGTGCTTGTCGACGGACGGAAGTATGAGTTATTGTTGCTGTATTGATGGTCGGCAAACATGACCTGAGTTGTAAGGTTATGTTTGCTGTCACCGTTCTTTGCAAGCAGGGGCAGAAGATTTAACTTTACAGTGCCGTCCCAATCAAGCAGTTTGGTGTCGGCATGGTCTTTTTCAAGTTTCTGACGCTCTACAGGGTTACTGCCGACAATCTGACCGTAGAAATTATAATATTGTGCAGGATTCTCCGGATTCATGAGCGGTGTCGTAGGATTGGCTTCAAGAGCGTCTTTGAACACGCTCCAGTCAGCATTGTCACGATAAATAATACGCGGAGCGACATTGAGCTGAATTGTGAACAGCCCACCTTTTGTCGTGTGCATTACAGAAGCACGGGCGCCGTATTCCTCGCGGTTCGACCGAAGGTCAATGCCATTGGCATCGCGGTAGTCGGCGCTGACACGGTAGTTGCTTCTTTCGTTACCACCGCTTACAGTCAAAGTGTGCTGCATGGTGAAGCCGGTACGTGTCACGGCGTCAAACCAATCGAGATTACCTCCAAGGTCAACACCACGGTCGCCCCAACCGAGGCGGACGTCACGGAAATCCTGAGCACTCATCACATCGAGTTCTTTCTTGACGGCGTCCCATGCAAATGTACCGGCATAAGAGGTATGGATATTGCCGTCTTTACTACCCTTCTTTGTTGTAACAAGTATCACACCGTTAGAACCTCTGGTGCCATATATGGCCGAAGCTGCACCGTCTTTAAGGATATCGAATGAGGCAATGTCGTTAGGATTAATGTTTGTGAGGTTACCTCCGGGCACACCGTCAATCACAATCAGAGGGCCGAGGCCTGCCGATCGTGACGAAACACCGCGTATCTGAATACTTGCCTGATTATTGGGGTCGCCGGCTCCGGTATTGGTAATCGACACGCCGGGCACCTTGCCCTGAATCATCATTGAAGGGTCAAGCGAACTGACTGTAAGAAAATCCTTTTCTCCAACATGAGAAATTGCCGAAGTCAACTCTTTTTTATCCATAGTACCGTAGCCCACTACAACGACTTCATCAAGCAATTCGGAATTCTCTTCCATTACAACATTAAAGACAGTCTTACCATTGACGGGAATGTCTTGCGTCTTGAAACCTACATAGGTAAAACGGAGAGTGGCTTTTGCATCAACTGTCAAACTGAAGTTACCATCTATGTCAGTAGCCGCTCCGTTTTTTGTACCCGGAACTGTCACACTGACACCGATCAGCGGCTCGCCGGAAGAATCGCTGACAGTACCCGATATACCTATTTGCTGTGCCGACAAAGAAAGTGTCGCCATCACAAAAAGCACAAGGGACAAAATTCTTAATGGTTTTAAATTTTCCATTTTTCGTGATATTAGTTTATTTTGTGATTCTCGTATCGCAAAGTTATACCACTAAAATGGGGTGGGCAATGCCATGTACTTAAAAAGTAGTGCTTTGAGATACTTAAAGAATTATTGATAAAGGTTTTAGCTATTTTAGCACTGCCCAAATATATAGTAAAAATTGACCTGCTTCTGAAACAAAAGCAGTATAATCAAGGTGATGTCATAGTCGGTGAAAAGGGCGTCGCAGCGAGCCGGTCAATTCAGTTTATTGATGAATGTTGCCCAATTTTAGCTACTTCGCTTTCTAATTGATTGCGGTCTCCTTTAGCTTTATTGCGTACTTTTGTACGGTAATTGTATATAGTAGTAAGAGAGTATCTTAGAAATTTGGCGATTTTGTCGCTGTCGGTAATTCCGAGGCGAATAAGGGCAAAAATTCTCAATTCAGTATTTAATGACCCTGATTTTCGCGGAATAATCGCTTCCTCCGGTAAGAGGAGACTGTTTAAATCCTCCACAAAAGTCGGGAATAAATTGAGGAAGGTCTTGTCAAATTGATCGTAAAATGATTTAAGCTCATCCTCTACAATCTTAGAAGACTTCACCAAATGTTTTAAGTCGTCTGTTTTACCTGCGTTTACGAGCTTATTGATAGTTTTCCTGTAGTTATCCAGCATTTCGATATGCTCCAACGATTGATCCATATATCGACAGATATAGACCTCTTTAAGTTCGGAAATCTCTGCGATGGAAGTGTATGCATCGTGGAGTTTTCCATTCGAACTGACAAGCTGATGATTCAGCTCATTGAGTTTATCATTTGACTCTTTAAGTTGTCTGTTAAGCTCGTTCAGCCTGTTATTCGAGTCGGAAAGTTGCGAGTTGAGTTCGCTTAATTTGTTATTGGCTTCTTCTACCTTTTTCCTGCCATCCGCTATTTTCAACATCTGCCTGCGCATATAGAAAAGCAAAACAACCAATATGACCGATAATATTGTTATTATCAATATTGTCCGTTCCAATGTCTTTTTCTGGCCATGCACGGTCTCGACATATATCCGGTTTATCATCGGATATGAGTCGTTGAGTTCTATTATCCTTTGACGTGCATTGCTTTTTGCGGCGTCATCAACAGCTATCGTAAGGAAATTATATGCGCGCTCCAAATCGCCTTCCTGATAGAGCAGCAGAGCCAACTGCCGAAGCGATACATATTCCCTTACCGCAGTCTTCATATCGGAGATTGCAGAAATCAGCAACATCCTTTTTTGATTTTCTATGTCATTTATATATCCGTATGACTCGGATAAGGTATAAGCACATATCGCCATCTCATGTTCCGACAGATCATTTTCATGAATAAATGTTTCAAGCAAATCGATTGCCTCTTGTGGTTTATGGTGTACGTTGAGTTGGTCTGCTTTGATCAGAACATAAAATACCGAATGAGGATCGTTGACCGTCAACAAGGAATCACGATAATCATCAGTCAATTTTTCATAGTGCTCTTTTTCAGGTTTAAAGGTGGCAAAATTTGCGAGATTCCCATAAAGAGTCCGCTTTGAGTGAAAATAATATGCCCGTAGATAATCCGGAAGTTCATTAACCGGAATTGAGTCAACCAACGCCAATGCCTCATGATACATACCCACATTGCACAATATATTTGCCTTGTTCAACATGGCGTTCATAATCAAATTCTTGTCCCCTGATTTTTCGGCTAAAGATAGCTGACGTTGCGACATCACATACGCAGAGTCGGCATTGAATGAGTGGTAGTCGGAATATAATCTCCCTAAGGTCTCAAATTTTTCCCGATCATCTTTTTCCGTGTCGGCAAGTTCTTGGTTTAATTCTTCTAAATGCGCCAATTTAACATCAAGATACCGCTCCCGGCAGGAGATGACACTATCCAACTGAGCCAAGAGTTGCTCAGTTGTAATATGCTCGTCAGCACACACACCGGGCAAACAAGCAATAAAAAGAATTAATATGAGAAAACATCTACGCATAATATTTCCAATTACAAAAGTACAAAATTTTCCCGCAACCGACACTTGGTTAATAGTTAAAATTGAATGTAATTAAATGTTAAACGGTAAAAATCATGCAATGAATCAAGATCATCAGCGATGTGATTGAGCTTTTTTGATGATACGACATCAAGAGCAACATTCTCCACGGTGCACCACAGCTACTTAATTTGATTTATATTTTTTCTTAACCAACTGTTATACACCCGTCTAACCGCACCTAAGCACTATATTTTCACTACCATACATTGCCGGCAAAAACACTGAGTACTAAATTTGCGGAGAACTTAAATCAATAATCTATGAATAAAAAATCATTACTTCTTGCTCTCAAGAGTAGCGGGCTTATCGCGGCTCTCCTGATTGTTTTGAGCACAGGTCTGCGGGCCAACGCCCAAAATAATCCGGTAGCCAATCAGGCTGCCACAGTAATCTCAGGCAATGCCCGATTCACAGTTCTGACACCTGAAATGATTCGTATCGAATACAGCGAAAACAGCGTATTTGAGGATAGAGCCACTTTCACAGTCGTTAACCGCAATCTGGAAGTTCCTTCTTTCGAGAAAACTGAAGACAACGAATATCTTTATATCAACACCGGCAAACTTGCACTGAAATACCGCAAAGGCTGTGATCCGGTCACTCTGCCTGCTTCTTCAAAGAATCTCACAATCACCTTCATGCACAATGGCCGTGAAGTTCTCTGGTATCCCGGCAAACCCGACCCTCTGAATCTTAAAGGTACTTGCCGCACTCTCGACGGCAGTAACGGCGACAACAAACGCTCTGAACTTGAAAACGGGCTGATTTCTCGTTCGGGATGGTCTGTTATCGAAGATTCTTGGACTACAGCACGTCCTGATGGAAGCCGATCGTTCGCGCTCAGCCCTGATGAAGAGCTTGGATATGACTGGTGGGCAGAGAGAAAAGACCCGCATGCTCTCGATATCTACTTCCTCGGCTATGGAAACAACTATAAGAAAGCATTGGCAGACTTTACAAAAATTGCCGGAAAGATACCTTTGCCTCCGGCATTTGTATTCGGTTATTGGTATAGTAAATATGCCTCATATACATCTGATGATTACCGTAATATAATGGCAGAGCTTGCGAATAATGATATTCCTTGCGATGTGATGATTCTTGACATGGACTGGCATTGGAATGGCGACCAAAGCGACTCAAACGGACGCGGTGGCTGGACCGGGTGGAGCTGGAATACTAAACTGATACCCGACCCGAAAGGTCTTCTGAACGACATTCATTCAAAAAACTTCAAAATCGGTTTGAATCTTCACCCTGCCGATGGTATCACAAAATCAGAATCGCCTGAATATTTCGCGCAGATGAACTCCACCCTCGACGGAAAATATGGCGACAGCAACAATATTCCTTGGATACTCGACAATACAGACTTTACCAAAGCCTTTACAAGCACTATTCTCCGAGACCATGAAAGCGAAGGAGTAGATTTCTGGTGGCTCGACTGGCAGCAACATCTCACAAGCTCTTTTACAAATGGCCTCGGAGAGACGTTCTGGTGTAATCATGTATTTTTCAATGATATGATAAAAAATCGTCCGGAGCTTCGCCCGCTGATATTCCACCGTTGGGGTGGATTGGGCAGTCATCGTTACCAAATCGGTTTCTCCGGCGACGCCCTTATCAATTTCCCGACACTTGCCTTCCAACCGTATTTTACCGCTACTGCCTCTAACGTAGGCTACGGATATTGGGGTCATGATCTTGGCGGACATGCTTGGACAGATGAATCAAACGCCAATAATCCCGACCTCGTGCTGCGTTGGCTCCAGTTTGGGGTGTTCACTCCGATTTTCCGCACCCATGCTACAAAAGACAGCCGGATAGAACGTCAGATTTGGAAATTCCCCAATTTCCCGACTATGCTCAAGGCTGTAAAATTGCGCTATGCACTGTTCCCCTACATCTACACAATGGCACGGGAAGCATACGACACAGGTATTTCTATCTGCCGTCCTCTTTATTATGATTACCCTGAAATCGATGAGGCCTATAACTATGAAGGAGAATACATGTTTGGCAACGACATTCTTGTAGCTCCCATTACAGAGGCTTCTTCAAATGGTATGAGTTCTAAAGAAATATGGTTTCCTAAAGGAAACTGGTGGAGCGTGTCGACTAATGAAATGATTGAAGGCCCATGCGTAAAGACAATGACATTCACCCAAGAGCAGATTCCGTATTTCTTCAGACAAGGTGCGATGATACCATTTAATCCGGGAAGTGTAAAGAATGTAACAGAACGTCCCGACGAACTGATTATCAATGTCGTAGCCGGAGCTGATGGAGAAAGCTGTGTATATGAAGATGATGGCAATAATTCGGATTATGACGCCAATTATGCAACGACAAAACTATCGAGCAATTCAAACGCAAACATCGATGAATTTGTAATAGCTCCGCGCGAGGTTACAGGAAATGTTTCAGGGCTGAAAGCTAAACGCTCCTATACATTCAAAATATTCAATTGCGATATTCCCGAAAGTGTTGTTGTGGCAGGTATCTCTCTCAATGCCGATGAGTATAACTACAATCCGGAGACAAGGACTTTGCTTGTAAACGTTTCTCAGTCTGATTGTGATTCTGAAGTAAAGGTTGTTGTAAAACAATCGACATCAGGCATTGCTGATGTGACTGCCGACGCAAACTGCTGTTTCAAATATAACAAGGACACCGATTGCCTTGAAGCTTCCTTCGGAAAGAAAATGGATTTGGTCGACCTATCGCTCTGCAATCTTACAGGACAGATGTTCGCCAAGTACAAATACTCAAATGTCGACGCTATTTGCGAAAATATTTCAATGTTGCCATCGCAATTTTACCTTTGTCGTATTGTTGCCGGTAACTCAGTGATGTCCGGTAAATTTATGAAATAAGCTGAGTTATGAAAAGAGTATTACTGACATTAGTCATCCTGATGACTGGGGTGCTTGCAAAATCACAGGATTTGAGCAACTCTATAGAATACAGCCAACTCTATATCGTTGGCCCGGCCACCACTGCCGGTTGGAGCGACGCCAACGCTCTTGAAATGGACCGGATAAATGATGGCGTGTTCAAATGGGAGGGTGAACTGAAAGGCAACGAGGAATTCAAATTCCTCAATACCCGCAGTTGGTATAAGAATGTGCTTTCAGCCACACCCGATGTAATGGTGGAGCTCGCAAAGACATATAACCTTGACTTCTATGCTGCATGGGATCTAAACGGAAAAGATTGGAAGTTTAAAATGCCCAAGACAGGTGATTACTGTATCATCGTGGATCTTAGAAACATGAAAATGTCTGTTTCTGAAAAAGACAATGAACTTCAATGCCCGTCTAAAATGTATGTGACAGGTTCTGCTGTAGATAATCAGGTGATAGAGTTGCAGGATATGTATGGGGTAGAATTCAAGAAATCCATCTCTTGCAAACCGGGGAATATACTTCTCATAAATACTCCAACTATCACAGACAATACCGTGTACTATGGACCGATGTATGAAGATGTAGATTTGACATTCGGAAAAGGGCTCATTGCCGGACTTTCCATCGTGGATAAGGAAGCCCGGGGTTGGAGTGTAGGAGCTAAAGGCGATTATACGCTCTACATCGATGAAAATAGATTTTCATATCAAGGGCGCAAGTTTGTTCCTCGCAAGGTTTTATATATCGTAGGCGGTTGCTGCGAGCTGAACTGGAACTATTGGGATGAAAGCAACAAACGCTTCATTCCCAATCCTGAAAATCCCGAAGAATTGATTTGGGAGGGTACGCTGCGCATTGGCTCTCAAGAAGAACCCGATCGTTTCAAAATATTGACCGCCGAGAGTTGGACTGAGGAAACATTTCATCCCTATATCTCAGATATCCTCGCAGAAGGCCATAGCGCTGCCCGTATCTCAGGCGGAGATGACCACAAATGGACTATTGAGAAAAATGGTTTATATCGGTTGACCTTCAACACAAAAAATGAAACACTTTATTCGGAGTATTTAGGTGCAGAAGAAAAAGCGACTCCCGCTTTTGAAACAGGCACAGCTCTACTCACCGAAATGAGCGAATCCGTATCAACTATTTACGTATCCAACAGAGTCATAAACATAGAGGTGGAGCATGCCACCGACATTATTGTCAGAAACCTGATGGGACACACCATCTGCAGCAAATACAATCATGTTTCGGGCGCTGTCACTGATAGCCTTCCAACGGGCGTATACCTTGTCACAATCGGAAATAAGACCGTCAAAATATTGATCAGCTGACATTGACGACATCATCTCATCCAAGCGGCTGTCTGAACTTATCAGACAGCCGCTTTTGTCAATCCCTACCATTATTTCTACAATATAACCCACAAATATAAACTACTAATATCAGGAATTGTTATTTCCCATATAATATGGGCTTTCATGGAATGTCCGTATCTTTGCAATCAGAAAAACAAATTATATATGAAAACAAAAGTGATGATACACTTCGACATGGACGTAATGAATCCGGCTGATATAATCGCCGCTGTCGCTGACGGTCCGGCCGGGGGATTAAAACTTAACGAAGTTGTGCGCCTTATAAACGACATTGCTGCGACAAACGAACTGGTCGCTCTTACCATCGCAGAGCCTATGCCTCGCCTTGCTATCAGATTGAAGACAATGCTGTCACGGCTACCTCTGATGTAATAGGTATGGATAAATTGAAAGATATGACACTGGAGGAGCTATGGGAATTATTTCCTATAATTTTGTCTCCCCATAGTCCGGAGTGGAAAACATGGGCGGAAAATGAAATACAATCATTATCCACCCTGCTTGCACACTACACTCCTACAATCAACCATATCGGGAGCACTGCAGTTGAGGGTATCATGGCAAAGCCGATTGTGGATATTCTTGTTGAAATATCCAACGATTGCGACTGGCGTGAGGTAAAAAATATTTTGGAGAGATCCGGCTATATCTGCATGTGCGAGTCAACAAAGAGAATGAGTTTCAACAAGGGCTACACTCCGACGGGTTATGCCGACAGGGTGTTTCATATTCACATTCACGACATCGGCGACAATGATGAGATTTATTTCCGCGACTGTCTGAGAAGAAATCCAGATATTGCCAAGGAATACGAATCACTGAAATCGAGTCTTTTGCCAAAATACAAAAACAACCGCGATGGATACACCGAAGCCAAAACTGACTTCATAAATAAAGTCATCACATCAGCAAAGCGGAATGATGTGAATTGACCTTAGTGTGACATATTACGTCTATTGGCTTTGCGCATAAGTTCTACGAAAGAGCCGGATTCAGGTTGGTGGCAGAAGAATAAAAAGTTTTATTAGGTCATGACCAAACGCCTTGATTTCATTATGACTTGGCAATCTTAAATGCCGTGTTATAAATGCAACGCAAATATATGATTTGAATAGTCGTTCAATACCCTGCGATAATAACTGAAATGGCAGAAAATAAAAATCATTCCCAATATTAATATTCTGCAATTCGCCAAAATCTCCCTACTAATTTCTCTAATTCCGATTTCATAGGGACAAAATTACGATTTTCTCCCTATATTTCAAAAAAAGGGATATAACTTTTTTGCTTTTTTATTGATTTTTGAGGTATTGTTTCGGGGTCATTCCGGTTTGTTTCTTGAAC
>OFGN01000077.1_pt1 | contig 101717 bp, 72 predicted proteins | sample 1521821 | NCBI WGS metagenome assembly OFGN01 (sample SAMEA3504094, study PRJEB24116) | mouse gut metagenome | biome: mouse gut; feature: mouse-associated habitat; material: faeces | place: Denmark | collected 2011
AAAACAGCAGAATTTTATGAAAAATGAAAAGAAAAATTGCGTACCTGCTATATATATTTAAATTTATAAAAGGAGAAAAGAATGAAAACAAAAAATGAATCTATAAAACTACGAGTAACAAAAGAACAAAAAGAAAAATTAAAATACTTATCAAAACAAAATAATGAAAGCATGAGTGTTTATATATTGAGAAAAAGCATGGAAGAAAAAATCAGTAGTTATCGTTTTATTTCAGATAAAATTGACTGTAATTTGTTAAATGAGATTTATCATGGCCTGGTAATGTCCGACGGCAGGCAGACGGAGCAGGAGGTGAGGAAAATATTTCAGACGGCGCTGAAAAAATTTGGGGAGGATTTTAGAAAATGAAAAGTTCAGAATACGGATTATTACTTAACAAAGCCAGAAAAGGAAAATATTCTAATTTTCAGGATATGGTATATTTGATCCGGTATGTAACGCGCACAAATGGAAAGCCGGACAATGACCTGATTACATGGGGCGGCATAGGCGTTGCAGAATTTACGGGGACGGAAGGAATGACAAGGCAGTTTGAAGACGTACAGAAGATGCACAGGGGGAAAGGTAAATTTGGGCGGTATGTGGACCATGAGATTTATTCCTGTTCATCTGTGGAAGAAAGGCATATTGAGGAAAAAAGAATAGACGTGGATAAGATTGCACGGAAAATGGCATATGATTTTTATGAGAGGGACCACTGCCAGGTTGTATATGGCGCACATACGAAAGACAGTGGCAATGACTGCATACATATTCATTTTGTCATTAACAGCGTAAATTTTACCACAGGAAACAAACGGCGCGAGAATATGAGGCAGACACGGGAACGGCAGGACAGATTCAGGCAGATCTTAAAAGAGGAGATAGAGAAATGACATGGCCGCATATTCCCTGACGGCTTGTTATGAAAGAACAGGCTGTGTCTGGGAGCAGGTTTCTATGCTCCCTGTGGGACATAGAACCGTGCGGCTGTTTCTGCGGCGTTTTGAGTTATATATTATTTTCCTGTAACTGTGATGCATCAGATATACAGAAAGCTGGAGGGGCTGCGGTACAAGGTATATTTTGGGAGATGGAGGAACAGCCTGGCAGACACCCAGAGGATATGACAGACCAGGCAGCGCCGGGTTTCAGGAATAAAGAAAAAGGGAAGAATCGGGACGGAAAGAGAAAAGAAGGAACAGGGAGAATGTTACGTGGGATTTGAGAAAAAAGAAGAACAGGGACAGGACATAAAGCTGGAACAGATAAACGAAATGCTGTCAGATGCATTAAGCCTCCTTATTTTACTGGAAAATGATATGGAGATACAGAAGTCAGACGGAATCCATGCCAGAATCCTGAAAATGATACATGGAAACTTAAAAGGCATGAAAAAAGAACTGTCCGCATATATGCGACAGGAAGAGGAATGACGGACGGAAAAGAGATGACGGCCTAACCGCCCAGTCCCCGAAGGAAGTCCTGCAGGAGCTGGCGCTGCCTGCCGTCCAGCATGGAAGCGTCAACATAAGCGTCGGACGGCTTTTGAAGGCCGAGCAGATAGTCGGTGGAGCAGCGGTACAGGGAGGCTAAGGCCATGAGGTTCTCCACGCTTGGCGTGCGCTCCCCGCTCTCATAATTGGAAATGACGGAGGCGGACGCTCCGATCGCCGCCGCGGCTTCCTTCTGCGAAAGGTGCAGGTTTACCCTTGCCTGTTCCAGACGCTTGCCGAGACCGTTTACCATAATCATTCACCTCCAGAGTTTGTTTTATTCATGATATAATGCTGCGTTTTGCTTTGGGAGAAAATATAATTGCTATAAGCATTGCAAAATTTGCTTAGAGGATATAAAATGTAAGGCATGATGGAGTGAAAAGCCATTTTCAGAAAATAGAAAGTCGGCTTTTAGGAAGAGCGGGAAAGGGGAGATGCAAGGCATTTACAAATGAAAAGAGGCAAGGGATGCGCATAAGGGTTTGAATTATGGAAAAACAAAAAGACAAAAATCAAAGGAGGAACGATATGAAGAAAAAGAAATTGGTGAAATGGCTTAGCGTAGCCATGGCAGCTGCGATGGTAGTGACAGCGACACCGGTGAATGTTTTTGGGGCATCACTGGTAAAAGCGGAAGAAGCAGCGGCCAGAAAATTAGAAGACGGAGTTAAAGATGCATGGACACAGGACAATAAGGCGGACGGAGACACATTTGCAGTAGAAGATGGGTGGCTGCATTTCAAAGCATCGGATGAGGGCAGCAGAAACAATCCGGGAACAAATCCGGCGATGCTTGTCAATCCAAATACATTTGATTTTAATGCGGACGGATATTTTTCTTTTAAGATGAAGACGAATAACGCAAATACCGGAATCGGTGACAGTGACAGATTCGGTGTATACCTTGGATATAACACAGACCAGAATGGTATGTTTGTCGGATATGACAATGGCGGATGGTTCTGGCAGAAGTATACGAATGGGGATGGAGACTGGTATTCGGGCGACAGAGCAGCAGTTCCAGTACAGGGAACGGAGTATGACGTACGTATTGAGTGGACTGCAGACCATAAGATGACATTTTCATTAAATGGGGAAGTTGTATTTGAGAATGAAGATTTTGCAGGAATTGCAGAAACTTTGGGAAATCAGATCGCGATCAAAGGCGGAACGTATAATGGAACCGGTACGGATGTTTTACTAAAAGATATTCATTATACAGGACAAGCTGAGAGTACCGATCCAGACCCGATAGACCCTGTAGAACCAGAAGAACCGGAGGCAGTTGAGACGGAAGTACTTTCTACAGAGGCGATGGACGTATATGTAGCGAAGAACTTCCCAAGCGTCGTAAAATATAAGATGAAAGGCGACCTGGCAGGAAAGACATTCTTAGGACAAGAAGATGCGATCAAGACAATCAAAATCAACGGAACAGCAGTAGAGCTTTCCGAAGATGATGTAGAAGTTACATTTGACAGAAACAGAGCACAATATGTGATGACCGTAAAAGGGAATAACATTGATGCAGTGATTACCGCTGAATTAGTGGCAGAAGCAAACACACTGGCATTCAATATCACAAAAATCGAAAATAATTTAGAGGACAGCGTGGATGGATATCCGATCCAGACGATTGAGATCCCGAATCACAGTCTTGTATCGGTTAACAGCGCACAGGGCAATGCCAACTTAAAAGGTGCGGCAATGTCAGGTAACACAAGGATCAGCGGTGACGAATATGTACAGATCCAGAACAATACTAATTTAAACAAGGATTATATGTATGCATTTGTTTCGAATGACGAACTGAGTGCAGGACTTTGGAGCAACTCTGAGAATGAGGGACGTGTGGTATATGCCGTAGCATCCGGCGGTTCCTACAATACAAGAGTTATGGCGACGACACAGAATACCGGGGACGGAAAATCCGTAGGACTTTCGAGCTGTAAATGGTATTATCACAGAGTAGTCACGGATTCCCGCGGAAGAAGCTATATGGTAGAGGAAACTGCGATGCCGCAGACAAAGATCATCATTGCAGACGATATGAATGATGACGAACAGATTGACTGGCAGGACGGTGCAGTTGCATACCGCAGCATTATGAATAACCCATTCAAGAGCGAAGAAGTTCCGGAGCTTGTTGCGTATCGTATATCCATGAACTTTGGAGGACAGGCTCAGAATCCATTCCTTACAGCGCTTGACAATGTAAAACGTGTAGCAATGCACACAGACGGACTTGGACAGTCTGTATTGTTGAAAGGATATGCAAATGAGGGACATGACTCCGCACATCCGGATTATGCAGACATCGGAAAGAGAATCGGCGGGGCAGATGAGATGAATGTCTTGATGACGAAAGGTGCGCAGTACGGAGCAAGATTTGGTATCCATGTAAATGCAGGCGAGATGTATCCGGAAGCAAAAGCATTTAAAGAGGATAATGTACGCCGTAATTCAGATGGAAGTCTTCGTTATGGCTGGAACTGGATCGACCAGGGTATCGGACTTGACAGTATCTATGACCTGGCAACAGGAGAAAGAGAAGCTCGTTTTGATGCATTGGAAGAATTAGTGGGACAGAACCTTGATTTCGTATATGTAGATATCTGGGGAAATAACACGGGAAGTTCCAATGATGACTCCTGGCAGACACGTAAGTTATCCAAGGAGATCAACGATAATGGCTGGCGTATGTCTAACGAATGGGGCGTGGCAAACGAGTATGATTCTACCTTCCAGCATTGGGCATGTGACCTTACATACGGAGGTTATAACTCTCAGGGAGAGAATAGTGAAGTAATGCGTTTCTTACGTAACCATCAGAAGGATTCCTGGGTAGGTGATTTCCCAAGCTATGGCGGAGCAGCTATGATGCCTCTTCTTGGCGGATATAACATGAAGGACTTCGAAGGATGGCAGGGACGTAATGATTACGACACATACATGACCAACCTTTACACACATGATTTGACAACAAAATTCATCCAGCATTACGAAGTAATCAAATGGGTGGACGGTGAACCGGTACAGGCAGGCTCAGCATCTAACTGGGTACCAGAGATGGAGATCACATTAAGAGACGAAGACGGCGATACCTTATTCATCGAAAGAGAATCCAATGACCCGAATTCGGCAGGATACAGAAACAGAACGATGACATTGAACGGCAAAGTGATCGCTCAGGGTGCGCCATCCGTAGGTGACAGAAGTAATTCCGACATTCAGCAGGGAAGAAACAAAGGAACAGAAAGTTATCTGCTGCCATGGATATGGGATGTTAACACAGGGGAAAAAGTAGCTTCTGACGATGAAAAACTGTACCACTGGAATACCCAGGGCGGAACAACAGAATGGGAATTGCCAGATTCATGGGCAGGACTTCAAAATGTTGTTGTCTATAAATTGACAGACCTTGGTAAGACAGAAGAAAAGACGGTAGAAGTCGTAGACGGAAAAATCAGATTGACAGCAGAATCCGAGATTCCATATGTAGTATTCAAAGGAGAAAAAGGAAACCTGGATATTACATGGAGCGAAGGAATGCACATCGTAGACGCAGGCTTTAACAGCGGTAACTTCGATGCTTGGACAAAAGAAGGTTCAGGAGATGCTGCAATTGCTAAGAGTCAGTACAGCAATCCGATGATGAAATTGTCCGGTGAAATTTCCATGACTCAGAAACTTACAGACTTAGAAGCCGGAAAACAGTATGCAGTACTTGTTGGTGTAGATAACAGAAGTGATTCGAAGGCATCTATGACGATCAAGTGTGGAGACGACGTATTAGCATCTAACTACACGGCTCGTTCTATCGCGAAGAACTATGTAAAAGCTTATACACACAGTAATTCAAGTGCCACCGTAGACGGAAGCAGTTATTTCCAGAACATGTACGTATTCTTTACCGCACCGGAGGATGGAGAGGTAACACTGACACTTGCAAAAGAAGCAGGCGAAGGAGATACCTACTTTGATGATGTTCGTATCGTAGAGAATGATTCACAGAACATCATCTATGATGAAGAGGGTAAGATCGTAAGATTCGAGCAGGATTTCGAATCAAATGTACAGGGACTTTACCCATTCGTAGTAAGCGGTATCGAAGGCGTAGAAGATAACCGTATTCATTTATCCGAATTGCATGAACCATATACACAAGCAGGATGGGATGTTAAGAAGATGGATGATGTTATCGAAGGTACATGGTCTGTGAAGATCAATGGTCTTTGTGGATATACATACTATGATAACAATAAAAATGAAAGAATTTCCACACGCAACACACTTGCGTACCAGACGATCCCACAGAACTTCCGTTTTGAGCCAGGTGTAGAATACAAAATAAGCTTTGATTATCAGGCAGGATGGGATGAGACGTATTCATTGGCAATTGGAAGCGGAGAGTATGGCACGAAAGAAATCGAACTGCAGCCATTAGCAATTGCAAGAGGGGAGACTGCCCGTAAAGAATTTACGCTGATCGGCGACCTTTCCGGCAACACATGGTTCGGTATCTATTCTGGAGGCGGTGTTGCGGATGTCAAAGACTTAAACGGAAATGTAGCCAACTTTGGTGGTTACAAAGATTTTGTTCTTGACAATCTTGTAATTGAAAAAGTAGAAGAGGAAATATCCGGGGAAGCTTTGGAAGCGCTGATTGCAGAAGCAGAAGCAGCATATAACAGAGTGGATTATGTATTAGAAGATTGGAAGTATTTGCAGGAAGCATTAGATGATGCGAAAGTAGCACTTCATAAAGATGGAGCTACAGAGGCGGATATGGAAAATGCATACTATCATTTAAGAGCAACTATTGAATATATGAATTCCATTAATACAGACCCGGCAGCCAGTGCAGTATACGATATTCCGTTAGATAATGTAACGGTAACCGCAGGACTTGAAGAACTTAATAAAACATTCGGTGAGGGTGCAGGACCGAAAGAATTTGCAATCGATGGTGATGTCAGCACAGCATGGGTAACATCATATGATAACTGGTCAGACTGGGCAAGCGTAGGTGGATGGATCGATCTTGAATTTGCAGAAGCACATACCGTTGATGGTTTCCGTTATCTTCCGGCAATGATTGCTTACGGCGGATACAATCGTCAGGGTATCTCAGAATATGAGATTCAGGTAAAAACAGCAGGCAGCAGTGAGTACCAGAAGGTAGCAGAAGGAACATGGGCATACGACACGCTTTGGAAGAAAGTAACATTTGAGCCGATTGGGAATGTGACGAATGTTCGTCTTGTCGGAAAGAGCGCACTTTCTGATAACTGGTGGGCAACGGCAGCGGAAATCCGTGTTACAAGTGAAGAAGAAGCGGTAATTGAAGAAATTCCGGTAGATAAGAGCGGACTTGAGGCAATCGTGACGAGTGCAAGACAGTACACAGAAGCAGATTTTGCAGAAGGAACATGGGAAGCATTCACAGAAAAACTTGCAATCGCAGAAGCAGTCCTTGCAGATGAAGAGGCAACTAACTATGATGTGAAACTTGCACTGGTAAATCTTACAGGTGCAATTGATGCAGGAAAAACATCAAAAGCGGATAAAACAGACCTTGCAGATCTCATCGAATATGCACAAAGTGCAAAGAATGCAGAAAACTATCAATACCTTGTACCAAAGGTAAAAGCGTTATTCGAAAAAGCGCTTGCAGATGCAGTTGCAGTGAATGAAAACGCAGCGGCAACACAGGCACAGGTAGACGCAGCATACGATGCACTGCTTTCGAAAGTACATTTATTAGATTTTACGGGAAATACAGGAAACTTAACTGTTCTTGTAGGTGATGCAGAAGGTAAAGTAGAAAAGATGTATACGAAAGAAAGCTGGGCGCCATTTGCCAAAGCGTTAGAAGACGCACAGGCAGTCCTTGCAGATGAAAATTCACTTCAGGCAGAGATAGATGCGGCACGTGATGCATTGCAGTCAGCAATGGATGCACTGGTAGAAAATCCAATCGACAAGAGCAAGTTGGAAAAACTTGTTGGAGACGCTTCTAAATATGAAGAAAACATTGGAAATTATGTACCGGAATCTACCGAAGAATTTACGGCAGCTCTGGCAGGAGCAAGAGAAGTTCTTGCGAGTGATGAAGTTGTGCAGGATGATATTGAAGCTGCATATAAAGTGCTTCTGAAAGCAATCTTTGGATTAAGGGAAGTACCGAATAAAGATAAGTTGCAAGGCTTGCTTGCAAAAGTAGAGGCAATGGACTTAAGTGTATACAGTGCAGAAACTGCAGGAGCAGTGAAAGCAGCATACGCGAAAGCAGCGGCAGTATTCGAAGATGAGAATGCAGATCAAAAAGAAGTAGATGCAGCAGTGAAGGCATTGGAAGATGCAATCAAAGCAGCAAATGCGGACAGTGGCAGTGTTAGTGCAGCAGATGATGATACAAAATCGGATGAAAAAGTTGCATCTAAAGATAAGAAGACGGATGACAAGAAAGCATCTACAGGCAGCACAAATACAAAGAACAATGTGAAAACAGGTGACAAAGCTCCGGTAATTGCAATAGTAGTTGTAATGCTTTTGGCAGCAGGAGCAATCCTTGTAGTTGCAATCCGTAAAATGAAAAAGAGATAATGTAATAATCTAATAGTGATAAAATACCGTGGGGCATGGAAATGCTCCGCGGTATTTTTGTATAAAACTAATTAAAATAAAAAATAATTGACAGAATATACATGCAACTTGTACAATGGTAATGTATATTAACTCAAAGGAGGGAAAATGAGTGGAAAAGATTAGCAACAAAAAACAAAAAGGCACGTTTAAGAGGATTTTGGCAGCAATTATGGTATGTACCATGATTCTTTCCAGCCAGGCGTTTGGCGTGTTTGCAGCACAGTCACAAGAAGACGCGAACTCCTCGTTACCAACGGTAAAAAGGTATGATGCATCGGAAGGAACATTTTCCGTGACGCGTAATTCACGTATTTTTTACGTGAGCAATGAAAAACCGCAAGGAGATATTGCAGAGGTATTGAAATTAACTGCAAGTGAGCTTGCGGCAAAAGACATCGGCAATTCCAGAGTACTTCAGATCGTATACGGAACTGAAGACCAGGTAAAAGCTGGCGATATTGTAATTGTCCTTGGCAATGTGGAGAATGGCGGTGCAGACGCTTCTCAGGCATATGAGATGGAGATTACAGAAGAGAACATATTTATTACTGCACAAGGTTATGTAGGAATCAAATATGCGATGAACACATTGATGCAAAATGGCGGTGAGATGACTTGCGGAACCGTAACAGATTATCCAGATGTGAAAGAGAGAAGTTTATTCTGGGATATTGGACGTAAATTCTTTGAAGTAGATACGATCAAAGCAATGATCAAAGATATGTCATGGAATAAGATGAACGTATTGTATCTTGATTTTTCCAATAATAAAGGATTCCGTTTTGCTTTGGATGATATGAATCTTACATGGGCAGACGGTGAACAAAATGACGATCTTTCCAAAATTGTATCTACATTGACACTAGATCAGGCAGATATGGATGAGATTCTTGCCGTAGCGAAACAATACGGAGTCACTGTAATTCCGACACTGAATTCACCGGGACATATGGACTGGATTTTGAAATATTATAATTCTTATAAAAAATCTGCAAGTACGATTAATTTGGAAAATGCAGAGGCAGCATCATTTGTAAAGGAATTGATTTATAAATATGCAGAATATTTCAAGAGCAGAGGATGTACTTATTTTAATATTTCTGCGGATGAGGCAACAGGATATGACACGAATTCAGAAGTTTATGTAGATTATGTAAATGAAATCGCAGCAGAATTAAAGGCAATGGATTATACCGTTCGTATGTTCAACGATGGAATCAAAGTTGGCGGCGGTACAAAAGTAGACAGCGACATTCAGGTTTTATACTGGGATCCGGGCAGCGCCAACGAAAATGTTCTGGAACTGTTAAGGAGCGGACATGATCTTGTGGCGTTCACATCTGACTACATGTATTATGCATATGGAAACCAGTGGTTCAAATGTTCCGCAAACAATATCTTTGATGGAACATGGGTAAATGAGACACATAACAGAAATGATGAAATTGCACAGAATAATAAGGGATGGAATCCTGGTAAATTTTCCAAGATGGGTGTAAAACAACAGATGTCCTTTATGGATGGAAAATTCTGTTACCCGACACAAGGCGAATTGGCTGGTAATTTGCTGGGGGCGTCTTATGCAATCTGGTGTGACAATGCCAATGATAGTGTAGGTGATACGGGCATTATCCGCGATACCTATTACCAGATCCGTACTACAGCAGAGCGTTCATGGAGAGTTAACACAGATTCTATTAAAGATCCTCTTCATGATGATGGCAGAGGATATGATGTGGAACAGGGCGTAAACGGAACCTATGCAGATTTTATGGCAAATCAGCTTTCCGTATCTAAGGCACCGGGAGGACATAATTCGGACGGAACTATTGATACGGCAAACGTTACGCTTCCGGCAGCAGGAGATATTGTTTGGGCAGATGAAAGTACGACGGATCCAGGTGATGAAGATGTGTCTGATTTAAGCGATGCAAAGCTTGCAGCGCTTGCAAATCCGGTTGTACAGAAATATACGTCAGATCCTTCGGCAAAAATCTGGAGAATGAGCGAAGGAGTTCGTTTCATCATTCCGGCAACGCAGGAGAACTTAGACAATGAAAGGTTAGCCGAAGTTGTAAAATTGATGGCGGCAGAATATGCGCAAAAAGAAATCCCATCAGAGAATCCGATTACGATGGCATATGCGCTGGAAGAAAACATTACTCCGACAGATATTGTGATTGATATTGAGAAAGACGAAAAGGTAGTGGCAGACTCTGACAGTGAAGAAGCATACAGAATTGAGATCGGAAAAGACGGTGTGCGTTTAGTTGCCGCATCTGAAAATGCAGTGATTTACGGACTTCGCACGATCCAGAATATGATGGTATCATATGAAGGGCTTGTATATGGCGTGATTGAAGACTATCCGGACGTAGACGAGAGACGTCTGCATGTGGATATCGCACGTAAATACATTACGAAAGACTGGATTATTCAGCATATCAGAGAATTATCATTCCTGAAATTAAATACCATTCAGCTGCATTTCTCTGAGAACTTAGGATTTAGAATCGAATGTGAGACAGATCCGGAGATTGTAGCAGAAGAACACCTTACAAAGGCAGAAATCAGAGAAATCATAGAAGAGGCAAGACTTTACGGAATCAAAGTGATTCCATCTTTGGACAGCCCAGGACATGTGGATCAGATTCTTGATGTTCATCCGGACTGGGGGCAGAGAGATAACTCTGGAAGGATTAGTGAAAGTGCACTGGATATTACAAACCCGGAGGCAGTCGCATACATGAAGAGTCTTTACAAAGAATATATGGAATTGTTCAACACAAGCGATACATTCCATATTGGTGCAGACGAGTACATTAACTTCCAGACTGCAAACTATACATACAATCAGGTACTTGGAAGCTATGCACAGGAGCAGGGTATCGGAAGCACATGGCTGGATGCATTTGCATATTATGTAAATGATATCGCAGAATTTGTACATGATAATGGATTCACGCCGCGTATCTGGAACGATGGTATATTCTATAAATCTACCACACAAAATGTAGTAATGCATGATTATATCGAAATCGATTACTGGACCAGATGGGATTATAACATGACAGAGCTTCAGACATTCATTGATAAAGGCTTTAAGAAGATTTACAACATCAATGCAAATTACTTCTATTATGTATTAAGAAACGATCAGAATGAGGCTTCTTTCGATTATCCAAATCAGGAAGAAAGAATTTTCAACCAGTGGCATCCAGGTGTGTACTGTGGCCGTGGCGGTGTTGATCAGATTGTAGATTACCGCGAAGATTTCGTAGCAGGGTCATCACTTGCAATCTGGTGTGACAATGCAAACGTTGCTACGGAAGATGAGATTAGTTTAGGAATCCGTAAGGAGCTTCGTGGAATGGCGACGAAGTCATGGAATGCAGATTCAAATACAAATCTGACATTGGATGAGTTCAGAGAATTATACGGAAAGCTTGGTGATGTAGCAGGATTTGAAAAAGGAAGTACCTTACCGGAAGTAGGAGAGATTCAGTCTTCAGATTCTATGGGAAGTGTAACGCTTCGCTATGTGACAGATACAGGTAAAGTTTTGAAAAAGGATGTCGTAAAATACGGAATGCTGGATGCTGACTATGAATTTGCAGCAGAAGAATTTTACGGATATAAAGTGATCTCCGAGTCTGCTGTAAGCGGTACTTACAAAAAAGAAGGAGAGACGATTACATTCTTATACCAGTTAGATACGGATAAGAGTGCACTGGAAGGTGCATTGTATCCAGCGCTTGATGAAGTTTATTACATTGCAGAGACATTCGAAGAGTATAAAGAAGCATGCGCAGCAGCAGAAGCTGTGTTTGAAAATGAGATGGCAGAACAGATCGAGATCGATGCTGCTTATGAAGCACTGGCAGGGGCGAAAGCAAAAGTGGTAAGACTGGAACGGTTTGCACTTTACATTGAAACCACTTATCCGATAGCATCTGATGGATATGTAGAAGGTTACGATGCATATCAGGCGGCAATCGAAGCAGGTAAGGAAGTACTCAAAGATGCAGACACAACAGCAGCACAATGGCTTGCAGCATTAGAGACAATCCGTACTGCAAAATCCGGTCTTATAAAAGCAGAAGAGGTTGAGATTGAAGTAGAAGCAACAGTTGGCTATTATCAGAATTATAGCTATGCTAAGATGCTTGACGGTGACTTTAATACAAAATGCTGGTTTGAGACCGATCAGACTGCAGGAGATGAAGTGGTATTTAAATTCTCCGAACCAGTGGATATGTCTTCTATAAGAATCGTTCATCCAGATGACGTAGCCGGTAAGGATGTTATCCACGGTGCAGATATAGAGACTGCTTTAAATGAAGGAGAATGGACGAAACGCGGAGAACTTACGGGCGAGATTGATACAACAATCGAATTCGATAAGACAAGAGTACAGTATGTAAGGATTTTACTTACTAAGACAGTTAAATATTGGTATCAGGTATCAGAGGTTGTATTTGAATATGAGCTTGTACCGGCAGACACAAGTCTGGCAGAAATGATCGCATCGGCAGAAGATATCGATATCACCGGAAAGACACCGGAAAGTGTTGCTGATATGGTGGATGCATTGATCGCAGCTCAAAAAGCATATGTATCAGGAAAAGAAGATACTTCGGCAGAAAAAGAAGCGTTGCAGGAAGCAATTGCCGGACTGACAGGAGGCGGCGAGCCGACAGTAACGGATAAAGCCGATCTTATAGCATTAATTGAATATGCGGAAACGCAAAAGGAAAATGAAGCATATACACATGTGGTATTAGCTGTAAGACAAGCATTTGAAGCAGCGCTTACAAAGGCAATCGAGGTAAATGAAAAAGCGACGGCTACGCAGGATGAAGTAGATGAGGCGTATGATAAACTTCTTGCGAAAGTACATCTTTTAAGCTTTATTGGCGGAGATACCACAGAGCTTCAGACACTTTACGATACATTAAAGGGACTGGATACCAGAGTTTATACCGAGGAAAGCGTAAAAATATTTGAAAAAGCGTTGCAGGACGCCAAAGAAGTACTTGAACGTGGCGAGAATGCATTAAAAGGAGATATCGAAGATGCGTTTACAGCATTGGATGCGGCATGGAAAGGATTAGAACGTCTTCCGTTTGATAAGACAAAATTGGCAGCATTGATACAAGAGGCGAACGGATATGTGGCAAATAAGGACAAATATTTGTCTGTAACAGACCTTGAATCCGCACTCGCAGGTGCACAAGATGTATATGCAAGAGATGATGTAACGCAGGATGATATTAATACTGCATACAGCGTATTGCTTCAGGCGATTTTCGGATTAAGAGAGATTCCGAATAAGAATGTATTGGAAGGTCTGATTGCAAGCGTTCAGGCAATGGATCTTAGCGATTACACAGCAGATACCGTAAGAGCGGTAAAAGCGGCGCTTGCTTATGCGAATGAAGTACTTGAAGATGAAGGTGCAGACCAGAAAAAGGTTGACAAGGCAGTAACAGCATTAGAGGATGCGGTAGAGGCACTTAAGAAAGATACACAGGAAGATCATGTTGTTGATACAAAAGGCGATGGCAAAGAAGATACATCTTCAGAAAGCGGAACAAAGAAGAGGGCATCTACAGATAAAAACATGAAAAGGACAGCATCTACAGGAAGCACGGCAAAAGCTGCAAAGACTGGAGATGAGATGCCGTTTGTGCTTTGGGGAATGATGCTTGCAGCAGCATGTGCAGGAGTTATCGCGTCTGTAAAAAAGAAATATTAAAGAAATACTTCCCTTTCGTCTCATAAAGACAAAATCTATTTGACAGAATATATATGGAGTTATACAATAAAAGAGGGCATAATTTCTGGAAAAGGAGGGAAAAAATGGGAAAAATTTTTAACAGAAAAAGAATTCGAATAATGATTGCAGTTTCTGCAATGATTCTGTCGAGCCAGGCTCTTACTGTATTTGGTGCATCCGAAGCCCAAGCTCCAGAAGGAGAAGCACTAAGCGTACTGGAAAGCTATGATGAAACAGCGGCAGTAGAAGTACAGCAGGAAGAAGCACAGGCAGATAAGAGTGATCTGCAGGCACTTATTGAAAGCGCAACTGCGGCACAAGAAGAACCGACTTATGTGAATGTAGTACCGGGAGTAAAACAAGCATTTGAAAAGGCGCTTGAAAAAGCGAATGCAGTAAATGCGAGTGAAGGTGCAACACAAGAAGAGGTTGATGCAGCATATTCTGAACTACTGGATTTATTGCAGATGTTGGGTTATGTGACAAAAGATAAGAGCGAATTGCAGAATGCATATGATGAGTATTCCAAAGTGAATTTTGCTGATTATACCGATGAAAGCGCTCAAGTTTTAAGAGATGCTCTCGTTGATGCTAAAGCTGTTTTGGATGATGCAAATGCATTGGCATATGAGATTGATGATGCACTTGAGGCTCTTAATCGAGCAAAGGCGGGCTTGGTAGAAAAAGTGAAAAAAGATGCTCTTGGACAATTGGTGGAAGAAGCAAAAGGAAAGAATCCAGATGATTACACACCGGAAAGTGCAGGGAAGTTAGAGGAAGCGCTTCAGAAAGCGGAAGATGTGTTGAAGAATGAGAATGCAACACAGGAAGAAGTGGATAAAGCAGCAGAAGAACTTCAAAAAGCATTGGATGAGCTGACAGAAAAAGAAACCCCGGTGAATAAGGGTGATCTACAAGATCTTTTGGACAAGGCAGAAGGCGTAGACAAAGATAAGTACACACCGGACAGCATCAAAGAATTAGAAAAAGAAATCGAAGATGCAAAAGAAATATTAGGCAAAGACGATGCGACGCAGGAAGAAGTCGACAGAGCAAAAGAAGAACTTCAGGATGCATTAGACAGCCTGGTAGAGAAAGAAAAGCCAGTCGAACCGGAGGCGGCTGATAAAACAGAATTGGGAGCATTGCTGGATGTAGTAAAGAATATGGATAAATCCTCATATACACAGGAATCTTTAGATGTATTAAAAGAAGCATATGACAAGGCAAAAGCTGTGTATGACGATCCGGATGCAACACAAGAAGAGGTTGATGCGGCAGTGAAAGAATTAAGAGATGCAAAAGCAGCTCTTAAGAAGAAAGAAGAATCACCGAAGCCGGCTGATAAAGACGATCTGAAAGACTTATTGGATAAAGTCAAAGATATGGATAAATCTCCATATACACCAGAAAGTGTGAAGAAGTTAGAAGATGCATATAAAAAGGCGTTTGCTGTATGGAGCGACAAGAACGCTACACAAGAGGAAGTTGATGCGGCAGCAGCAGCATTGAATAAGGCGTTGAAAGAGCTTAAGAAAAAAACAGTAAATGTACAGACAGGTGATGAGACATCTGCAATGCTGTGGTTAGGTCTTCTGGCAATGGCGGCATGTGTGGCTGCTATATATGGCAAAAAGAGAATAAAAAGATAGCATCATGAAAAAGAGAGTTGGTATTAACCGACTCTCTTTTTTGTCATAAGGTATATTTTTTGCTATATTTTGGAAAAGTATTTGTACAAAAATCTATAAAATTTGGACTTTCGTACTTAAAAAAGTTGTATATATTGCCTGGAAAAATAGAAAATGTTAAAATAAAACATAAAAATGGCACAAGCTATAGCTGGGCCATTGATAGAAGAAAGGGGAAATATCATGAAGAAAAGAAAAGCATGGTTATCGGGTCTGCTGGCTGCTACTTTAGTGGCCACACAGGTAGTGACAGCAGTACCTATGACAGCATTTGCGGCTCCGAAAGACCTGAAGATTGAGAGTCGTGCCGTTACGGAAGTGTGGAGACATTTCAAGAGTGGCGCAACAAACGATAATGGCAACAATGCAGCCATTCTCAAGAATACGAATGAAATCAACCTCGAAGCAGGAGAAATCTCATTCGTAATCAAGCCTAATTCAACACAGGCGAACACAAGATTCAATGTAGGACCATACATCGCGGATAATGCAAACTATGTATCTGTCGGATACAATGCCAGCGGCTGGTTCTGGGAGTACAAAGTGGACGGCAACGGAAGCTGGACAAGTGCTTTGTCAGGTGTTCCGGTACCACAGGCAAATGAGGAGATGAGTGTATCTCTTAGCTGGGATGGAACAAGCTATACGTTGAATGCAGACGGTGTGGAGAACACATACACCATTCCGGAAGATGCATGGAATGCTTTAAAGACGGCAGATATCGGATTCAGAATGGGAACATATAGTGGAACGATGTCGGATGTGCTTTTTAAAGACTTTAAGTTGACTGACGGGGAAGGAAATGTAGTCATTGACGGCGATGATACATGGGAGCTTGTAAGCAGTGAGAAAGGCGAAGTTTATGAACCGGAATTAAAAATCACGATGGCTAACGTAACAGGTAGAGTTGTTGATAAAAATGGCAATCCGGTAGAAGGCGTAGAAGTGTCCTGCGATACGAATACAACGACTACAGATGCAGACGGAAGATATTCTTTCACAGATATTTTGGCGGGAGATTATACCATCTCTGCGGCAAAGAGAGGATATCAGGCTGGAACGGTCGACATTACAATTGAAGAAGATGATGTAACTGCAGGAGATATCGTTCTTACAAGCGGTTCCGATATTGAGTTCGAAGGTGATGACGTTCTTTCTTCTGATGTGATGGACGTAGCAATTTCTAATACATTCCCACAAGTTATTGGTTATACAATGAAAGGTGGAGACGTAGACGGAAAGAAATTCTATGGACAGACAACAGAACTTACACAGTTAAAAGTAAATAATAAGACGGTAACACCGGAAGTAGCATATGAGAAAAACTCTGACAGCAAAGCTACTTATACAATGACCATTGATGAGCAGGGTATTGATGCCGTTGTTACAGCCGTATTGGAAGTGAAAAAGAATACATTAAGTTTTGATATTACTAATATCGAAGCAGAGGCTGGTACATTCCTGACAGTTGAGATTCCGAATCACAACCTTGTTACTGCAAAAGCAAGCCAGTCAGGTGCTTCCTTTGCAGGTGCAGTAATGTCCAACAATACAGCAGTTCTTGGTGATACATACAGCTCTGTGAGCGGACTTACTGAAGGAAGACGCGGATATATGTACGCATTTGTTTCTTCAGACGATTTAAGCGCCGGACTTTGGAGCAACTCCGAAAACAATGTAACAGGCGACTGGCAGAGAGTAACGGCTGTTACATCTACTGTAAATGGCGTGAAAGAAACAGGTCTTAGCAGTACATATTGGACATACCAAAAGAGTGCAGCGCATAGAATTGAGAACAAAGATTATGAGATGCCATCTACAAAAGTTGTTATTACAGGCGATATGAATGAAGATGATGTCATCGACTGGCAGGATGGCGCTGTTGCATACCGTGATATTATGAATAATCCGGTAGGGGCAGAATTAGTTCCGGACCGTGTAGCTCTTCGTATTGCGATGAACTTTAACGGACATGCACAGAACCCATTCCTGATGACATACGATAATGCGCAGAAAGTATACTTAAATACAGATGGACTTGGACAGAGCATTCTGTTAAAGGGATACGGAAGTGAAGGACATGACTCTGGTCATTTGAACTACGCTGATGTCGGAAGACGTATCGGCGGAGTGGAAGAGATGAAAAAACTTCTTGCACAGGGTAAAGAAATCGGTGCAACATTTGGTATCCATGTAAATGCTTCCGAGACATATCCGGAATCCATCTATTTTACAGAAGATCGTTTGAAAAAGAATGCAGACGGAAGTCTTTCTTTTGGATGGAACTGGTTAGACCAAGGTGTCAACATTGATGCAGACTATGACCTTAGAAACGGACGTGAGCAGCGTTTCGTGGATCTTTGGGAAGCGTTAGGCGGAGAAGATAATGACCTTGACTTTATTTACGTTGACGTATGGGGCAACGGACAGTCAGGCGATAACGGTACATGGGCAAGCCGCCAGTTAGCAAAAGAAATCACACAGACATGTGGATGGAGACTTGGAAGCGAGTGGGGACATGCAAATGAGTATGATTCTACATTCCAGCACTGGGCAGCCGATTTAACATACGGCGGTGCTACTAATAAAGGTATCAACAGTTATATCACACGTTTCATCCGTAACCACCAGAAAGATTCCTGGATGGGCGATTACCCAAGTTATGGCGGAGCAGCTGTAGAGCCGCTTCTTGGCGGATATGATATGAAAGACTTCGAAGGATGGCAGGGACGTAACGATTACTTAGGTTACATCCAAAACTTATTCGATGACAACCTTTCTACGAAGTTTATCCAGCATTATAAAGTAATCAAATGGGTAAACGGAGAGCAGACAGTAGTTGGCGGAGCAAACTGGATACCGGAAAAAGAAATCACATTAAAAGATGATGAAGGCAACAAAGTTGTTCTTACAAGAAAATCCACAAATGGTTCTTCCGCAGATTACAAACACAGAATCATGACTTACAATGGCCGTGTTATTATGGATGGAGAAAAATATCTTATTCCATGGTTCTGGGATGCAAACGGTAATGATCTTGCAGACGCTGACCAGAAATTATATCACTGGAACCAGGCAGGCGGAACAACTACATGGACACTTCCGGAAGGCTGGGAAAATGTAAACATCTACAGACTTACAGAGACAGGTAACGTAGAATGTAATGATATTGCAACAATCAATGGCAACCAGATTACGATTCAGGCACAGGCACAGACACCTTACGTCCTTCATAAAGGAGAAGGAGAAGGAATTAAGTCTACAGACCTTACATGGAGCAAAGGATCTCACCTTATTGATACCGGATTCAACAGTAATACACTGGATCATTGGGATATCAAAGGCAGCGGCGCAGAAATCGTATGGAGCGCAGCTAACAACATGATGTTACAGATTGGAAGCGAGACAGAAGAGACTTCTTTGACACAGACAATCACGGAATTAGAGCCTGGAAAAGAATATGCGGCATACGTTGGTGTAGATAACAGATCTGATGCAAAAGCATATATCGAAGTAGATGTAAATGGAGAAAAGATCTCCAACTACACAGAAAGATCTATTGCAAAGAACTACTTACAGTCCTATGCACATAACACAAACAATGCAACCATCGCAAGCCAGGGAAGCTACTTCCAGAATATGTATGTATTCTTTACAGCACCGGAAGAAGGAGAAGTAACACTTACTTTGAAACGTGAAGCCGGAGCAGGCAAGACATATTTTGATGATGTCAGAGTGGTAAACAATGTATTTGATGCAGAAAACGAAGGAAATAACTTCGGTAACTTTAATCCGTTTATTTCAGAAAATGAGTTAGTGCAGACATTCGAAGCAGTACCACAGGGAATCTTCCCATTTGTAATTGGTAATGTAGAAGGTGTACAGGATAACAGAACTCACCTTTCTGAGAAACATGCTCCATATACACAGGCTGGATGGTATAACGGCGTGAAGAAATTGGATGATGTTCTTGAAGGAAACTGGTCGTTGAAGACAAATGGTCTTACGCAAAGAAGCAAATTGTTATATCAGACAATTCCGCAAAACTTCAGATTTGAAGAAGGCGTAACTTACAATATCAGCTTTGACTATGAGATGGGATCTGAAGGTGCATATGCATTTGCAGTTGGTAACGGAGAGTCTAACGGATCCAACTTCGAACTGTATGATCTGGAAATGACAGATCTTGATAATGCAAAGGCAAAGACATTCCGATTCAGATTGACAGGAAAACCTGGAGATCAGACTTGGATCGGTATCTACTCTACCAACGTAGCCGCAGATACACAAGGCACAGCAGGCGGAGCAGCGGACTTTGGCGGATACAAAGATTTTATCTTAGATAATCTTGTAATCGAAAAATCAAAGGCACAGAAAGTGGAACTTGAAGAGATCGTAGCTGCTAACAGCGGAAGATACGAAGTCAACTATACGCCAGAGTCTTGGGAAGTATTTGCAGACGCTATGGAAGCTGCTAACGCAGTACTGGAAGACTTTGCAGCTAATCAGACAACTGTAGATAAAGCAGTGGAAGACGTAGCAGCGGCAGTTGCAGCTTTGGATGTAGTAGCAGTAACTGTATCCGGTAGAGCAACAGAAGGCAACAAGGGTCTTGCTAATATCGAAATTACGGCAGATAATGGTGTGACAACGACAACGGATGCAAATGGTAATTATGTGCTTCCAGGTGTTGTATTCGGGGCAAGAACACTTACAGCAGAAAGTAATCTTTTTGCTACAAATGTCGTAGAAATTGAAGTATCCGAGTCAGCATTAGAAGTAACACAGAACTTCTCTATGACACCGGAAAGAGTAAGGGTAGAAGGTGTTATTACAGCAGTGGGAGAGCCTGTAGAAGGCGCACTCGTAGAACTTGCAGGAGAGACGGCAACAACGGATGCACAAGGTAAATATGTATTTGAAAACATAGCTACAAGAGCATATACGGCACGTGCTTCTATGGAAGGATATGATGCAGCAACGAAAGACGTTGTAATTGTAAAAGGTGAGACGGCAGTTATCAACATGATGCTTCCGCCGCTTACAAGATCTGAAGCAGATTACGAGAACGATTATGAAGACAATGTAAAAACTTGGGATAACTTAGCCGGCAACGGTTCAAGTACAGCTATCAGTGTAGGAAACGGACAGCATACAATCAGCTTCCCAGGCGGTCATGCGAATGTATATGAGACAAACGCACCGATGTTTACAAACGGTAAGGTTGAGATGGATATTACATCTGATAAAGCAGGTACTCGTATCGGTATCTTATTTAGAGCAAAAGATATGAACAACAGAGTATATGTAGGGTCCGGTGATTCGGCAAGCGAGTGGTTCTCAGAGTATTGGGGAAGCAAGTCAGGAAATGCATGGACTACAATGGATGATGGGCCGACATTTGCAGCAGGCGAGACGATGCATCTGGAAGCTGAGATTGTTGATAAGACAATCAAACTTTGGGTAAATGGTGAACTTGTAGTAAATAATACTATGAGTAATATGCAGGTAGAGCCAGGATACTTTGGTCTGAACACGAGAGCTGCGCATACGGTTCACATTGATAATGTCAAAGTGACATCTTATGATCAGCCATCCGGCGAGGCGCAAAATGTTGCAGGACGTGTTGTAGATGCAGACGGAAACCCAATTGAAGGCGCTAAGGTAGAATTGATTGATAATAATGGAGCTTCTGTAAAAGCCAGAAGCGGTGCAGTAGTAAAAGCAACTACGACAGACGTATTAGGTAACTACAAATTCAAAAACATTGCATTTGGCGAATATCAGGTAAGAGTTACGGCTAATGGCATCGTAAAAGAAATCCCTGTAACAGTGAATGCAGTTGACGGATATGTAGTAGTTGATAAGGCTGTTATGGCGGAAGTGGTTTCTGATTCTAATAAAGAAGATTTAGAAGCACTCATCGATTATGCAAAAGGTCAGCAGGCAAATCCGGATTATCAGTGGCTGGTACCAGCTGTGAAATCTGCATTTGAGGCAGCGTTAAGCGAAGCAGAAGCAGTATTTAACAATACAGGAGCAACTCAGGAACAGGTAGATGCAGCATATGATGCACTTCTTGCTAAAGTACATCTTCTTTGCTTCATCGGCGGAGATAAGACAGACCTTGGTTCATTGTATGAACGTCTTAGCAAGTTAAACTTAGATGCATATGAAGAAGAAGGTGCAAAAGCACTTGAAGCAGCACTTGCATATGCAGATGAAGTACTTGCAGATGAAAACGCACTTGCACAAGAAATTGCAGATGCACTTGCAGGCTTACAGGCAGCTGAGGAAGGACTTGTCCTGATTCCGGTTAACAAAGATAAACTGAGAAAACTGATTGCCGAAGCTGAAGGCTATAAGGCTCAAGCAGATAAATATATATCTATTGAGAATCTTGATCTGATGTTAACAGCTGCGAAAGAAGTAGAGAGAAATACAGAGGCAACACAGAATGAAGTTAACATGGCATATCAGGGATTACTGCAGGCAATCTTCGAATTGAGAGAAGTTCCGAATAAGGATGCACTTAAAGATCTGATTGGAGAGGTCAACGCAATGGATCTTACTCCTTATACAGCACAGAGTGCGCATGCAGTAAGGGCAGCGCTTGCATATGCAAACGAAGTGCTTGCAGATGAAACTGTAGATCAGGAAACTGTAGATGCAGCAGTAGAAGCTCTTAATGCGGCAGTAGCGGCTCTTTCCGAAAGCACTGTAAAACCAAGTGAGAAAGAGGAAAATACAGGATCCAAGGGCGAAGATAAAGCACAGGTATCTGAAGGCAGCAGCAAGGGTGACGACAAAGTAGCAAGCACAGGCAATACAGCAAATACGAAGAAACCAGCGAAGACTGGAGATTCTACTCCATTTGTACTGTGGGGCATGATGCTGGCAGCAGCAGCGGGAATATTGGCTATTGCAAGAAAAAAACGTCAGTTTTAATCGCAAGATGAAAAAAGATATTCCGAATAGAGGATAATGTAGAAGGGGGACAGCTTAGGCTGTTCCTCTTCTTTTGATATAGACCGCCTGGATATCCAGGAAATAAAAACAGTTCTTGATTTCTACATTTTCACAGAGTATAATCAATCTGAAAAAATGAGGCTTCGATTATAAGGAGGAGCATATGGCTTTAGAAGATTACAATAAAGCATATAAATTAGGAAAAAAAGATTATCAGGCAAGGATGATGAGGGGAATGCAGCCGACACTGGAAGTGTTGGATGATATTTTGCCGGCGAAAGGTTCTTATTCAGAGATTCCTCTTGGACTCGTACAGATTCCTGTCCAGCAGATTGTCGGAACAAAGACAGGTGGAAGAAGCAATGCGTTTGCAGGTAATTTCATGCCGATTTTGAGAGAAGATACAGAATTTGCACAAAAATGGATACGTTTGAGTACAAGCCATGTGGAAGAGGGGATTCGTGAGCCGATCAAAGCGTATGAATACATGAATAAGTTTTATGTAGAAGAAGGGAATAAGCGCGTCAGTGTGATGAAATTTTTTGACGTAGTATCTATTCCGGGTATCGTAACGCGTATTTTACCAAAGCGTACAGAAGAAAAAGAAAATAAAATCTATTATGAATTCCTGGATTTCTATGAGGCGTCGCAGGTGAATTATATTTGGTTTTCACAGCCGGGAAGTTTTGTGAAGCTGCAAAAGGCGCTGGGGAAAGAAGTAAAAGAAGCATGGACGGATGAGGAAAAGCTTACTTTCAGTTCTATTTATACAAGATTTACGGCAGAATATTACGCAAACGGAGGAAGAAAATTAAAAATTACGCCGGGAGACGCCTTTCTTGCATTTATCTTGCTTTATGACTATGAAAAAGTCTGTGAGAAGACGACCAGCGAACTGAAAGAATTGATTGCAAAGAGCTGGGAAGAATTTAAGCTATTGGAAGAGGAGGAAGAGGTTGAACTTAAGATGAATCCTACAGAGGAGAAGAAACCTTTGTTAAGCCGTCTGCTTTCAACCGGGGCTCCTAAATTAAAGATAGCGTTTATTTACGCAAAGACGCCGACGACTTCTGCATGGACTTATGGACATGAGCTTGGAAGGCTGCATCTGGAGCAGACATTTCCCGAAGAAGTTATAACGTTTTATTTTGACGATGCAACACAAGAGAATATTGAAACATTGATCGAAGAGGCAATCGTGGTTGGCTGTAATATTATTTTTACGACGACCCCGTCGTTTGTACAGGCGAGTGTAAAAGCAGCAATTGCGAATCCGGCGATTCGCATTTTGAATTGCTCTTTGAATACTTCACATAGATATATCAGAACTTATTATGCGCGTATGCATGAAGCGAAATTCCTTATGGGGGCGATTGCAGGGGCTATGGCAGAAAATGACCGTCTTGCTTATATCGGGGATTATCCGATCTATGGTTCAATTGCAAACATCAATGCATTTGCTCTGGGAGCGAAGATGATCAACCCGCGGGCCAAGGTTTATCTTGAATGGTCATCGAAGAAGGATATTGATGTCAATGAAAATATCAGACACGTGCAGGCAAGCTGTATTTCCGGGAAAGATATGGTGATTCCCGAGGATGCATCACGTTACTTTGGTATTTACCAGTTGGAGAATGGATATCCGAGAAGTCTTGCGATGCCTTTGTGGCACTGGGGGAAATTTTATGAAAGACTGGTACGTACTATTATGGATGGTACATGGAAATATGATGATAAGTCAGATTCAAAAAAAGCAATCAACTACTGGTGGGGAATGTCATCTGGCGTGGTAGATGTTATCTGTTCGCAGAGTTTGCCCAATGGAACGAAAAAGTTGGTAGGGCTTTTAAAGGATACCATCAGCAGAGGAGAGTTTAATCCGTTTTCGGGAGTATTGTATTCTCAAAGCGGAATTGTTCAATCTGATCCGAACAGCAGCCTTTCGCCGGAGCAGATTGTGACGATGGACTGGCTCTTAGATAATGTCATCGGCTCAATTCCAAAGGAAGAGGAACTGCAGGAACAGGCAAGGTCTGTGATATCACAGCAGGGGGTAAAGAGAGGTTAAGAACTTATGAGAATACTTGCGATTGCGGATGAAGAATCTGCATATCTGTGGGATCACTTTGAAAAAAGCAAGCTGGAAAATATTGATCTTATTATTTCCTGCGGTGACCTAGAGCCGACATATCTTTCTTTCCTTGCAACCTTTACGTCGGCCCCGGTAGTCTATGTACACGGGAATCATGACACAAAGTATGATAAGATTCCGCCGGAAGGATGTACTTGCATTGATGATAAGATTTTTGTATATAAGGGGATTCGGATTTTAGGACTTGGGGGCTCTATGCGTTACAAGCCTGGGGCATATCAGTATACGGAAAGGGATATGCGAAAACGGATCGGAAAGCTTTGGTTTAAATTGCTGCGTCATAGAGGATTTGATATTCTGGTCACGCATGCGCCGGCATATCAGTTGAATGACGGGAGAGATTTGCCGCATCAAGGGTTTAAGGCATTTGTTGCATTGATTGAGAAATACAGGCCAAAATTCTTTTTGCATGGCCATGTGCATATGTCCTATGGAAGGAATCACAAACGGTATGATAAATATCAGGATACACACGTGATTAACGCGTTTGAGCGGTGTGTGTTTGATTTTGAAGATGATTGCTTAAAGGAGCATATAAGATGATCCGACAGAGAAAAGGAACATGTGAAAGTTTAGTTATATACAAAGCACACAAAAAAGAGATGGTGTATCCATCCATATCATGTTAAAATGATAACGAGAAAAAATGATACGGAGGAAATATTAATGGGAACAAAAAGAATTATTCAAGTAGAAGAAAAGGTACCGGCAAGTTTACTGATTCCCCTTAGCATCCAGCATATGTTTGCGATGTTCGGGGCATCTGTTTTGGTACCTTTTCTTTTTGGGATCAATCCTGCGATTGTACTTTTTATGAATGGTGTGGGTACATTACTGTTCATTTTGATTACCAAAGGAAAAGCACCAGCATATTTAGGCTCCAGTTTTGCATTCCTTGCACCGGCCGGGATCGTAATTAGCAAGTTTGGATATGAATATGCGCTCGGAGGTTTTGTAGCAGTCGGCTTTTGCGGATGTATTCTGGCGTTCATTATCTATAAATTCGGCTCTGAATGGATTGATATCGTACTTCCGCCAGCAGCAATGGGACCAGTTGTAGCATTGATCGGGCTGGAATTGTCCGGAAACGCGGCAAGCAATGGAGGTCTTTTGGATGAGAAGATTCAGACGGAAAATGTAATTGTATTCGCAGTGACGCTTGGCGTTGCGGTGTTTGGCTCGGTCATGTTTAAGAAATTCTTATCAGTCATTCCGATTTTGATTGCGGTAATTGCAGGATATATCGCAGCCTTGTGCTGTGGTTTAGTGGATTTTGCAGAGGTGCAAGCGGCGCCTGTGTTTGCATTGCCGAACTTTTCTGCTCCCAAATTCAGTATAGAAGCGATTTTGATCATTCTTCCGGTGATTCTCGTGATTGCATCCGAGCATATTGGGCATCAGATCGTAACGGGAAAAATCATTGGAAGAAACTTGATTAAAGATCCGGGACTGCACCGTTCTTTATTTGCGGATAACTTTTCTACGATGATTTCAGGTTTTATCGGTTCTGTTCCGACAACGACGTATGGTGAGAATATTGGCGTCATGGCAGTGACAGGAGTATACAGCGTGCGTGTGATTGCAGGCGCGGCAATTCTTTCTATCGTATGTTCTGTCGTAGGAAAGCTGTCAATGTTGATCAATACCATTCCGGAACCGGTAATCGGCGGAATATCTTTTCTGCTTTACGGGATGATCGGAACATCCGGTCTTCGTATCCTTGTGGATTCTAAAGTAGATTATGGTAAATCCAGAAACTTGATTTTGACATCGGTTGTATTTGTGACAGGACTTTCTGGTATTGCAGTAAAGTTTGGCGATGTAGAGCTCAAAGGCATGGTTCTGGCATGTGTGACAGCAATGATTTTAAGCCTTATTTTCTATGTGCTGGATAAATTTCATTTAACCAACGACGAGGGATAGATATAAGGCATTTTATGAGAGAAAGAAGTTGTGATAAGGGGAACTTTATCTGGAATTAAGAATCGGTTAAGAAAATTTCTGATTCTTTAATAGAATCAACATACTTTGGACACATTTGTCTTTTATACTAATAGACAGATAGATAAGTAATGAACTTATCTATCGTCCCCCTCATAAAAAGTAAGCTTCAAAGGTGATTTGAAGCATATACTTTTACTCTCATTCCTTTTAGAAATATAGAAAAAGAAGCGGTTTTGATACCGCTTCTTTTTTGGTGCAACAGTGCAACTGTTAATATTTTGGATGATACATTTTTAAATACTCTACCACAACGGAAAATCCCATCATATGTGAAGATTTCACGAGTATGGTATCGTTTTTCATGACGATGGTATCGAGGGAAGCAAGCATTTCCTCCCTTGTCGGAAAATGAAGAATTCTGCTATAGCCTTCTTCGATACTTCTTGCGCCGTCAGCGATATATTTGGCATGGGGACCCACACAACAGATGGTATCAATGTTGAGTTCGGCAGCATGCACACCGACTTCAAAGTGAAGCTGGTTTTCATCCTTGCCCAGTTCGCCCATGTCGCCAAGGATAGCGACTTTTCTGCCTTCGGCATCTGCAAGTACCTCTAAAGAAGCTTTCATGGAGACCGGGTTAGCGTTGTAACAATCGTCGATAATAGTAAAATTCTCAGTTTGGATTAGATTGTTTCGTCCGGAGACCGGAACGAGCGCTTCGATTCCATTTTTGATTTCTTCGGAAGTAAGACCTAGAGCATAGCCGACAGCAGCGCCGGCAAGCGCATTATATACCATATGATTGCCTGGGATGGAAATGGCAGCTTCAAAACTTTCCTTTCCATTATGGATGATGCAGGAAGTTCCGGCAAGCCCAAGCCCTCGTATATCGTCAGCATACAAATCCACTGCTTTATTCAATCCGAAGAAATAAGGTTTTTTGCCTTGCACATTTTCTACGGTAGCAAGCATATCATCATCACCGTTTAAGATCACAGAGGCATTGTCTGTAAGATAATCAAATACTTCGGTTTTCGCTTTTAAGACACCGGCTCTGTCGATTAAGAATTCCAAATGGCAAAAGCCGATATTGGTAATGACACAGATATCCGGTTTCGCAATCTTTGCGAGGCGGCTCATCTCACCGAAATGGTTGATGCCCATCTCCAGTACTGCGACCTCATGATGTTCACGAATGCGGAAAATAGTAAGCGGCAGACCGATTTCATTATTAAAGTTGCCGTCGGTTTTTAATACCTGATATTTTTGCTCCAGAACAGAGGCAATCATTTCTTTGGTGCTTGTTTTCCCTACGCTTCCGGTAATCCCGACAACTTTGATATCAAGGTGTGAGCGGTAATGCTCTGCAAGGTCTTTTAATGCCTGCGTACAGGATTCCACTACAATATAAGGATATGCGGCGTCTGGCAAGACTTCTTCGGAAAGTGTGCAAAGAGCGCCGTTTTCCATTACCTGCGGAATGAATTTGTGTCCGTCTACGCGCATGCCGCGAATCGGGATAAAAAGATAATCAGCTTCTACTTGCCGGCTGTCAATGACTACGCCTTGAACTTCTTTGGCAAGCAAAGACTCATCTCCATAATAACTACCATGGCAGGCAGCCGTGATTTCTTTTAATGACATATGTTTCATCGGGTGCCTCCTATTTTTTCTCGTAGCGTTCCAGAGATTTTTGAATGATCAGCTCGCATAATTCAATGTAGGAGATTCCGGCTGCATTTGCCTCTTTTGGAAGAAGACTTGCAGGGGTCATCCCCGGAAGGCTGTTTACTTCCAGACAATAGATGTTGCCGGTTTCATCAAGAAGGAAGTCTGCACGGGAATAAACATCCAGTTTTAATGCATGGAAAGCACGTTTTGTGGCGTCCTGCATTCTTTTTGCAGTTTCCTCATCAATTCTTGCAGGGCAGATTTCTTCGGTGCAGTCTGCCTGATATTTATTTGCATAATCGAAAAAGCCGGATTTTGGAATGATTTCAATGACAGGAAGCGCTTCCCCATCAATGATGCCGCAGGCAAACTCGCGGCCCTTTATGTAAGGCTCGATGATAATTTCATCCTCATAGCGGAAAGACTCCTGTACGGCTTTTTCATACTCTTCCTCGGTATGAACAATGTACACCCCGATGCTGGAACCGCCGGAGCAAGGCTTTACAACGACCGGAAGAGAAAGCCCAAGCGCGCCAAGGGAAGTATCGGTTTCGTTTTTGAAAGCCCATGTACCGCCAGGGGTAGGAACACCGTTTTTCTGGAAAATCTGTTTCGTGATTCCTTTGTCCATTGCAAGGGCGCTTCCAAGTGAGTTCGGACCGGTATACTTGATGCCAAGAACGTCAAATGCGGCTTGTAGTTTTCCGTTTTCTCCGATATCGCCGTGAAGTCCCATAAATACGATATCAGCCATCTTGCAAAGTTCGATGACATTTGGACCAAGCATGCAGTCAGACTGGTCCGGGCGGCTTGCCCTGACCGCAGCAAGATCAGGTTCGGTTGATTTGATATTGTCTGCGATACCAAGACCTGCATCCGCAAGGGTGAAAACTTCTTCCAGTTTATCTGCATCATATGGCAGACCCATGAAAACATCGAGCAGGTATGCCTGATGTCCGTGTTCTCTTAATGTACGGCAGATACCTGCGCCGGATGTCAAAGAGACATCACGTTCGGTACTTAAACCACCGGCTAATACAATAATTTTCATATCACAATCTCCTTTTTGTAGTTTTGCTTTATCTGATTTCAATATATTACCGCTATTTTCTGCGTTTACTCATCTGATTCAAAAGATCTGATTTCACTTTGTAGAGCTTATCGGATAAATCCACATGTACGCGATGTGGGTTGAACAGACGAAGTGTTTCATCCCAAAGTGTATTCTTTTCTTCCTTACAATATGCAGCGATCTCAGATACGGTAGGAGATTGGTATACGCATTCTCCATTGATGAAGATAGGAACCATTAGTTCGCGCATTTCGTAAGTACCGCCTTCTAATAAGGTCTTCTTCCAGGTATCGATTGGATCGAAAAGCAAAAGATCTTTTTCGGTATCGTAAACCTCGTCTGTAAAACAAATGAGGTCAGCCTTGATTTTTCCGGTTGTTTTTTCATAAATACGATAAATGGTCTTATTACCCGGATTCGTGATTTTTTCCGTATTCTCAGATAGTTTGATCTTCGGTACGAATTCGCCTTCATGATTCTGGATAGCTGCGAGTTTATATACACCGCCAAAGGAAGGACAATCCTTAGATGTGATAAGGTTGGTACCTACCCCCCAGGAAGTGATCTTTGCACCCTGGATCTTTAAGTCATGAATCAAGTACTCGTCCAGATCGTTGGATGCGGAGATAAATGCATCCGGGAATCCTGCTTCATCCAACATGATACGTGCTTTTTTGGACAGGTATGCAAGGTCGCCGCTGTCAAGGCGGATACCGTAGTTTTTAAGTTCGATGCCTTCCTCTTTCATTTCCTTGAATACGCGGATCGCATTCGGTACACCGGATTTCAAGGTGTCATAAGTGTCTACTAAAAGACAGCATGCGTTCGGATATAATTTTGCATAAGTTTTAAATGCAGTATATTCGTCTTTGAAACTCATGATCCAGCTATGTGCATGGGTACCTTTTACCGGAACATTAAAAAGTTCTCCGGCAAGTACGTTGGAGGTTCCGACACATCCGCCGATCATGGCGGCTCTCGCACCGTAAAGTCCCGCATCCGGTCCCTGGGCGCGGCGGAGTCCAAATTCCATGATGCCATCGCCGTTTGCCGCATATACAACACGAGAAGCTTTGGTTGCGATCAAAGACTGATGGTTGATAATGTTAAGGATTGCCGTTTCCACAAGCTGCGCTTCCATGATCGGAGCGACTACTTTTAAGAGCGGCTCTTTTGGGAATACAACCGTTCCCTCAGGAATCGCATAGATATTTCCGCTGAAATGGAAACCGCTGATATAATGAAGAAAATCTTCGCTGAACATATTCAGGCTGCGAAGATAATCGACATCTTCATAAGAAAAATTCAAGTTTTTAATATAGGTGATCACCTGGTCAAGACCGGCAGCGATTGAATAACCGGAACCAAATGGATTGGAGCGGAAAAATACATCGAAAACAACCATTTCATTTTCTTCGCGTTCGAAGTACCCTTGCATCATTGTAAGTTCGTATAAATCAGTTAAGAGTGTTAAATTTAATGAATTCATGACATCTACTCCTTTGTCAGACTAATTTCGCATTGCGATTAATCGTTTCTTGTATAATTTCCTGGCAATATGCGCCAAGGTGTTTCCTTACGTCTTTTTCCAGATCTGCCGGATAAATTGGCTCTCCGTATTCCAGAATAACATGTGTTTTTTTGATTTTTGGAAAATGATTTTCAAAAATTTCTGCGGTATTATTCATAGACATCGGGACGATGGCACATCCGGTTTTGTCTGCCATCTTAAGCGCGCCGTCTTTGAAAGGCAAAAGAGAAAGCTCTTTTCCGGTATTTCTCGTACCCTCAGGGAAAATACATACGGAAATGCCGTTTTTTAAATATTCAATTCCCTGCAGGACGGTTTTTAATCCTTCTTTTGGATTCTCACGGTCTAAGAACAGACAGTGGAGGCGGCGCATCCAGGTACGAAGGGAAGGATATTTATCCATTTCTTTTTTCGCCACGTATCCGGTAAGCCTTTTGCAGCGTGAATAAGTGATCAAAATATCAAAAAAGCTGCGGTGGTTTCCGATAAAAAGTACAGGCTCATCCGGAACATTTTCTTCTCCGATGACAGTGAGTTCTACGCCGGTTATCTTTAAGATAAAACGAAAACCCTTCTGTACGATGCGAAGAGAGCGATAGTCGCTTTTTTCTTTGTCAATCTTGGCAAGCAGCCATTCCAGTCCGAGGATAGGAAGAGACAAAGTCAAAAATAAAATCAGGAAGACAACGATACATATAAATCTTATCATAAATGCCTCCTAGGATCAGTAGCGTCCATAAAGGTGGCACAAGCTCTTGATATAATCTGCAAGACCATCATTTAAGTCGCTTTTTTTATAACGCCAGCTCCAGTTACCGGCGGCAACACCCGGCGTGTTCATACGTCCTTTGGAATCGATGCCTAAGACATCCTGTAAAGGGAAGATTGCGTATGCGGCGATCGAACCAAGGCAGGTGCGGATAAAATCAAGGTGTACGCTGCTGCCATCTGTGTTCATATAGCGGCGGACCTTATCCTGATATTCCGGAAGCGCATTGCTATACCAGCCTACAGTGGTATCATTGTCATGTGTTCCCGTATAACATACACAGTTTGTTGTTGTAAAATTGTGCGGAAGGAAAGAACTCTCGCCAAGTCCCTCAAAAGCAAACTGTAAAATACGCATGCCAGGGAAATGGAAACGGTCGCGCAGTTTTTCTACTTCCGGAGTGATAACGCCAAGGTCTTCGGCAATGATTGGAAGGTCCTTTCCAAGTTCTTTTTCGATCGCAAGGAAAAGGTCTTCGTTTGGACCATGATGCCATTGGCCGCCGACTGCGGTCTCGTCACCGTAAGGTACTGCCCAGTAAGCCTCAAAACCACGGAAATGGTCGATTCTTAAATAGTCTAAAACATCCAGCTGGTTTTTCACACGGGAGATCCACCATTTGTAACCTTCTTTTTTATGAGCAGCCCAGTCATATAAAGGATTGCCCCAAAGCTGCCCGGTCTCGGAAAAATAATCCGGCGGTACTCCGGCTACCACGGTCGGATATCCTTTTGTATCAAGCTGGAATAATTCTTTATTCGCCCACACGTCTGCACTGTCCAAAGAGACAAAGATTGGAATGTCACCGATGATTTTTACATCATGTTTGTTCGCATACTCTTTTAATGCATACCATTCTTTGAAAAAGATAAACTGGACAAATTTGTAGTAATGGATTTCATCTTTCAACGTGCTTAAGAGTGTCTGTTTGAAAACTTTTGTAGGATTTTTGTATTTTTCATCCCATTCCAGCCAGCTTTTTCCGCCGTTTGCACTTTTACATGCCATGAACAAGGAATAGTCTTCCAGCCAGAAAGCATTTGCCTCATAGAAAGAGTCGTATTCTTCCAGAAGCATTTTATCGGAAGTAGAAAGATAATTTTCAAAGGCTTTCGCGAGCTTTTCATTTTTCCACGGAATGATTGTTCCATAGTCGAGGACGGTTTCATCTTCGATGATCGGACAATCGCTTACATCTTCTTTGGTAAGAAGCTTTAATTCAATCAAATGATCAAGGCTTATTAACAATGGCTGGCCGGCAAAGGCAGAAAAACTCTGGTATGGAGAGTCGCCAAATCCGGTCGGTGTAAGCGGCAGTATCTGCCATAAACGCTGACCGGCTTTTTCTAGAAAGTCAATAAAATCATAAGCTTCTTGCCCAAGCTCTCCGATTCCGTATGGGGATGGGAGAGAAGTAGGATGAAGCAAAATTCCGGATAGACGTGGTTTTGCTTCATATGTTTTGGTTGCGGTATCAAAATTCATAATGTGTCGATTGCAGAAAACGTCTGCAATCCCCTCCTTTGGATTTTCTGATTTCAAATCAATGTGCTAAAAGCATGAGCACAACTAAAAAATATTATATCGCATTTTGGAATTTTTCACAACTGTTGTGTGTATGATATAAGGAGAATTTACATATCGGTAAAACCATGGGGAAAATAAAAATTGCAGCGATTGTATTTATTGTGACAGCATTAGTTTGCGGCTGTTCTGTCGAGAAAACAAAAACAGAGAAAATAAAGGATTTGGAATTTACGGTTGTGCCAGAAGAAGAAATCCCCGAAGAACTAGGTGAAAAGATAAAGGAGCAGCAAGAGAACGTATTTAAATTTACTTATGCGGACAAAGGGTATCTGTATATCGCGCAAGGATATGGAGAACAGGAAACAAGCGGTTATAGTATTGTGGCAGACCAGCTGTATGAGACAGAAAATGCCATCTATGTACATACGATGCTGCAAGGACCTCCGAAAGAGGAAACAGTATCAGAAAAGCCAACATATCCGTATATTGTTCTGAAACTGGAGTTCATAGATAAAACAGTTGTATTTGAGTAGCCTATGGCTGTCAGAAAAGAAAAGGGAGGAATCGAGGATGGAGCTTAAAAAATATGTAATGCAGTCTAAAAAAGCAGGGAAGCAGGTAACGAATCAGTTCATGCTGGACGATGATTTCAATGTCCCGGATCAGAAACCGGATGTGAAACGAATCGTACTGGCAGAAGGGGAATTAAAGATCGAAGAAATCAAGCGAGTGGAGAATTACTTAAGACTATCCGGGAAATTTGTGTTTCAGGTACTTTATATTACAGATGAAGGGGAAGAGCGGATGGCGTCTTTAGAAGGGCATCTTCCGTTTGACGAGATGGTCTATACTGAAGGCGAGGAAGGGCATTTTCAGATACAGGATCTAAAAACAGAATTTTCTGTTATGATGGTGCATTCCAGAAAGTTAAGCATGAAGGCAATGATTGATATTGCGCTTGCTCCGATCAACGCATCAGAAGAAGAAATCACAGTTGGGCTTGAGGAGGAAGAAAACTTTTGTCAGCAAAGGCAGCATGCCGAATTTTTGCAAATGCAGAACAATAAAAAGGACACATATCGGATTAAAGAAGAAATTACCATTCCGGGAACCAAGGAGAATATTGGAAATATTCTATGGAGTGATATTAAAAATCATAAATTAGATACAAGACTTTCGGAAGACGCACTTTTTATTCAGGGAGAATTGCTGGCATTTTGCTTTTATGAATCCATGGAAGGAAAACTGGATTGGATCGAAAAATCAATTCCGTACGAGGGAAGGGTAGAATGTGCAGGAGCTTCTGACGAGATGTTTCACCATGTGGAAGCGCAGTTAGAAGATGTCAATGTGGATATCCGTATGGATGAGGATGGAGAAGCAAGGATTCTTGGAATAGAAGGGACGTTAAGTCTAAAAATCGCGGTATATAAAGAAGAACCGGTAGAGTACTTAAATGATGTGTATGCATTACATAAAAAATGCATCGTAGAGCGGCAGGAAAAGACGTTTTCGCAGATGGTAATGCAGAATCACTCTAAATGTAAAATCGCGGAATCCGTGCCGGTACCGGAATTAAAGGATAAGATTTTGCAGATTTGTCATAGCAGCGGAAGACTTGCTCTGGAACGGATGGAACGCGTCGACGGGGGAATTCTGGTGGAAGGAACCTTACATATTAATTTTCTGTATGTAAAACAAGATGACGAGATTCCATTTGATATCTGGCAGGGGATGGTGCCGTTTTCACATCTTATAGAATGCAATGACATGGATGGAGAAGTGGAATTTGATGTATCGGATTTGATAGAGCAGCTTAATATCAATCTGCTGGGAAGCGATGAGACAGAAGTCAAAGCGGTGCTGGCATTTCGCTGTTTTGTACGTCGCCCGGTAAAGCTGGATGTTATCACGGAGGTCACGACGGAAGACTATACGAAGGAAGAGATGGAGATGCGCCCGGGAATCACAGGCTATATTGTGAAACAAGGAGATCAGCTGTGGGATTTGGCTAAACGTTATGGAACTACGGTGGAAACGATCAAAGAGATGAACGATGTAGGAGAGCGGGAGATAAAAGAAGGAGATAAATTGTTGATTTTTAAAGAAAGTATGAGTATACTATAATTTAAGTATAATGTATACAAGATACAAAGGAGGAATACGATGCAAGAAATGTCATTAAAAGCACTTGCCAAAATTAATCTGGGATTAGATGTTCTTGGAAAAAGGGACAACGGATATCATGATGTGCGTATGGTGATGCAGAGTATTTATTTATATGATGATGTTTTTTTGAAAAAAACAGAGGAAGAAGGAGTTACGATTGAGACGAATTGGGGATTTCTTCCGGTAAATGAGAACAACATTGCATACAAGGCGGCAAAACTTTTGATGGAGGAGTTTTCCTTGCCGGGAGGAATTCATATTCGGCTTCGCAAATATATTCCGGTGTCTGCCGGAATGGCAGGGGGAAGTACGGACGCGGCAGCAGTATTATTCGGTATGAATCGGATGTACAAGCTTTCCCTGACACAGGAAGAACTAAAACAAAGAGGCGTGTTATTGGGCGCTGACGTTCCGTATTGCATTATGAGGGGAACGGTGCTGGCGGAAGGGATTGGAGAGGTGCTTACTCCGCTACCTGCTATGCCGAAATGTTATGTATTGATTGCCAAACCAGGGATCAGTGTGTCTACGAAACTGGTGTATGAAAAACTGGATGCAAAGGAGATCAAGGATCATCCTGATATTGATGGGGTGCTGAAAGGATTAGAGGAGCAGGATTTAAAAAAAGTCGCAGCGTCTATGGGAAATGTCCTGGAGGCGGTTACCATAGAAGAGTATCCGGTGATCGAGGCAATCAAAGAATGCATGAAAAAAAACGGGGCGCTCAATGCCATGATGAGCGGGAGCGGTCCGACGGTATTCGGATTGTTTGAAAGCCGGACAGCAGCAAAGAGCGCACAGCAAAAGATAAGGCATCAGGGACTTGCAAGACAGGTTTATCTGACGAAGATACACAACGTGGGGAGGAGTTAAGGATGGAGCTGAATTTTGAAGTGACGATGAATGAATATTTGCCGCTTAGAGACGTCGTATTTAATACATTGCGCCAGGCAATACTAAAAGGGGAATTAAAGCCGGGAGAGCGTCTTATGGAAATCCAGCTGGCGAATAAGCTTGGTGTGAGCCGTACACCGATTCGCGAGGCCATTCGTAAGTTGGAGCTGGAAGGACTTGTCCTTATGATTCCAAGAAAAGGAGCAGAGGTAGCAGAGATTACGGAAAAAAGTTTAAGGGACGTTCTGGAAGTGAGGAAAGCCCTAGAAGAACTTGCCGTGCAGCTTGCCTGCGACAAAATTACGGAAGAAGAGATTTTGCAGTTGAAACGTACCGCAAAAGAATTTGAGGAAGCTTTGAAAGCAGATGACGTGACAAAATTTGCACAAGCAGATGTGAAATTTCATGATGTGATCTATAAGGCTACAGATAATCTAAGGTTAATTCAGCTTTTGAATAATCTTCAGGAACAGATGTACCGCTACCGTGTAGAATATCTGAAGCGAAGAGATTTCCATCAGAAGCTTTTGCAAGAGCATCAGATAATTATAGAGATGATTGAAAAACGCGATAAGGCAGGGGCATCCGAGCGAATCAGCCGTCATATTGACAATCAGGTGGAAGCGGTAATCGACGCCATTCGCACAAAGCGGTGAAGACCAAACTGTTATTTTTAAAGAGAATTTGTATAAAATAAAAAAAGCCGTGCATACTCCAGTTATCAGACAAAAAGGAGTACATAGCTTATGGAATATCAGAAACTAAAACCAATTATTTTTTACATGCAAAAATATCGCACCGTGATCTGTATCATATTCTCCATTGTATTTGCATTGACTGGCACTTGGAAAATCGTACAGGCAAGAGAAGGTAAGCTTACACAGGAAATGATACGACTGCAGAAAGACCTTGCCAAAGAAGTGTTCCGGTTTCATATATTGGCTAACAGCGACGTCGAAGAAGATCAAGAGCTTAAGATGCAAGTAAAAGAAGCGGTTATATTATATATGAAGGAAATGCTTCCTGCCGGTGCAGACAGGCAGGAGACGAAGCAATGGGTGATCCGGCATCAGGATGAGATAGAAGAAATAGCAGAGTGCGTTATTGAAGAGCAAGGGTATTCCTACTCGGTCCGCACTGAGGTGACAAAAAGTACGTTTCCGGATAAAACGTATGGAGATGTGATGCTTCCTGCCGGGGAATACGAAGCGCTGCGTATTGAGATTGGCGAGGCGAAAGGACAGAACTGGTGGTGTATGCTGTATCCGTCCTTATGTTTTACCGATGCAGTGAATGCAGTGGTGGAGGAAGATGGAAAAGAAAAACTGAAGGATACATTAACGGAAGAAGAATATGAACTCGTAACAGAGACAAAAAAGTTTAAAATTAAATGGTTTTTCTTTGGGGAAAGTAAATAGCAGGTGGAATTCAAATGACAAATTTTTTGGTAAGGCATTTTATCAAACAATATGAAGAGGTGGAAAAGGTGTCTGTGCGTACAGCTTATGGGATCATGGCAAGTATCGTAGGCATCTTTTGCAATGTGTTTTTGTTCGTGGCAAAGACGGTTATCGGTATGATGATGCACAGTATTTCTGTAACGGCAGACGCATTTAACAATCTATCCGATGCAGGTTCTTCCATTATCAGCCTGGTGGGAGTGAAGATTGCGAGTAAACCGGCAGATGAAGAGCATCCATTCGGACATGGAAGAATGGAATACATAGCCGCGTTAGTGGTAGCGTTTTTGGTTGTTCAGGTCGGATTTACTTTTTTTAAGGATTCCCTTATGAAAATAAGGGAACCGGAGCAGCTAAGGTTCAGTGTGATATCCGTGTTGATTTTGTTAGTATCTGTGGCGGTAAAACTCTGGCTTGGTGCATTTAACCGTAAGCTTGGGAAGCAGATTGATTCGAAGGTGATGCTGGCAACTGCCACAGATGCTATGGGAGATGTGATTACGACAAGTGCAACGATTTTTTCAATATTGTTTTTTAGATTTACCAGTATCAATATTGATGGGATTATCGGAATCGGCGTATCACTGGTCGTGATGTGGGCAGGTGTAGGAATTGCAAAGGATACGCTGGAACCTTTGCTTGGAGCGGCGGTTTCGCCGGAAGTGTACAAAATGATTACGAGTTTTGTAGAGCATTACGACGGAATTGAGGGAACGCATGATCTGATCGTACATAATTATGGTCCCGGACGGAGCATGGCATCTATTCATGCAGAAGTGCCCAATGATGTAGACATTGAAGTCTCCCATGAGATTATTGACAAAATTGAATACGAAGCCAGAAAACAGCTTGGTATTTTTCTTGTGATTCATATGGATCCGGTAGAGACGAAGGATGAGAGTGTGCTGAAGATAAGAAAACAGGTGGAAGAGACGGCGTCTGCGCTGGATCCGCTTGTCAGCATTCATGATTTCCGTATGGTAGAAGGGAATCATCAGGCCAATTTGATTTTTGATATGGTTGTACCGCATCAATATAGTAAAGAAGAGATGAGGCAGATCAAAGAGCGTTTCCGTCAGGAAATGAAAAAGAAGGATGTAAGATACGAATGCGTTATTACGGTAGAGAAAAGTTTTGTGGCATCGGAAGGAACGGAGGAAGCTTAAAATGTATACGATAGAAAGCAGAGTGAGGTTCAGTGAAATTGGAGAAGATGGGTATTTGACCATTCCGGCAATTGTGAATTATTTTCAGGACTGCAGTACATTTCAGTCGGAAGAACTTGGAAGAGGAATTGAATTTTTGAAAGACCATAAACGTGTGTGGGTCTTAAACGCATGGCAGATCATGATCCACAGACGTCCGCAGCTGATGGAAGAAATAAAAGTAAGCACGTGGCCGACAGGATTTGATGGACTTTACGGAACAAGGAATTTTAAGTTGGAGACGAAAGAGGGTGAGATGCTTGCCTGTGCGAATTCCATCTGGGTATATATGGATGTGGAAAAGGGACGTCCGGTGAAAGCAGGTGAGGAAGAGATATCCGTCTATGCGGCGGAGACACCGCTTGAGATGGAATATGCGCCAAGGAAGATTGCGCCTCCAAAAGATGGAAAGATATTCGAAGGATTTTATGTGAAGAGAGATCAGTTAGACACGAATCATCATATGAATAACGGGCAGTATGTCAAATCAGCATTAGAGTATGTGCCCGATGCATTTTCGGTTAGGCAGATTCGTGTGGAATATAAAAAATCTGCAATGTATGGAGATCATGTAATACCGAAGTTGAGACAAGAAGACAATAAGATAACGATAGGACTTTGCAGCGAGGAAGGAAAAACTTATGCTGTATTGGAAATGATAGGAGAATAACAGAATGAAATTAGGACAAAAACAAATGATGACGGTTGTGAAAATTGTGGATTTTGGAGTGTATCTTGGAACAGATAAAGAAAAGGTGCTTCTTCCAAAGAAACAGGTGCCTGCGGGAATAGAAGTCGGAGATCCCATGGAAGTATTTTTGTACAAAGATTCGATGGATCGTCTGATCGCGACGACGAATGAACCAAAGATCATGCTTGGAGAGCTTGCGGTGCTTGAGGTGGCTGCAGTGGGAAAAATCGGTGCTTTTCTCGACTGGGGACTGGAAAAAGACTTGTTCCTGCCGTTTAAGCAGCAGACAAGGAAGGTGCAAAAGGGGGAACAATGTCTGGTAGCGCTTTATATTGACAAGAGCGAGAGGCTTTGTGCGACGATGAAGGTATATGAATACCTTAAGAAGGATGCGCCTTACCAAAAAGATGATATGGTCAGAGGAATTGTTTATGAGATCAGTGAACGTTTTGGAACGTTTGTAGCAATTGATAATTGCTATTCGGCGCTGATCCCGAGGCGGGAAGGCGTGCAGGGACTTCATATCGGGGATACGATCGAAGCCCGTGTAACAGAGGTTAAGGAAGATGGCAAGATAGATTTAAGCGTGCGCCAGAAAGCATTTTTGCAGATGGATGCGGATGCACAAAAGGTGCTTGCGGTTATGGAACGGTATCATGGAGAACTTCCATTTACGGATAAGGCAGACCCGGAACGCATTCAGAAAGAATTCGGTTTCAGCAAGAACGCATTCAAGCGTGCGGTGGGGCGCCTTTTGAAAGAAGGGAAAATCGAAATCCGGGAAAAAAGTATTGTGATTCGATAAAAATATTGTATAATGATAATGTTAAGAAAGATACGAAAAGAGAACATGGAGGGAAACACAGGAGATGAAAGTAGAGAAAATTTCAAATCTTGAGAACTTTTTTAAAGTTGTGGATAGCTGCGTGGGAAAAGTAGAATTGATTACGGGAGAAGGAGATCGGCTGAACTTAAAATCAAAGCTTGCACAATATGTGTCGATGGCAAATATTTTTTCCAATAGCGATGTCCTTGAGTTGGAAATTGTCGCATATGAGGAAGAAGATGTCGATAAAATAGAGAAGTTTCTGAAGAATAAATAATAGATTATCTTCGGGACAGGAAAGATAAGATGCAAGGTGTTTTCCATGGAGAGAACACCTTATTTTTAAAGGTGGGAATATGAATTTTGCGCATTTACATGTCCATACAGAGTACAGTCTTCTGGATGGATCGAATAAGATAAAAGAATATGTGGCGAGAGTGAAAGAGCTTGGAATGAACAGCGCGGCGATTACCGACCATGGAGTCATGTTCGGGGTGATTGATTTTTACCGTGAGGCGAAAAAGGCGGGGATCAATCCGATCTTAGGGTGCGAAGTGTATGTGGCGCCAGGATCAAGGTTTGATAAAGAAGTCGGAACGAAGGAAGACCGTTATTATCATCTTGTGCTTCTGGCAGAGAATAATCAGGGATATCAGAACCTGATGAAGATTGTATCCAAGGGATTTGTAGAGGGATACTATTATAAACCGCGTGTGGATATGGAGATTCTGGAGGAATACCATGAGGGGATTATCGCGCTTAGCGCCTGTCTGGCGGGAGAGGTGCAGCGTAATCTCTCAAGAGGGATGTACGAGGAAGCAAAGGCAAGCGCATATCGTTATGAAGAGATTTTCGGCAAGGGTAATTTTTTCCTGGAACTCCAGGACCATGGGATCGCGGAACAGGGAATCGTAAACCAGCAGCTTTTACGTCTTTCGCAGGAGACTAAAATGGAGCTTGTGGCGACGAATGATGTGCATTACACATACGCGAGTGATGAGAAGGCACATGATATTTTGCTTTGCATTCAGACCGGAAAAAAACTGGACGATGAGAACCGTATGCGCTATGAAGGCGGCCAGTATTATGTGAAGTCCAAAGAAGAGATGGCAGAGCTTTTTCCGTATGCGCTGCAGGCGCTTGAAAATACACAGAAAATCGCGGATCGTTGTCATGTTGAGATCGAATTTGGCGTGACAAAGCTCCCGAAATATGATGTGCCCGAAGGATATACATCCTGGGAGTACTTGAATAAATTATGTTTCGAGGGACTTAAGAGACGGTATGATATTGTATCAGAAGATTTAAAAGAGCGTCTGGAGTATGAGTTGTCCGTCATCCATAAAATGGGATATGTGGATTATTTCCTGATTGTGTGGGATTTTATCAAATATGCGAAAGACCATGATATCATGGTGGGACCGGGACGTGGCTCCGCGGCGGGAAGTATCGTGGCATACTGCCTTGAAATTACGGACATTGACCCGATTCGGTATCAGCTCTTGTTTGAACGTTTCCTGAATCCGGAACGTGTGTCCATGCCTGATATCGATGTGGATTTTTGTTTCGAGAGGCGCCAGGAAGTAATCGATTATGTGGTGGAAAAGTACGGCTCCGACCGGGTTGTCCAGATTGTTACGTTTGGAACGATGGCTGCGCGTGCGGTTATCCGTGACGTTGGGCGGGTGATGGATCTGCCGTATGCGTTTGTAGATTCCATTGCGAAAATGATTCCGATGGAATTAAATATTACGTTGGAAAAGGCGCTTCAAAATAATGAGCTTCGTAAGGAGTACGAGGTAAATGAACAGGTCAGGGAACTGATCGATATGTCGAGAAAACTGGAGGGGCTTCCAAGACATACGTCCATGCATGCGGCAGGGGTTGTCATCAGTCAGAAATCAGTGGATGAATATGTGCCGTTATCCCTTGGTTCGGATGGCTCGGTTGTGGCGCAGTTTACGATGACAACGCTGGAAGAATTGGGACTGTTAAAGATGGATTTCCTCGGTCTTCGTACACTTACCGTGATCCAGAATGCGGTGCATCTGGCAGAAAAAAGCAGCGGTAAAAAAATTGATATGGATGCCATTGATTATAACGATCAGGCAGTTCTGGATATGATCGGAACAGGAAGGACAGACGGGGTGTTCCAGATAGAAAGCGCGGGAATGAAAAGCTTTATGAAAGAGCTAAAGCCTCATAGTCTGGAAGATATCATTGCGGGCATTTCTTTGTACCGGCCGGGTCCTATGGATTTTATTCCGCAGTATATCAAGGGGAAAAATGACAGGGCGGCCATTTCATACGATTGCCCGCAGTTAGAGCCGATTCTTGCACCGACATACGGATGTATTGTCTACCAGGAGCAGGTCATGCAGATTGTACGAGACCTCGCAGGATATACGCTTGGGCGAAGTGATTTGCTGCGCAGGGCGATGTCCAAGAAAAAAGGCGATGTCATGCAGAAAGAACGGCAGAGCTTCGTGTATGGCAATTCCGAAGAAGGTGTGCCAGGATGCGTGGCAAATGGAATTGATGAGTCTACGGCAAATAAAATATATGATGAAATGATTGATTTTGCAAAATATGCATTTAATAAATCTCACGCGGCGGCATATGCGGTTGTAGCGTATCAGACTGCTTATTTAAAATATTACTATCCAGTAGAATTTATGGCGGCGCTTATGACGTCTGTCATTGATAATCCAAAGAAAGTGGCGGAATATATTTATTCCAGCCGTCAGATGAATATTAAAATCCTGCCGCCGGATATTAATTTTGGCGAAGGCGATTTTTCGGCAGACAACGGAAATATCCGTTATGGTCTTAGCGCGATCAAAAGCGTGGGACGCCCGGTCATCGAATCCATTCTCAAAGAGCGGGAAGTGCGCGGCCGATTTAAGAATCTAAAAGACTTTATCGAGCGTATGTCAGGCAAGGATGTGAGTAAACGCGCCATTGAGAATTTTATCAAGTCGGGTGCTTTTGACAGCCTTCCGGGGACAAGAAAGCAGCACATGGTGATTTATGTAAAGATTCTTGAGCAGGTGAATCAGGAACGGAAATATTCTATGACAGGGCAGATGTCGTTATTTGATCTTGTATCGGAAGAAGAAAAACAGGAGTATGATGTGCAGCTTCCGGATGTGGGAGAGTATTCCAAAGAAACCATGTATACATTCGAAAAAGAAGTGCTTGGGGTCTACATCAGCGGACATCCGTTAGAGGAGTATGAAGAAAAATGGAGAAAAAATATTACCGCGACCACACTTGATTTCCAGCTGGACGAAGAGACAGGGCATACGAAGGTAAGGGATGGTTCGAAAGAGGTTATCGGCGGAATGATCACCGGCAAGACAATTAAAAATACGAAGACTAATAAGACGATGGCATTTATTACGGTAGAGGACCTTGCGGGAACGGTAGAGGTTGTTGTATTTCCGAAGGATTATGAAAGAAACCGTATGTATCTGGAGGATGACCGCAAGATATTTGTCCGCGGACGTGTATCAGAAGAAGATGATGCAGCAAGCAAGTTAATCTGTGAAGTGATTTTGCCATTTGAGCAGACGAAGAAAGAGCTGTGGCTGCAGTTTGCGGATAAGCAGGCATTTCTTTTGATGGAGAAAGAATTGTATGAGCTGCTTGCAGGAAGTGAAGGGGAAGATGAGGTCGTCATTTACTGCAAAATGGAGAAAGTGATCAAACGTTTGCCAAGGAACCGAAACATTCGTGCGGATGATGCAATAGTATCAGCTTTGATGGGAAAATTAGGAGAAAATTGTGTAAAAGTGGTAGAAAAACCGATTGAAAAGCTAGGATAGATAGGTTAGAATGACAAGTAGAGAGAATAATGATATCAATACCAAATGATATCAATACAGAATCAGTATGGAGGAATTATCATGGCATTAGATCATAAAATCAGGACTATCGGTGTTTTGACAAGCGGTGGCGATGCACCGGGAATGAATGCGGCAATCCGTGCCGTAGTAAGAACTGCAATTAGTAAAGGATTGAATGTACAGGGAATCAGACGAGGATACCACGGACTCTTAAGAGAAGAGATCATCAGTCTTACGGCAAGAGACGTATCTGACACAATTCAAAGAGGCGGAACCATTCTTCAGACTGCCCGTTGTCATTCCATGCGTTCTGTAGAAGGACAGAGAAAAGCCGCAGGTATCTTAAAAAAATATGGAATTGAAGGACTTGTAGTCATCGGTGGAGACGGCTCTTTTGCAGGAGCTCAGACACTTTCCAACCTGGGAATCAATACGATCGGTATCCCGGGAACCATCGACCTTGATATTGCATGCACAGAGTTTACTATTGGGTTTGATACGGCAGTCAATACAGCTATGCAAGCGATTGACAAGGTACGTGATACATCAACTTCTCATGAACGATGCAGTATTATTGAGGTTATGGGGCGTGATGCAGGATATCTTGCATTATGGTGCGGTATCGCGAACGGCGCTGAGAGAATTATCATGCCGGAAGAACATGGGTATGACGAAGATGCGATTGTAGAGGATATTAAAGCGAACAGAGAACGTGGAAAGAAACATTATATTATCATTAACGCAGAAGGTGTCGGCGATTCCATGAACATGGCAAAACGTATCGAGGAAAGGACCGGCATGGAGACAAGAGCAACCATCTTAGGTCACATGCAGCGCGGTGGAAGCCCAACATGTAAAGACCGTGTGTATGCATCGATCATGGGCGTGAAAGCGGTAGAGCTGTTATGCGAAGGAAAGACAAACCGTGTGGTAGGATACAGACATGGAGAATATATCGACTTTGACATCGATGAAGCATTGGATATGAAAAAGGAAATTCCGGAGGATCAGATAAAGGCAGCGGAGATCCTTGCATTATAAAATTGTATCGTTGTATGGAGCATCGCAGGCAGGACTGCCTGCGATATTCTTTTTTCTTCTACCCCGTTGCTGAATTGACAAATATAAAGGGAAACGATACAATGAAAAAAGATAAATGGCAAAAGGAGATTTTTGATTTGGGTGTAGATTATACAGCTCCGGTTGGAGTATTTGACTCCGGTGTAGGAGGACTGACTGTGACAAGAGAGATTATGCGTCATCTTCCGAATGAACATGTGGTGTATTTTGGAGATACAGCGCGTGTGCCGTACGGAAGTAAGTCAAAAGACAATATTATCCGTTATTCCAGACAGATTATCCGTTTTTTACAGACGAAGGGCGTTAAAGCCATTGTGATCGCATGTAATACAGCGAGTGCATTGGCGTTGGATGTGGTGAGACAGGAAGTGGATATTCCGGTGATCGGCGTGGTGATTCCGGGGGCCAGGGCTGCTGTAAAGGCGACGGAGAATAAAAAGATCGGTGTGATCGGAACGGAAGCAACGGTGCAAAGCGGGATGTATACGAAGATCATGCAGAAGATGGATCCGGAAGTTTCGGTGATCGGAAAGGCCTGTCCGTTGTTCGTGCCGCTTGTGGAAGAGGGATTTGCGAAGCATAAAGTGACCGGTGAGATTATCGATTATTACCTGGATTCTATGAGAACATCGGAGATTGATTCTTTGATTCTTGGCTGTACACATTATCCGCTTCTGCGTTCTAGGATCATGGATTATATGGGAGATAAGATTCATTTGGTGAATCCGGCTTATGAGACTGCCATGGATTTAAAGCATCTGCTAAAAGAGAAGGATATGGTGAATGACGCCATTACGGGGGAACATGCGACATACTCTTTTTATGTCAGCGATGCAGCAGATAAGTTTAAGCAGTTTGCCAATTCTATTTTGCCATATGATATTGAGATAACACAGCAAATTAACATAGAAGAGTATTAGGTGAAAAGTATGACAAAGGATGTATTGCTTAGTATAGCAGGATTGCAGACAGAGTTTGATACGCAGATAAGGGAGGAAGAAAATGAGGCTGTTGAAATCATTACTCCTGCTAGTTACTTCTTCAAAAATGGGAAACATTATATCTTGTATGACGAAGTGGCGGAAGGTGTATCGGGGGTTACGAAAAATAAAATTAAGGTAAAGGCGGATGAGTATGTAGAGATTACCAAAAATGGTATTGTCAGTACGCATATGCAATTTGAAAAATCAAAAAAAAATCAGACATATTACAGTACGCCATATGGTCAGCTCTTAGTATCTACATATACGAAAGAACTTCAGGTGGAAGAGAGTGAGACGTTGATCCATATTAAAATAGATTATGATTTGGAGATTAATCATGAGCCGCTTGCAGCGTGTGAAATTGATATGAAGGTGCAGGCGAAAAGAAAATGAAAAACAGCATAAAAAAAGAAAGGATTCCGATAGAGTTCCTTTCTTTTTTTACTTATTTGTTCAATAATCGTTTGAAGAATCCTTTTTTCTTCTGCGGTGTCTCCAATGGTCCGCGAAGCCCTTTTACTCTCGTTATGTAGATTCCGCTGACAGTTGCTTTTACTTCCTTTTTCACAGGAATATTTTCGTATACCTGCGGATCACACATTAAAGTCATGATTTTTGGACCGACTTTTGCTTTGACAACCGGTACTTTAGAGCGTCTTAAGTACTTAGGTGTACTTTCGATAACGACAGCAGGAAATCCGGCTTCTTTTAGTTTCAGACGTTTTTTATCGATGACGAGCATGGAGACAGTCTGTGAGGCAGCTTCCATCTGAGCCTGCTGCTCTTCCTGCTTTTTCTCCATACGTTTTCCCCAAAAATATAACCCGATCAAAACACCTATCATTACGACGATGATAACGAGCATTACAATTGTAAACGTACTCATGTCAACCCTCCCATAATATAGAAAATACTTATGTAAACATGCTTTTTACATAAACTATATTGTACCATTGTTTGTTAGGAAGTGCAAGCAATTTGCGGTTTCCCGGTTACATTTATTTTCAAAAAGGGTATAATAAAAAGTAAGGATCGAAGGGAGGAAATAAGATGGCAGGAGCGATATTTGAAAGCGTACAGATGGCAGTTTTTTGGAGCACTGATCATTTGCTGCTCATAAATATTCTGCTTTCATTTGTGATTATTTTTTTTCAGAGAAGGGAACCGAAAACGGTGTGGACCTGGCTTCTGGTGCTGTATTTTATCCCAATCCTTGGATTCGTTTTATATTTGATGATTGGGCAGGATTTCAGGAAAAGCCGCATGTTTCGGATGAAGGAGATTGAAGGAGAGCTTAAATCGGCAGTCTGGCGTCAGGAGGAATCTATTTTTCGGAAACAGCTCTGTCTGAAAGATCCGGAAATGGAGCGGTTTGAAAGTCTTATTTTATATAATCTGAATGAGGCGCAGGCGGTATTGACTGACAATAACGATGTGCGTGTGTATACAGATGGTTTGGAAAAATTTCAGGCCTTGGTTGCGCAGATGGAGCAGGCGAAAAAATATATTCACCTTCAGTATTATATTATCCGCAAAGATGAATTGTGGGCAAAAATAGAAGAAGTCTTGATTCGCAAGGTGAAAGAGGGAGTAGAGGTCCGCGTACTGTTTGACAGCATGGGCTGTCGCGGGATGCGTAAAAAAGATTGGAGAAGACTTGAATGTGCGGGGATTAAAGTGGCAGAGTTTTTCCCGGCGATTTTTGGGAAACTGCATTTGCGTATGAATTATCGAAATCACCGCAAAATAGTTGTGATTGACGGACGTGTGGGCTTTGTGGGCGGTTTTAATATCGGAAGAGAGTACTTAGGGTTGGATAAAAAATTTGGCTATTGGAGAGACACGCATCTTTGCATTGAAGGGGCAGCGGTGACGACGTTGGCGGTTCGGTTTGCGCTGGATTGGAATTATGCGGCGAAGGAGAATCTGTTTTTAAAGGATCAGCTGTTTGAAATACCAGATTATATGCGCGGCGGGAAAGAACCCATACAGATTATTTCCAGCGGTCCGGATTCGAAGAGTCAGGAAATCAGAGATAATTATTTACGGCTTATCCATAAGGCAAGACGAAGTATTTACTTGCAGACGCCATATTTTATTCCGGACGAAGCGGTACTGAGCGCACTTTACATTGCGGCAAAATCGGGTGTGGATGTACGGATCATGGTGCCGTGTAAGCCGGATCATCCGTTTGTATATTGGGCAACCTATTCTTATCTTGGTGAAATGATAGAAGCAGGGGCAAAGTGTTATATATATAACAATGGATTTCTTCATGCAAAAGGCATTTCCGTAGATGGGAAGGTGAGTTGTCTTGGGACTGCCAATATGGATATCCGAAGTTTCCAGTTGAATTTTGAAGTGAATGCGACGATTTACAGTGAATCGACAACGAGGCGTCTGGAAGAAGCATTTGAAAATGATATCCGGCAGTCGACGTTGATCACGCGGGAAATTTATGAGAGTCGTTCTTTGACAGTACGCATCAAAGAGCAGTTTAGCCGGCTTTTATCACCATTGTTATAAGGGATTTAAAAAGTGAAATAAGTGTGAAATCCGGGAAAAGCATTTGCACAAAAAATGAAATGTGCTATACTAATACAAGTGTCTTAGACAAGATGCCAAAGAACGAGTGGAACATAAGGAGAAAAGATATGAAAAAAGCAAAGGTATTGCTTCTTGCTGCATGTGCAGTGATGGTACTTGGAGGATGCGGGAGCAATCAGACAAAAGGTGAATTGAAGAATGAATTTGTAAGCATTTCCCAATATAAAGGTGTGGAGATTGAGAAGCAGGAAGTAAAAGAGATCACAGACGAAGCCGTAGATGAAGAGATTAACAGACGTCTGGAAGCAAAAGCAACATCCGTGGATGTGACTGACCGTGCGGTTGAAAAAGGCGATACTGCGAATATTAATTATGTAGGAAAGAAAGACGGAGTAGCGTTTGACGGTGGTTCCGCAGATAACCATCCGTTAGAGATTGGCTCCGGCGCTTTTATCCCTGGATTTGAGGATGGAATTATCGGACATAAGATCGGTGAGACATTTGATCTGCCATTGAAATTCCCGGAAGGATATAAGAATGCCGATCTGGCAGGCAAAGACGTTATCTTTACAGTTACGATTAACAGTATTCAGGCAAAATCTATCCCAGCGTTGGATGACGCGTTCGTAGCGAGCGTATCCGAGACATCAAAAACGGTAGATGAATATAAGAAGGAAGTGAAAGCAGAGCTGGAAGAAAATGCAAAATTAAGCGCAGAGTCTGCTTTGCAGAATGCAGCGTGGGAGGCAGTTCTTGACAATACGAAAGTAATCAAATATCCGGAAGGCAAAGTAGAAGAGCTTGAGGAGCAGGCAAAAGAACAGTACAAGCAATACGCGAGCATGTATGGCGTAGAATATGAAGAGTTTATCAGCCAGTATACCGGTATGGATATGGAAAGCTTTGAGAAACAGAATAAGGAAGCTGCTCAGGATTCAGTAAAGCAGGAGCTTGCATTTGAACTTATCTGTGAAAAAGAAAAACTGACGCCGACTGACGAAGAGTATGCACAAGAGTATGAGAAATTTGTGGAACAGTTTGGGACAATGTACGGGTTTACTGATGTGGAAACCATGAAAACTCAGATTGGGGAAGAAAATCTGAAGAAGATGGTAATGCAGGAAAAAGTAGTGGATTGGATTGTGGAAAACGCAAAACAGGTTGATGAAGTAAAGAAAGAAGAAAAATAGGCAGAAAGAATCATTGCCTGCATAGGATATTCAAAGAACAGGGATAGATCAGACCAGGCGGGTTTGATCTATCCCTGAAATTATTGGGGCAAGTTGAGGGGGACATTTTTTCACTTCGCAGGTTTCCTATATCCATCACATGGAAATAGAAGAAAATAGTATTTTACATAACCGATTGGTTTTCGAAACGAAAATCAGTTGGTTATTTTTATGTTGCCAAGTACATGGCAAAACGTCTGGTGGATGTTTTTTAGCTGGGAGATTTATTTGCTTTTATTAACATATGTAAATGACAACTCATATTTATAGGAGCTATAATTAGATACTTGTAAAAGTGACGACACGTAAGCAGTAGCTAAAAAAGGAGAATTACTTAAGCTCTGTTTACCATATTAAAAAATGAACAGGGCATAGCTCGCCAGCAGGCAGAAATGATTCATTTATTAAATTATTAAGGTATATTTATCTAAAAGATATCATATGAGGGAGGAACTATATGAAAAAAAGAAATTATCGGATTCTGGCACTTTTATTATCGTGTAACGTATTGTTATCTGCAAGTATGACAAGTATGGCGTCTGATACTGATATAAAAAATGACAGTTTTTCATTAGAAAATGTGACAAAGGCCGAGGAAAAAATAGTGTCGGAAACAGAAGAAATTTTTGATGATACAGATGATGATGACGAAGTTAGTGAAAACGATTTCAATAGCGTAAATACAGACACAGAGGGAGATATCCCGGAAAATACTATTACAGAGAAAGAAGATTCCAAACTTGTTGAAGAGACGATAGAGCCTCAGGAAGAGGTGATGGTTATTTCAGAAAAAATATCTTCTGGTTGGCAGAACACAGACGAAGGAAGAGTTTACATAGATAAACAAGGAAATCGTTTAATCGGAATGCAGACAATCGAAGATGGTTTTTACTATTTCAATGAGAACGGCGTCTTGCAAACTGGATGGATTGAGTTTGAAGAGAAAAAATATTTTGCAAGAGCTGATGGCTTTTTATATAAAAACAGAGTTATTACTTTTGGTAGTACATGGTATTACATGGGAAGTGATGGAAGTGTCCAGACGGGCGTAATCAATGCTGGAGATAAATATTATTATGCGGATCCTAAGACAGGCATATTAAAGAAACAATGCTGGATAGAAGGTGGAGAGAAGAAATATTTTGCAGGACAAGATGGAGTACTGTACCGTAACCGTGTTATTACTTTTGGTAGCACATGGTATTACATGGGAAGTGATGGAAGCGTTCAGAGAGGCATAATCAATGCCAAAGGGAAATACTATTATGGGGATACTAAGACAGGAGTGTTGAAGAAACAAAGCTGGGTTGAGGCGGATGGAAAAAAATATTTTGCAAGACCGGATGCAAGTTTTTATCAAAATTGTTTTATTAGTTTTGGAAAAACATATTATTATTGTGGATCAGATGGAGCAGTTGCAGTTGGTGAAAAAGTGGTAGACGGTGTTGTCTATCATTTTGAAAGCAATGGCATCATGAAAAAGGAAAGCGGCTGGGGCGAGTATAATGGTAAGAAATATTACAAAAATCCTGCTACCGGTTTCCCTTATAAAAATCAATGGGTTAGTTTTGGAAAAACATATTATTATGCAAATGCTAAGGGACTCATGGTGAGTGGCTGGCAGACAATTGGCGGTTACCGATATTATTTCGATTTGAAAACAAATGTAATGGCAAGAAATACCACTATTGATGGTGTACGTATTGGTCCTGACGGAAAGGCAAGTACGATATACACTAGGGCTGCAAAGATTTTAGACAGTGTAGGCTGGAATCTGCGCGCAGCATTTAACTGGTCTGCGAAGCAGATTCGGTATCAGACATTATCACAGAGACCTTCTGTTGGAAGTGAGTGGTTTGCAAACTATGGATTCCAGAACCGCAGAGGTAACTGTTATGTTATGGCCGCTACTTTCTATTACATGGCAAAAGCTTTAGGATATGATGCACATCAGGTTGCCGGATATGTCCCGATGATAGGTGGCGGAATGACACCTCATTCTTGGTGTGAAATAGTGATTAATGGTACTACATATGTATATGATCCAGATTTTACATATGAAACGGGACGTAACGGATATCAGATTAGCTATGGCACATCAGGAACCTGGAGATATGCAAACTATTATCGAATGAACTAAAAATATAAAAAGAGGAGAAACAGATGAAAAAGAAAAATATAATTACAGTTTTGGCGATTATATTATGTATGAGCCTTTTTGCAGGATGTTCGAAAAAAGAAGAATCGGAAAAGAAGAAAGAACTAGCAGAAGAGTTAAAAACAATTGGTTCTGAGGTAGAAGGTGAAAATGTTTACAAAGTTGCTCTGGAAAATAAAACCGGAAAAGATATTATTAGTGTATCTGTGAAAGATTCTTCTATGACAGAATACCCGGCTAATATGTTGGCACCAGACGATGCGTTTGTAAAAGATGAAAAAAGAAATCTTTTTTATGATTCTACATCTGCAATAGAAGCTGCAAAAGCAGCACAAACGGATGCTGCGAAAGCTATTTTAGATCCACAATATGATATTCAATTGGTTTTCGATGACCAGTCTACATTAGTTTTAAATGCATTTCCTTTTACGGACATCAAAGAAGGTGAGATTTGTCTGGAAGATGCAGTTGCATTTGTAAAATATAAGTCAGTTGCTACGAAAGAAGAGATTAGCACAAAAGATGCTGAGTTGAATATCAGAGCGCAGGCAGAGGCTGCTGCAGAAGAAGCTAAAAGACAGGAAGAAGAAGCTAGAAGACAAGCGGAAGAAGAAGCTAGAAAACAGGCGGAAGAAGAAGCTAGAAAACAGGCGGAAGAAGAAGCCAGAAGGCAGGCAGAAGAAGCCAGAAGACAGGCGGAAGAAGCTAGAAGACAAGCGGAAGAAGAAGCCAGAAGGCAGGCAGAAGAAGCCAAAAGACAGCAACAGCAGTCATCAGGCGGAAATACACAAGAAGGATGCGTAGGAGATGGACTTATCTATTAAACAGTGTTTTTTAGGCTTTTCCTATATAAGAGCCGTGGCATGTATTGCAATTATCATATTGCATGTCACATATTCGGCAAGTTTACTGTTTAAAGACAGTATCAGCAGTTGGGAATATACTGTATCTAATATGGTAACTAATTGTATGATGTGGGCAGTTCCTTGTTTTATTATGGTAACGGGAGCGCTTTTACTGGATCCAAAGAAAGAAATCACATATCCAAAGCTGTTTCAAAAGTATCTTTTTCGTATTGCAGTTGCATTAGTTTTATTTTGCATGATTTTTCGTGTATTTGACATTTTCATGGATGGTGAAGCAATTACAGCAGCAGCCTTTTTGAATGGATTTTATGAAATATTTACGGGTACAAGCTGGTCACATATGTGGTATTTGTATTTATTGATCGGTCTTTATCTATTGTTGCCATTTTACAAAAAGATTGCAGCACACAGTTCGGGAAGGGAATTAACATATTTGTTAGTTGTATACTTGATATTTCTTTCGTTGCTTCCACATTTGGGACTGTTTGAGCTCCACAGCGGATTCTATATTCATGTATCCACAATCTATCCTTTTTATCTGTTTTGCGGATACGTGATTCATAAAGCTATTTGGAAGATAAAAAGTTTTCAGGCAGGTATTATGCTTGGGGGCAGCACGATACTAATTGCTGTTTTGACACAGATTCGTTATCAGACCGACAATATTCTTTTCGAAAATTTCTGGGCATACTGGTCTATTCTGGTAATTGTACAAGGAATTGCTGCTTTTGCATTGTTTACAAAATTGCATGAAAAGAAATGTAGCCTAATTGGAAAGATATTGATTGAAATTGATAAATGTTCTTTTGGAATTTATTTGATTCATATGATTTTCGTGAGATTATTCCTTCGCTATATGGGATTCAATCCATATAAAAATGGAGGTATTTTGGCATTTATATTTGTAATCATTGGAATTTTGATTACTTCATACTTGACTACATGGATATTAAGGAAAATTCCCGGATTAAAGAAAATTGTGTAAGGGTTATTTTAAATTATGTCTGAGTATTGAGATATAATTTTTATGCAAAAGAGCAAAAAGGAAATAAAACAGATTACAGAAGAAGTCGTAGATGAAGATGTAAAGAAAGAAGAAAAATAGGCAAAAAGAATCATTGCCTGTATAGGATGTTCAGAGAACAGGGATAGATCAGACTAGGCGGGGCTGACCTATCCCTGAAATTATTGGGGCAGATGCCAAAAGTAAGATAGCATAGATTAGTAGCTTTGTTGTGATTAAGTGTTGACATAAGATTATTGTAGCATTATAATTAATTACAACTATAAACTGCACTGGAAATATAGTAATGAAGTAGTCAATAAACAAGGATATTGAGAGGAAAATTACTTTAGATTTATGGTAAAGAGGGTGAGTTTGGAAAAAGAGATGGATACATATTTTTTTGATAATCCGAAGAAAGCAATAATAAAAGGGAGTTTTTTACTTACTACCTATATGGGGAGTATACTGTTTAAGCAATTTTCGGTTACAGTAGTATTGCCAACAGTTTTTATATATTTCCTCAGTAATATGTCAGATTATATTGAATTGGCATTTATGAAAGAAGATAAGGTAAAAACAATTCGTTATTGGGCATTGGGAATTTTTATGGTGATGCTTTTCACAGTGATAATTACTTTCTGTCTATATACTACTGATAATCCAGTTATTCAAGCTAAAGTTAATAGTTATTATGGGATATTTTATATATTATGTATTGGGGTATGGTTTATTCCTATATTTGATGGAGTCCGTGGACAATGTGATAAGATTCGTACTTCGTCTGTAGTGATAGAGCAGCAGCTTCATTCAGATAGGGCATATACTGTGATGCATGAGGGAACAACGAATATTGGATACGACAGATTAAGTCAAGATTCTATGAATGGCAATCAAGTTAAAGATACATGAGATGGATAAAAAATAAGGTTGTATTCTTAATCGGAAAGCAACAAAGGCAGCATGGTAAATCGGTAGTACTTCAACCCCTTGGTAGATATTAGATATAAGTTTCCGTGTGGAAAAGAATAGGAGTAGATTATGATTGATATTTTAGTACTTATTGTTATACCAGTAGTATTGTTGAGTATATGTATAGTATGTATGGTTCAATATACTAACAAAATAGCGACTAGTAATGAATTAAAGTATAGAATTATAAAAATCTCAAAAAGGCCAAGAGTCATTAGGGATAATAACCATAGATTAAGCCATGTGAATAGACTAATGATTCCAGCGAATGAGGAAGAGTTTGTTAATGATATGGTAGATTTGCTCAGAAAAAGTTATAGAATTTCTAATAGCAATATATTATAAATATGGAAGGGTATCTATGAGTGAATATATTTGTTTGAAATAAGGCTACCGCAATCCCACTGGCTTTAGACGATGGGTGGTTCACTTCTGATGAAATGGAACAAAAAATAGGTTTAATATTAGAATTATGGCATAATTTTTTGCAAAGGACAGTTTCGGCATATGTTAGTGAATATAATGAGATGGGGCAGTGTTGTGAGAACTTAGAAAACTGTGATGCAAAAGAGATATATTATGTTAATGTAGTTACATTGCGTGAAATATTTGAACGAACTCATCAAAGAGAAGATTATTTTGAGAGATACCATAACAAACTTCAGATGCCAAATTTTAAGGAAATTGGTTTAATTGCTTTTTGGATAAGTAAATTAAAACCTTTTCATTTGAAAGAAGAATATTTCGACGATTTTTTTGATTCGAAAATTAATGAAGAGTTTGCACTTTATTTTATCTTCAATGCCATAGCACGTTATGCAGAAGAGCAGGGATATGGATATAGTTTAAAACACATTAATTCAGAGCTTTATAATGAACTGTTATATACTATGCAATATCGCGATTTATCTAAAGAAGCATTTGGATGTATAGTAGAGTTGATTTCTATTGCAACAAGAAAAATGTGAATAAAATAATATTTTACATAACCGATTGATTTTCAAAACGAAAATCAGTTGGTTATTTTTATGTTGCCGTGTATATGACAAAACGTCTTATAGACGTTTTTTAGTTGGTAGATTTATTTGCGTTTATTAACATATGTAAATGCCAGAAAATGTAAATAGTGCTAGAATTATAAAGAATTTTAGAATCAAGGAGGAATTATAGGATGGAAAAGAAAAATCGAATCGGGAAGTGGTTCGGAACGTTGACGCTTATTACTGCGCTTATGACGAGTTCGATTTTACCAGTTATGGCGGAGGAAAACTGTCCAGGTCAAGAGGCGCAAGTCGAAGCAGTTTCAACAGAAGCGCAGGCGAATGAGAAAGAAAAACCAAGTGTGACAGTGGATACAATCACAGTTGACGGAGGACGTTTGGAAATTCCGATAGATTTAGGAGGATATAGAGCAGATGAGATTCGTGTGATTCTGGAGAAAAGTGAAGAGAATAGGATATCATTCTATCGGTCTAAAGATATGGACGAGACAAGGGTAGTATTTCAGTTATATGAAGGAGGCTTAATGGAGGAGGCTGTATGGTATGCCAGAAAGGGCTCATATAGAGCGACTGTAAGTTTCCAAAAGGGTAGTCTTGAAATGGGCTTTGAAGATGTGTCAGAATACGATTTGACGGTTAATATCCTGGAAAATAGTAAAGTATGTAAATTTGAAGAGGTAGAGTTAGAATTTGATGGAAGCCAGGACATAACATTCTATTTTGAAAATGGTACAAATTTATTTGAAATCGCAGCAATTACTAATTTGTCGATATTTACTGGTATGGGAAATGAAGAGATTAAAACAGTAGATGTACCAGATTTGACAGAAGGATTTAGTGCTGATTTGGCTAAAGGAATATTGACAATTGATAAAGATGCTTTGAAAAATGCACTAGCAGAAGGAGTAAGAAGGAGTCCGGGAGTGGAATTACCAAGGAAGATTGCTGTAAATATGGATGGTTTTATGGCAGATGGATATGACGCTTATATTGTTAATCAAGCCAGTTTGTGGCTTGACATTTCAAAGCTGGATTTAACTGCAGAGGAAGATTCGGTAGAACCAACTGTTAAATATGAGGAATCAACTGGAGTAACTGTGTCTGCGGTAGATGCGGATGTGATTAGCCAAAGTGCGCTTTCTTTCCTTCAGAGTAATTATGCGAAAGAGCTTGCTAATTTAGGAGAAAATTATACTGTGCTGACACGTGTGGAATTGACCGAGCAGAAGGGAGCAGCAGTTCAGGAAAAGGTGAAGAATGCTGTTTCGGCCATTGCGAAAGATTACAAGATAGGAAGTTATTATGAAATCAGTGTTAAGGCGGATGTTCTGTCAAATGGACAGGCAGTGGAGGGTATGACGGATATTGCAGTACCAGTGCTTATGAAAAAGGTTTCTTTAAATATTGCAGTACCGGAAGCACTCAAAAAGACAGGACGAACATTTTTGATGTATCATTATCAGAATGACAAAGCAGTTAAGCTGGAGACGAAGGCAAAAGATAATGTACTTACTTTTGAGACAGATTCTTTTTCACCGTATGTTTTGACATACAAAGATGCAGTGGGAAAAGGAACGGCTTCAGTGCCTAAGACAGGGGATACAGGCGCTATGCCAGTGGCTGTGATTATGCTTTCGGGAGTGATTACAGCAATGGCTTTCTGTCGACGTGGAAAATGTCAAGGATAAAGGATTGTATTCTGGTAAATTGGATTTTAGAAAGTGATTTGGTTATTTTGTTAACATATGTAAATGATAATTTATACTCAGATGAGGTATAATTAGATAGTTACAAAATTCTGGAGGGGGGAGGAATTATAGAAGCATATGATTTTTATCGTGACGTCTATCAGTTGAGAGATGAAGAACTGATACAGAAATTTGTAAAAAAGACGACACGTAAGAAGGTAAAAAAAGGTGAATTTGTGGTTCGCATTGGAGAAATAGTGAATTATGTATATTTTATGGAATCAGGAATTTTAAGAGGATATTTTTTAGATGCAAATGGAAGAGACGTAACTGATTGCTTTTGCTTTGAATGTGGATCTACAGCGATGCCGTTTAGTGAGCTTAAATTAAATGAACCATCTCCTATATCGATGGAAATGTTGAAGGACGGAAGCTTTTTTTGCATTCCTATTTCAGAAGTGATTAAGCTGCAAAAGGATTATCTGGAAACCACATTGCTTTATAATCGGTTATTGGCTAAAGCACTAGAGGAGCATCGGAAATTAAAACAAGCATTGAATCAGTATACTGCGCTTCAGAGATACCAATGGTTCTTACAGGAATATCCAGGGTTGATTGAATGTGTCAGTAATAAATATATTGCCTCTTTTTTGGGGATAACGCCTGTGACTTTAAGTCGTCTGAGAAAGGATCTAAGAGATGCAGAGGAAAAGGAGTAGAGCGTTAAAATAATTAAAAAATACATAAGAAATACGAGTTGCTGCTGTGGTAGATTTATTTACTGTAGCAGCAATTTTATATTTATATAGAACGTTATTTTGGTGCAGTATAGGAATAATCCATTGAGGGGAGGTTTGTCGATTATCTGTCAGAGCGGTTTCTGATAAAGTGAATTTTAGAAAATGATTTGGTTGTTTTATTAACATATGTAAATGATGACTTGTATTCAGATGGGTTATAATTAAACAATTATAAGTTTGTATTTGTAGGGACAAAAAATCGCTTCCAAATCGATTGAAATAAAATATGATCAATCGGTTTTGCTACAAATGTGGGGGGATTTTTTAGATAGAATTCTGAAAACCTTACGAAATAAGGATTGAGGGTTCCAAAAAATTATTTATATTGAAAGGAGTGAGGAATATAGATTTGTAAAAATTTGTTTGAATTAACCTGTGGTGCTAGTCGGAGTTTCAAGAAGGTTATATAGATGACCGTGGGGATTCTGGAATTTAACAGGACTTTTTACCCTTTTCAGCTAACTGCACGGATTTGATTATATAAGTAGCACAACGAGTTAAGTTAGCCTCCTACAATTGGAAGGCGCAGAAAAACAAAAGTTAAAAAGAGCAGAAATTCAGGCGTTTTGAATTTCTGAGAGCACTTTTATTAGAAAGGAGAAAATAATGTATAAACGAATTATAGCAATGATTCTGTCGATCACATTGATTCTATCCCAGGCTGTACCGACTCTGGCGGTTGAAGGAGAAGCGGTACAAGAAGGAACCTCTGTTGATCTTTCTGATTCTGATGTGAAAGTAGATTCTGTCGATGGACCTGGTTTAATTCAGGATACAACGACCGTAACAGTCGGAGAAGGAAAGGATACATCCGAAGCTGAAGTATCTATTCCAGAAGCGGTGCAGAAATCTGAGCAATCTATTAATGAATCTACAGATAAGTTCCAAGAAGAAATCGTACCGACGGAATCTGAAAAGGAAAGCACTAAAAGTTCTGAGGAGGAAAAACAAGAGTTGACGAACGAAGAACTTTTAGCTAAGGCTAAGGCAGGCGCTAATTTGACTGCTGAGGAAAAAGAGCGTCTAAATGCTTTTATGTTGGCGGAGAATCCGCCTTCCCCAACTGACAAAAAGAGAATGATTGTTTCAAGTGCAGCTGCGATGTCTGAGGGGATTTCTAACAGCATTTCCAGTACAAACCCAAAGACCGACTATCTGGAAATCGTGACTCAAGGATACAATTTCAGTATGGGGCAAAATTCCGATTCTTCGAAACGATTGCTTTATGGTTGGCCGGGAGGTTCCAAGTGGATGTATCAGATTGACGGGAACGTTTATAGCAGCACTGGAGCATATGTTTATAATCCGGCTACTGGAAGGAGTGTGGGAACTACTACTACTGGGGATATCAGTATTACTACTGAGCTTTATATTACCAAGAGTACTTCTTCCGGAAAAGATGATGTAGCGGCGATTGTTTTGACTGCTAAGAATAATAGTAGCAGTGTCTCTCATAATGTTGGGGCAAAAATTGGTATGGATGTGTATGTTGCCGGAAATGATTCTGCACCATTCTACACAGCGACAAAGGGAAGATTTAATACTCAGACGGTGCTTAAAGGGAATGACATTCCTCAGTACTGGCAGGCGTTAAATAACATCACCAATCCCACTTTTATTGGGCAGGGAACCTTTTACAGAACCTTGAGCGAAAGACCGGATAGTGTTTACTTCACTCATTATTCTACGGCATGTTCTTCTTATAGTCCTAGGGTTTCCCCGGGGGCACCTATTGGAGACAGTGGAGTAGCAGCGAGGTGGGATCAGAAACCACTTGCAGCCGGCGAATCCCGTACTTATACTATTTGGCTGGGAATGGGACAGATGGAAGTGAATAGAGGAGACGATGTTACTCTCGCTACTACTGCTGATGTTATCGGTGATATTGATAATACTGGAAAAGCCTATATTCCTTTTACTGTGACTAATGTTATTAAGAATACCAGCGCATCTGTTTTGAATGATATAAAAGTCAGTATTACACTTCCGGACGGAATGAACATAGTTGATGGCAGTGATGTTGTCAAGACGATTAGCTCTCTTGCTCCTGGTGCGGAAGCAACTGTTGCATGGCAGATTCAGACTGAACCGATTGAAACCGGCGGAACAAGAAACTATACAATTGAGGTAAAACAGGGTAGCGATTTGCTGACAGATGTTACTAAGAGCATTGAATTCCCCCCTTTGGATTTGGTAGCTCCTGTTATTAATGACATAATTTCTACTATTGGATATTCCAGCAGCAGCGTAACTATCGGACTCCCGTCAGCAACAGATGGAAATAGCGTAACTGAGTACATTATTTCCTGTAATGGACAGGAACAAATTGTCAATGCTAATGAGAAATCCGCTATCATTACTGGTCTGTCTGTGGGAGAGAAGGTTCGGGTTCAAGTCAGTGCACGTGACGCTGCCGGAAATAGGAGTGAGCCTGTATCCGCTGATATTATGGCAAAAAATCCTGTTATTACTTCTCCTGTTGATGGTGAGATCTTTACAGTCGGCGGTAAAGAAACTGTATCTCTGGAAGGAAAAGCAACGGTTGGTGGAGATACTACATATCATGTGTATTGGCGTAAACAGGGAACCGATGGATGGAATGAACTGGATAGCTCTGTGAGCCGTATCCAAAACAAAGGATTTTATACTGATACTATTACCGCAAGTTTGGATCTCAGTAATTTAGAACCCGGCAAATATGATGTGCGTTATGTCGCAACTGACTCGGACGATATGTCTGTCGAGCGGATAGTTGTTTATAATGTGAATAATATTATTCCTAGCACTATTGTTGGTCTGTCGGCTCAGGGGGATATTCATTCTATTAATCTGTCTTGGGCTCTTGCAGCTGAGTATGACGTGGATACATATCGTATTTATCGCCGAATCGCTGGTTCTTCTGATTGGGCTTTGCTTTATGAATTGACTGGGGGCCGCAACAATACCTCTTATATTGACAAGACTGCTGAAAAGGGTATTGTTTACGAGTATTCTGTGACAGCTGTCTCTCCTTATGGACTGGAGGGTGAATATTGTAATGCTGTCAGTTCTGAGTTGATTCCTGATACGGAAAAGCCTGTTATCAATAGTCTTTCTCCGGTTCGGAATACCGTTCTGAATGGAATTGTGACAGTGACAGCGTCTGCTGTTGACAATGATAGCGTTTCTAAGATTGAATTGTATTATAAGCGTACTGCGGATGAGGAAGGAATTTTGCTTGGCAGTGCGGACGGCTCCATCGTTAGTGCTAAATTAGATACTACTGTTCTGGATGATGGTAAGATTATGTTTTATGCGATTGCCACAGATATTTCCGGAAATCAGAGCAATGGTTCTCCGGTTAATACCTGCAGCGTGGATAATACAGGCCCTGCAAAGGTAACGGATCTGAACTATACTTGTACGGCCACTGTTATTACCCTTTCCTGGAAGTATGTTCAGGATAATGATTTTGATCATTTTGTTGTGGAGGAAAAGCAGTCGGATGGAAGTTTCCGAACCGTGTCTAAGGTTAATAAGACTCTTGGTGTTAATATTACTAAAATCGAGCCTGGTTCAACTCATACCTATCGCGTTTATGCTGTGGATCGGATTGGAAATAAGGGCGAGATGTCTGAAGAGGTGACTGTTGTTGCAAAATCTGATACCAGTGCTCCGGTTGTCACTGAAATTAGCCCTAGTGCAGGATATAAGAACGCCGACTTCACAGTCAGTTTTACTATGAAGGACGATCATGTGGTTGCCGGCGCTCAGGTGCAGATGTCGCGTGACCGTATAAACTGGACTACTTTAGATACTAAGAGCTATTCTGATGGGGCGTCTGCTAAGACTTTGAAGTACACTGTGAAGGTCAGTGACTATCCGGAAGACGGATCTATTTATCTACGTGCTATTCCTGTAGATAAGGCTGGTAACCAGGGGGACAGCAATAATGCGACGGCTCCTTTTGTCGAGTATGTTCTTGATCGTACCCCTCCTGCTATTCCCCAAAATGTTAGTGCTAAGGCAGAGGGTACTGGTATATATCTCCGCTGGAATAATGATTCAGCAGGCGAAACCGTAAGTTATCGAGTGCTTCGTTCTAGCAGTAAAAACGGAATTTATAAGGCGATTGCGTCTAACGTGAAGGCGATCAGTTATTATGATCGTACCGCTGCTGCGGAAACCACTTATTGGTATCAGATTCAAAGTGAAGACAAAGTAGGTAATCTTAGTGCAGGGAGTGTGCCTGTCAGTGCATCCTGGACTAATAGTGAGGATCTTAAGAAGCCACAAATTCTCAGTGTCGGACCAGAGGAAGGGAAAAAGCTGGGCGGTACCAACACTAATATTTCAGTTCTGGCGCAGGATGATCGTTTGCTTAGCCGCGTTGTTATTACTTATGCAAGAGTTGGATTATTTGGCATCACTACTGATGAACAGACGCTGACTATTAATGGAAATAATAAGTATTATATTAACTCCAGTGCAAAGCCTAATCTGGGAAATTACAGTACTGGTGATAAGATGAAAGTTACTGTTGCGGCCTATGATGCCAATGAAAATTGCAGCGATGTAGTTGAACGTACTTACAGTGTTGACAAGACTGCTCCCGGTGTGGATAATCTGAAGGCAACAATAAAGGGTGCAAAGGTTTCTATTACATGGAATAGCGGAGCGAACAGTGATGATTTGAATGGTTATTATATCTATTGTTCAAAAGGGGGAAGTTGGGCAAAGATTGGTTCGTGTGCTTTTCGTGAGGACGGAAAGTACAGTTATATTGATACCCTGCAGGACAGCGGAACCTATTCTTATAAGGTGGTTGCTGTTGACCTCACTGGTAATCAGGCAGAGTATGTTTCTAATAATGTCTCTTATACAAAGCCTGCTGTACCTAAATTGATTGCGGACTTTACTACTGATCAGCAACAACAGCAGGGGGTTCAGTATCTTTTTGATGCTTCTCCATCTCGTACAGACAGTACGATTGTTTCCTATGTTTTTGATTTTGGAGACGGAACTACCGGAAATGGGATGAAGCCAATTCATATTTATAAGGAACTTGGAACATATACTGTTACTCTAACGGTTACAGATGAGAATGGTTTGACTGCTTCTGTGAGCAAAAAAGTGGAAGTTAAGGACCGTGCTTCTCTGGGTAATATGGAAGTTACCGTTGTTGATGACAGCGGCACTCCTGTCAGCGGTGCTCCTGTGTATTTTAATATGGGAAGCGACGAGCAGGTGGTTAAGACCACCGATGCAAGAGGTGTTGTATCCTTTACCTGTACTGCAGGAACTTATGCTGTGGGTAGTTATATGAGTGATTATCTTCCTGTTACCAAACAAGTCATTGTCTCCGGCAATACAACCAATAGTGTTCAGCTTATTATGGTTAATCAGCCTATCGTAAGTGGTGAATTTGAAGTCAATCGAATGACTCTGGAAGAGATTATAGCATCCGGCATCGATGTGACAGACCCTGCAAATCAACACTGCGTTTCTGTCACTGTGCAAATTGCTTATGGTGAGCAGATGGTCGGATTCGATTTTGTTCGAAATGATTACGGACAGGTTGTTTTTGGCGAAAATACAACTATCATTGGTGACAGACAGTTTACTGCTATGATTCTGCCTGAATCTGAGGCATGGAAAGGTTCAGATACTCCTGGTGGTTCAGAAGGGGAACCAGGGCAGCCAGGTACTCCTGTCAGAGACATTGTTGCCATTTTGGAAACACCTGTTAATGCCGCTTTTCTTAAAGAATTTTTCAATGTGAAGTTGCATATTTTGAATCAGGCAGCCGAGGACTTTTCTCTGCGTGATAACAGCATTCAACTGAATATTCCTGATGGAATGACGTTGATGCCGGAAAGCCAGAATGGCGCTAACGAAGTTTTGAGCATTCTCAAGGGACAGCAGGAATGGTCTCTTTCCTGGATTCTTCGTGGTGATGCCGCAGGTGATTATACAGTGACTGCAGATTATTCAGGTATTCTTAGCGGTTTTGAGGCGGCAGTAACAGCACAGTTCAAGTCTCCATCAATCCGTGTATATGGCTCTCAAGCCATGCATCTCGTAATAAACCTTAACCGGAGCATTCGTTATCAGGCGTGCTACCTGGATTTGGGGATTAAGAATATGACAGAAACTGATATGAATCTGCCTTCTGTTGGTATTAAAGATGCTGTGGTTCGTGCGATAGAACGGGTTGATGGCAAAGATGATATTGATTCTAAGGAATCGGAAGTTATTAGCACCTGGGTTGAAAACCGTTCGGGGTACAAGGAATATATGACTGAGGATCCTGCTAGTCTCTCTTCCGGTGAAACTCTGTATCATCGTTTTGCTATCTATGGTGTGACCAGTGATGATACAGTACAGTATTTAAATAATATTGTACTTAAGGAATTGGAAAATATTGGAATTGAGCAGATTGAAGTTTATGTAAATAACTTTGATCTATATCCTGATTCTGAATCCAGTGCGGACAAGATTATGGAAATCGCAGGCGGTATTGGAAAAAATGAATTACAATACTTAATGAATTCTTATAATTTTAAATATTATCAGACCGGTTATGATGATAAAAACAGTCCTTTCTTCAATCTTGCAGCTTTTGGTAAGGATATGTTGGATGTTGCGCTGACTGTTGATTTTGACTGTGTGACTAATAATACCAACCGTGCGTTCTTCCGTTCTATTGTAGCGGAAATGATGTTCGATGAGGTACTTAATGATTATGTTACTACTAAAATTGACGATACTTATGCAAAAGTTACTAAGGATATTTTGATTAATCTGTCCGCTGCTTTAAAATTAATGGATGGTGTGAGTGCGGACAAAGTAGATTCTGTTTTCGGTCAGATTATGCAGGATGATAATACTATTTCTGCTATGTCTAAGCTCCTTGAAAAGGAGGGAGTAAGTACCAGCTTTAAGGAACGGATAGCAAGAGTAATTTGTGCTGAATTGGGTGAGTTCAATCAGGAATATATTCTGAATATTCTTAAGAAGCCAGAGTATGCTGATATTGTAAATACAGACTTGATTGCTGAACTTGGAGATGTTGGTGAGGTTCTGGAACTCGGGGCAGATGTTGCAGTAGGCTGGGCGCATGCCATTGAGGCAGCAAATACGATGCTGATGCTGAAATATGCTCAGGAGGAGAGCAATTACTTTTTTGATACTCTCATTAGACAACTGGAACGCAGTTCTGCTGATAAAAACTCATGGATATGCAGTGAGGCAAGAATTATGCAGCAGGAATTACAGGAAAAATCTGCGGCTGAAAAAGCTGCTTTACGAACCTTCATTAATGAGGCTGTTCAAACAGGCGGTGAACTTGCTGTTGATAAGATAATTGGAGAAGCTACGTCGAGCTTTTTGCAAAATCATTATGGTATCTCTGCTAATATGATTAGCAGTCTGTCCGGTGCTTATAATTTCCTTAAAGTTGTTTATAAAATGGCAGACTACATGTTGAATATCAGTGATTACTATGAACGTAAGGATCAGATCATCGCTATGATGATTATGAACTCTGTTTTTGTTGGTGAATACAACATGGAAGATGCGACTAATTTTGAGAAGGTTCACGCTTTGAAATATATCATCAAGACACATCTTGTTGGAGAAAGAGTGTTTGTAGATTATGTTAATGCTGTTGACCGTCGGAAAGAACTTTTTGAGAAGGGGAATGGTGTAAGCGCGAATCAATACCTGACTAATATAAATAAGTTAATCCTGTCAGCTCGTGACAAGCTTTATAACACTGTTACCACTCAAAATGGTGCGCCTGCTGCACCGAAGGCGCTGACGTTTGACTATCTCAATGGTCATACGGTTCAGAAATTTGATAATACTTATGAATACTCTATAAATGGAGGTGTGAGTTGGATTACCTGTGGTAATACTTCGGGAGATGAAGATTACATTTATATTACTGGCAAGACCATTGAACAGTCACTTTATGTCCGCTTGCGTGAAACCCAGGACAACCGTGCAGGTTCTTCTGCCATTCTTGTACTGCCAGCGGCATCTAAGCACCGTTATGCTACGGCTGCCGGGGCACTGAACAATACTTGTGTTGTCTGGGGCGTGACACCTAAAACTACTTATGAAGTTTTAAGAGCATCTACTGATGATCCTGAGAATCTTGACTGGTCTAATGCTGAGAAAGTAATTGCGGATAGTGACGGTATTATGTCATTCCGGATGAGTGGTGGTGACTATCTGTTCTATCGAATACCTGCAACCGCAAGTGCTTTTGCATCTGTTGCCTACAGCATTGTACTAAGCCGTGATCTAGTTGGGGTTTCTGCACAGGCAGAGGGGGACGGTAAGGTTCTCTGTGATGGTGAGGTGTTTAATTATCGTGCTTTGGCCAATGGTGATACACTGACTCTTGTAGCTAGCTATGACAAGAATACTACCGAATTCAAGGGCTGGTATGTCGACGGTGAACTTTATTCGACTAAAATAACACTTGACATGAAAGTTACCAGTAGTATATCGTTAACTGCAAAGTTTGAGAAACTGCCTCAGTATGACTTTAAAGTTACTGCCGGTGATGGAGGAAGAGTCGAAGGCGGAGGTAGCTTCTATAAGGGAGCATCCGCAACCGTTCATGCCTATGCAGATAGGGGTTACACATTCTCCTGCTGGAAGGATACAGACGGTAATGTGGTCAGTGTTAATTCCAACTATACTGTCATGATGTTAGAGGACATCTCCCTTACTGCAATATTTGAGAAACTGCCAACTGCAAACATTCATATCTCGATGTCTGTTCAAGAAATTGAAGGTATGGAAGAACCTAGCATTACGGTTACTGTTGGTGATGATGTCCGTGGCGAAGTGACTCCTTCAAAAGATTTTGAGATTGAAGATATTCAGCAGAATACTCCGGTTACGGTTGCCGCAGCAGACTCTAAGGATGCAACTTTTGATAGTTGGCAGACTGAAACCGGTACGGTGGTTTCTACAGACAGAACATTTACCTTTAATGCAGAGGAATATACACATTATATTGCCGTTTATAAGGTGCAGGGACAAACAGTTACGTTTGTAAGCTTTTGTGGTGATATACAGAGCAGTAAGCAGTATACGGCTTCGACAGATGTAAGCGCTATTACACTTGTTGACGGAATCACCAGGGTCGGATATAATTTTGTTGGCTGGAAGATTGGTAATGAAGTATACAATACAACGACAGAAGAAGGAAAAAACATCCTTAAAGAAGCAATTCTGAATGAGATTAAAGAAAGTAAAGATGTCATCCTCAATGCCGTGTATGAACAGCAGACGAAACGTTATACGATTACTGTTATAAATGGTACAGGCGGCGGTACTTATGCTTCCAATACCGCAGTTACCGTTACTGCAAATCAGCCTCAAAAGGGCATGAACTTTGCGGGATGGTATGAGGGTGATACCTTACTGAGTACAAACAGGAGCTATTCGTTCTATGTATTGACAAATAGAACTTTAACTGCAAGGTATACACAAGAACAAGTGAAAGAAGTTGGTACAACCCGTATTGAAGAAGTAAGTTGCAACAAAGATTCAAAGAAGATTACCTTTGTATCCATGAGTAGTGTTCCAAATAGCTGTAAGATTGAGAAAGCAGGAATTATTGCGACATCTAATTCTGCAATAGGCAATGATAAAAACCGATTCAACGTGGCTAATGCTGATTTTGTACGTTATGGTACGACTTCTGCTAAAAACTATCGGTATACATGGACTAAGTCAAACGTTACAGAAGGACAGGCTTGGTATGTACGAGCTTATCTGGTTTATACAGATGCGAATGGCAATACTTATACGGTCTATGGAGATATAGTAGCAACTGATCTCAATGGGATTATTAATTAAAAGGAAAGGAGACACAATATGAAAGAAAAGTTTGAAACACCTGAGTTGGAGCTTATTCGCTTTTCATCCAGCGATGTGATTGCAACCAGCGGCGGAGACATTGATGAGGGTGGATTTGAGGATTAGTAATATCATCAATAAGCTATAGAGGAGTGTCGGTTAATACCGATTTTTAGCCTCTAAATATTAAAATAAGAATCTCCCATAGAAATCAGTGTTTTTAACACGTGATATTCTTGGCGAGATTCTTATTTTTTGATTTTATCATGAAGAAGATGGTGCTATTTATTTATGTTTACCTATTTCCCGCAGTTCCTTATTTGGTGTTTGAGGAGGATATTCTTGTATTGATAAATGAATTTTAGGTAAATGAATATATCCATGAGCGCGTATATTCCACGATGGACTTCCGGTTATTTCCAATTTAAAGGCCCGGGTAATATGATCCAGCATTTGCTGATTTCCGGCTGGGTCATTATGATATATTCCAATACTGGCATAAAAACAGCCTTTTGCAAGATCATCCAAGGTCATGGATAAAACTATTTTTGTCTGTCCTTGATGTAATTCCGGAATTGTTTCTGACCAGCCTGTACCAAGGCCAACGTCTTTGTCTGTTCGCAGCGTCAAGCGAAAATATAGGTTTTTCATAGGCTTGGTTGTTTGCAATGTCAGTAACATGAGTAATGTTTCATTTTCGGTATAGACAGGGATTTCCTTGTTAAGGAGAGTTAGATGCTTCATTTGTATACCGGTATCTATGCCCTTGCCACTGTGAGATTTTTGGAGCAGATCCATATCTACAGAATTTTCCTTGATAGATTTATTCATATAAACGGCAATAGCCTGTTCGGGTTCGCCGTCATAGATGATATGTCCTTTGTCCAGTACGATGCAACGGTCACATAGATTACGGATCGTATCCATATTATGACTTACATAGAGAACGGTCCTGCCATCCTTTTTTGCAGTATCACTCATTTTTTTAAGACACTTTTTCTGAAAGGCAATATCTCCAACTGCAAGCACCTCATCCATGATAATGATTTCGCTTTTCAGATGCACTGCCACGGAAAATGCAAGTTTGACAAACATTCCGGAGGAATATCGTTTTACCGGAGTATCGATAAAAGGTCGTATCTCGGAAAAGTCAATGATTTTTTCTAATTGGGCGTCAATCTCAGCTTTTTTCATTCCGAGAATTGCCCCATTCATATAAATATTTTCCCGCCCGGTAAGTTCCCTATGAAATCCGGTACCTACTTCAAGCATAGAAGTTACTCTTCCAAATAGTTCAATCTCGCCTTCTGTAGGAGCTGTCACTTGAGAAATTAATTTTAGAAGTGTGGATTTTCCGGCTCCATTAGAACCGATAATTCCTAAAGTCTCACCCTGATAAACAAGCAGATCAATTCCATTCAGCGCCATAAAGCGTTGCCCAATCAAAAGTGCCTCTTGTCCTATTCTCAGATTAGGATTCTCTTTTTTTCGCAGTTTTGCCCACCAACTCTGTAAATCTTCCTGTAATGTATGTCCGCCAATAGAACCAAGTCGATACTGTTTTTTTACGACGGTGAGATTTAATGCAGGTTTTCTTTCTTCCATCAGATTTACCTCATACTGTATCCATAAAAGTACGTTCCACATGATTAAATATAATCAATGCAAACAACAATATTACTAGAGTGAAAGCCCAGGAAATAAAAAGGCTTTTGTATAGAATTGTGCCATGTCCCAGTAGGATATAGCGAAACAATTCAGTGGGGCCGGTTACTGGATTGAGCAAGATTATTCTTTTTAACGGGCTGTCTTTTAGTTGGGAGATGGGATAGACAACCGGTGTGACATACATCCATAGACTAACCCCGAAGCTTACCAGCACAGATAAATCCCTGTATTTTGTTGTTATACTGGAAATAAAAATCCCAATTCCCATCCCCATCAGTCCAAGCTGAATTAAAATTATAGGAATCAAAAACCATAAGAGCCAATGTGGTAGGATAACCTCTTTGCTGACATAATAGAGAATCAAAATGATGATCAGTGAAAACTGAATCATAAATTTTATTCCATTAGAAAGTACATTGGAAATAGAAACTGTCAGACGGGGGAAATACACCTTACCAAATAAGCCTGCATTTGCTACAAAGGTGTTTGAATTTCCAATTAGACAGCTGGAAAAAAGCCCCCAGAGTGCAGTTCCGGTAAAATAAAATAGTAATTTGGGAATTCCATCTGTAGATAACCCGGCAATATTTCCAAAAATAATCATATGAATGTAGCTGGATACCAGGGGATTCAGGAATAACCATATTGGACCGAGAATTGTCTGTTTATAGCAGATGGAAAAAGTTCTTTTTGTAAAAAGAAGAACGAGATCCCGATAATCCCAGACCTCACGGATTTTCAAATCAAATAATGGGTGTTTTGCGGAAATTTTTTTGTAATAAGGTAATGTTGACATAAAATACACTCACTTTTTTATATGACGTTTTAATAAAAAAACTAATCGATATACATAACTTCGACAATGTAAAAGAAAAAAGCGTACCGGATAGAATCTGCACCACGTCTGTACATAGACGTTATAAAGAAGAGACGTAACAGGGAGTGTTTTATCATCTCGGATTATGGATGTTAATATCCCCAAGATTTGTTCTTCGTGAACATATTCACCCGAAATGCAATTATCCCCCACAATCCAATAATTATTTTTCTTTACTTTCAAAATGCGATGTAAAACATATTGCCCGTTTTTTCGTTTAAAAAGTACTACATCATACTTGTTACAGCGATGGAGTCCCTTTTTTTTTATGATAGGAACATCCTTGTCCTGACGTAGAAGAGGAAGCATACTGACTCCTTTAATTGTACATATAAGTGTTCCATGAGTATCGAGAATCTGTTCATAAGTCATAGTATTATTGCATTCCAACATATGCCACCTCTGCCGCTTCCGGATTCATATTGCAACCTAAACGATATAATTTTACTTGCTGCAAGTCTTTGATGAGTTTCATTGTTTCTATAAGAGCCTGTGTTTGTCTGGGGCGATACGTCTGCTGAAGTAAAACAGGCAATGCCTGGTTGAATGTCAAAGATTCTAGTTGGTTTGTTTCACTGCGTTCCAAAATGCAGATTGATTTTAAGGGAACAATCTTGTTTTCTCCCTCATTTTCTTTGCCCTGCCATGGGGTTCCGCAGGCGAAAACCCCATCTTGTGTTATTTTTAATAACGGTTTGTCACCATTTAGTATAGAAACAGAATCTCCGAATATCTGTTTCCACAAATGAATATGGGTCGTTTTTCCCGTTCCGCTTGGTGCTGTAAAGAGATAAGCCATTTCATTCATTGTCAGTACTGCACCATGAAACAGAATGATATTATAATACAGAAGTTTTTCTACTAATTTTCTATATACTGCCAATGTTTCCAGATAACTGTCTTTGTAGTGATGGATAGGGTTACCTGTCAGATTATTCTCTTTTTCTGATTTGTTTCGTTCATAGTCAATATCTTGCTGTGTTATTGTAACAGAGAACTGAGGAACATTATTAGTAAGGTAATCCTGACAGAATATTTTCGTAGATGAATATAACGCATGTACGTCTGCTGAGATACCCGCCAATGTAATAGTAAAGCGTACCATATATTTCTAACAGACCAAGCCTTCGTTTTGCAGATATACGACTAATTTGTGTACTTCGGAGAATAATGTATCCCTTTCTGCATCAAAACGTTCTATTAGCGTATCAACAATCTGTTCTTCTGTAATATCTTCTTTGAGAAGTGATAGGATGAGAGCTGCTGTCTTATTCATGTGAATCATTCCATGAACTTCGCCGGCAGTATCACCTACCGGAACAGCTGCAATCTGACCGTTCATATCCATTGTTACGAATTCATATTTTAACTTCATTTATGTTCCCCTTTTATTCCAAAATTTTCTAATACCTGTTTTTTCTTTTTGAATACTTTTGATGATATCAATGATGATTTTAATAGTGCCTTTATTCGTTGAATCCCATCATGCCTGATACCCCGGAATGCTCTATAAATCCAGACCGCGGGCAAAAGCCATTTTTTTCCTTTTACAAAGGAATAATGATCTATATGGCATACAGCGTCATAACTTGGGAAAAATACCAGTAGTGTCCTTTGCAGCATTTTTAACTGCGGATATCTTGAGGTGTAAATGGCATTAAAGCTCTGATTGTTCTGATTTTTCTTGTCATGGAAGCCGAATACGCCATTTGCAAAAATCTTTTCGGTTACTTTTTTTATCTGACCGTCTGAAAGTGAAGCGGCTTCAGGAGCATGGATGTCAAACCATATGGCAATCAAACCAAACCAGGTTCTCGCTGTTTCATCTAAGCCAAGATTGCTAAGTGTAGTATAAATCCAATCCCAATTGAGGGTATTTATCTGCTGAATGACCACTGCAAGATCCATAAACTGTCGAAACCCTGCACCAGAATACATGATATGTTTATGCAGATGCAAAAGCAAAAATATAAAATGGATGTTCCAATCTAATTCATTTTCATGAACATAACTCCAGCAATCGTTGATAAATGTCCTGTGAGTATTTAATGTTGCTGCGTTATCATATAATAGAGCGTGATGGATCTCTATTTCCATTTTATTTTTAAAATAGCACCATTCCTGATCATATTGTGAATGACATTCAAACCCCAAATTTAACAAAATTGTATGGATCCGCTCTTTGACATCTTTATGAACGACAAAATCAATATCCCCCATCGTACGCAGCGCCGGAGTAGGATAAAGTTTGGCGATTGTAAATCCTTTTACAAGAAAATAAGGAATAGATTCGTCCTTCATTATAGTAGTTATTTCATCCAGAAGGGCGGCTCTATTAGCATAGTAAAATAAAGTTTTACTATATCCCTGCGCTAAACGTGAGAAATGTGAGGGTGGAATGAAACTCTGGCATTGAGTAAACAAAATTCCTTCCACCTGTTGTTCTTTTGCCAGTCGGGAAATCAGATTCCAATCTAGTGAAGCTGAGAATGGTTGGGTTGATCGATTATGTAGAAAATCAGAAAGAATCTGTAAAAAAAAACGTTCTTCTATGCTCATAGGAGACTCCATATCTTATAACTTTTTTTATTCAAGTGTGTACTTTGTGACTTAATAAATACTTCTTTTCTTGTGGTTTTATTATGTTTTATTGGCTGTGTCTCTTACCCTTATATTATAGTATTTTAAGTATAGCATTTGGGGAGAAAATTGGCAATGGATAAGTAGAAAATCCTGCAATCCTGCAACTTCCGCGTGGATTTTAGAAAGTGATTTGGTTATTTTATTAACATATGTAAATGACAATTTATATTCAGATGAGGTATAAAGGAATAGCAATAATTGAGAAGGATGAATATATTCAATCAATTCATTTTGGCACAGTTCCTGATGAGGGGGAAGAGATTATTTTAAAATTAATGGCTTATGAACCAGAAACTTATTATAGTGCAGGAAGTGCAACTTTGAAGACTATGGTTGCAGGCAATGAAACAGAATAAGAAAAATAAATGAAAATAAAAATGCCTGTCCTGCCTTGAATGAACTGTATCGAGATGTTAACATAGTATGTGACAATAAATTATGTATGATATTTGGAGGCGTATATTTTATGTCAGAAACAAAATCTGAAAAGCAGATTACTTATGACTTTTATTTTAAAATTTGGGTGATAGAATACTGGTTAGCACATCCAGAGCTTTCTTCCGACCAGATTTCAGACATTTTCCATGTTGATCGTGAGAATGTAAAAAAGTGGCGGAAGATTTATCTGGATCAGGGGGAGGACGCTTTTAAATAATCTCAAAATGCTTTAAAGCGTTATAAATGCCATCGTCCAAAATATCAGTTGTTTTATAAGAACAATATGGGAGGATTCTTGGATCGCTGTTGCCCATGGCAATACTGTTTGGCACAAATTCCAACATAGATAAATCATTGGTACTGTCACCAATCGTATAACAATCTTCCAAAGCTACATGAAAATGCTCCATGAAGAACTGAATCGCTGTTGCCTTGGAATGGTTTTTTTGTATAATTTCCCAGAATCCGCGTCCTCGGTCAATTGGATCAAAATGCTTTTTGCAAAATTCTAAGACTTTCTTGAAATCGCAGGTTTTTCCATTATCCATCAATAAAAATTTATCAAAAGTGTAAGTCAGTTTTTCTTTGTCGGAAAGTTCCATGAGATCTTGTGGATGAAAGAATTGTTCCAGTATTTCAAAGTCTGGTGTAGTTGCCTTTGAAGCTCCATCAATATATAATTTTTCATCTGCTTCAAAAAATACCGGAACATTACATGCCCTTAAGAATTGGACTGTCTCTACACACAGTTCATGTGGAATTGTATGGGAATACAGTACTTCGCCATGATAATAAAGGTGTGTACCGCAGCCGCACAGATATCCGTCAAATCCTAAGTTTTTGATCAAATCAGGAATGGCTGTCATGGTGCGTCCGCTGTTGATCAGTGTCAGATGCCCGTTTGCCTTGGCAAGTTTTATTGCTTCAATGGTACTTTCGGGAATCGGCTCACCGGTTTCCGGTAAAATTGTTCCGTCTATATCGAAAAAAATAAGTTTTTTTGCCATAGTCTTACCTCGTATCTTTATGTTTTCCGTGAAGTAGTATAAGATAAAAATGACGAAAATGCAAGGCGGGATATGAGGGGTAAAAATGGTAATAGGAATTATAGAAGAGGATTGTTTGTTAAATCAAGCATTAAATATTACTCTACAAAATCAAAATATACGACAATTTCCGCTTTCTCCAAGAAAGATGCACTTGAGAAATTAAAGGGAAATGTGGATTTGTTCATAATAGATATTGGCTTGCCTGATGGTGATGGAATCAGTCTTTATAAAGAATTCCAACGAAATAAAAATATTCCAGCCATTTTTTTGACAGCAAAAGACGGAAGAAAATAAGATTTGTCGAAGACAAATTGGATATATTATGTTCATAGGTACAATATTTGGAGTTATTCTTTCAATGATTTTATTAATTGTGGTTATTCCTCAATTGCTAGGCTTGCACTTTTTAGATGAAATGGGTAGCATATCCTTTTTAAGCGCGATTGTAATTACAGCTGGAAGTGATTATGTGTATGTGATTGAAAAGAGACCTGATTTTTTGATAGCAGGAGAATTTAGCCCCTTTGGAAAAAGTGAGGGATACGGAACCGAGTATCAGACACGAGATGCGGGGGGAAGATCCGTTATTGACGGATGGCGATTGTTTTTCTTTGCTGTATGTTAATGATTATGGTGAGGCGGGCATATTTGCTATTTGCAAATCAGATATTATGAAACAAGCGGAAACGTACATACGTGGAAATAGGATTATTTTAGGAAGTATTAGTATTATTTTGCTGTTGGCAGGTCTGACAAATTATTTTAACGTTATTCTAACCGGAATGTAATGGGGAGTCTGTGCAAATAGTGCTTGGAATCTCCTGTTTTATTTCGGTATGTCTTGAGTTATGGCTATAAATCAGTTAAAATTAGTCCTAGAAAGTTCTAGAATAGTCATAGAATTTAGTCATAAAGATTTTGAAAGTGAAGTTGTAGAATTCAAAGAGGCGAAAAGCAATTATTCGTTTAACGATATCGGAAAATATTTTTCAGCGTTTAGTAATGAGGTCAATATTCGGGGATTTCAAGAAGCTTGGTTAATCTTTGGAATTTCTAAAGATAAGGAAGTTGTTGGGACTGAATTCAGAAAACAGGGAAGTTTACAGAATTAAAACAGGGAACTTGTAAACGGGACAAATGAACGATTAATAAAGCGGGAATTACTATTAAGGGGAAAATAACCAGAACCACATTATTTTTGCTGGGAAATAGTGAATCTGCACATTATTTTGATGGATTCATTCCAAGAATCACCTGGACTTTGTATAATGCAGACAATTCTGTAAAGGCATATGAATATTTTGATATGCCGATGCTTCTGGCTGTGGACAAGGCTTACTCTAGAATAAGAAACGTAAAGTATCGATATATTGCGAGGCAACAGACGTTATTTCCAGATGAGGTAAATCAGTATGAACCAGAGTTGGTTAAAGAGATTATTAACAATTGTATTGCGCATCAGGATTATCGCTTGCTTGGAAGTATTGGAAAAAGCGTTGCCAGAAGTTTTAAGTGATGAGCAGAAATCCAAGAAAGTATCTAATTTATTGCAAGCAATGAAAAAGGGAGGATTAGTGATTGCAGGAGGTAAAAATCGATATGCAAAGTGGAGTCTGAAATAGTGCCGCTTGTTCCTAGGATTGTGTAGGGTCTTATAATTACCTACAATTTTATTTTACGATAAACAACAATAGAGAAGGTAAAGAAATGTCATATTTTGATAGCGTGAATGATAAATTTTTTAATCCGTTTTGCTGTAGAAACCGTGAGGTTTATTTTGAATGTATCAGTCTGCTGATTGAAAAATCGAAAGAAATTCCGATTCTGTATGAGACGGATGCCAGACAGTGCTTAATTATTTATTTGCAGAATTGTCTGTATTCCATAGAGACAGAAAATATTGGTGAGGAGATCAGCAGTGTGCGGAGTCCGCAGGAAAATGCATCTGCCATTTTGCGATATTTTCGCGCATGCGGCTGGATCACCCCGAAGGAAATCGGGCGTACCGGAGATAACATTGCTTCTGTTTCTGCTTACTGCCGCAAATTAATTGATGCGATTCATCGAATTTTTGATCAGGATACGAACAGCGCAATCACAAATCATATCTTTTCCATTTATGAGATTTTGAAAACATCTCTGGGAAAAGACAGTGTCCGTGCGATCCGGCCGTACTCCAATATCCTTGTGCCTCTGATAGAAAATGAATGTGACCTGAAGAATGAACTTTTAATCTTAAAGGACAGTATTCGTGAGATCATGCGTGCAGTCATGAAAATGCCGGATGTAAATAGTTTCGGACAGTTTTTGATTAAAGATGAATTGCTGACACGTTTTTTTAATGACTATTTCTTTATAAAAAAGAGTGGCCTGATTCCTTCCTATATTTCTGAGATTGACCGAATGCTGCGTCGGCTCAGACGTTCGGAACTGTATGATAAAATGCTTAGTGAATATAGAAAGCTGAAGAATACAGATGAAGTCGGGGCAAAAGAGATAATTGACCGTCAGTTTGGCGAACTGGAAAGCTTTATCAATTTTGAATATGAGCAGGAAATGAATTATATTGATAACAAAATCAATACCTATTACAATTTGTATGCGACTCGCATGATGATGGTGCTAAGCAACGGTACAAATCTTGAACATGTCATAAACCGGATTTTGATGCTGCTAAAAGATATGGATGGGGAAAATCGGGAACTTGTTTTGCAGCATCTGGCGCAGACGCATCAATTGCAAAGTGTTGGATTTATCAGCAGAAAATCTTTTGAGCGCCGGAAAAAGGCCAATCCGAACCTGATAAATGCAGGAATTGTTATGGATGAGCTTTCGGAGGAAGAGAGACAGCGTTTGACGGATGAACTTATGACGGAGACACCGGACAGGTATAGTCTTGATCATGTAAAAGAGTATTTTGACCATATGACGTTCTTAAGGGATAGGCTGAGTGTGAATGAATGCAGAGTGCGCACAAGGAATGATGCGATGATGGTGGCTGCCAGTATGATCTATTCGGGCACGGCCGGATTCCCATATGAGGTAGAATTCGAAGAGGGAACCGTTGAGACAGAAGTTGCAACAATTAGCAAAATCAGTATAAAGAGGAAATGCGATGAATGATATCAGTTTACAGATTATAATAAAAGAAGAAAATGGTACTTTATTTAAACGATGTGTTCGAAAATTGCTGGAATCTACGTTTATTCTCCGGGAGAAGGACGAGAAACTATATTCTTTTGTATCCAGAGAATCAAACCGACAGGACATTTCCGAATATCTTCGGATGATAGGCTTTGATATTCTGGTGGATGAAAAAACGGGTGTCAGTATGTTGATCGTCAGTGAAGAGGATGAGGAAACGGTGGGGCTGAAACGTGCGAATGTAATTACATTTTCCTCGCTCCAGTATCACATGCTTTTGGTTTTGTGGAAGGTTTATTTGGAAAATCTGGGATATAACGAAGGGAATTTTGTCACAAAGGGTGATTTGATTGATAAAATTAAATCTTACGGCGTTGTGCCGATGAAACAGGAACTGAATGTGGCTTTTAAACTATTCAAAAAGTATAGTCTGATTAATTTTGATGAGAATGATCATGGGGAGGATATGAAAATCCAGCTTTATCCCTCATTGCAGTTTGGCTGGGATATTCCGCAGTTCCAGACGGTTGCAGATGAATATCTGAAACGGAATGAGACGGATGAAGAGACTGCTGACGATTCTGAAGAAGAAATACAGCAGATAAATTCAGAAGATTATGGGGAGAACGAGGTATGATTTTATTGAAAAAGGTCCGCCTGATCAATTGGTATGGATTCTCCAATATTACTGCGCCTATCGGCTTTTTTACACTAATTGCAGGAAAAAACGGAAATGGAAAGTCGGTCATGTTGGATGCTATTAAATATGCTGCATTTGGCGATACGATTTTTAACAAATCATCAGAAAACAAAGGAAGCAGAACACTTTCTTCGTATACCAGAGGGCTTCTTGATGCAACGGCCGGAACCTATATGCGTCCGGCTGACAAGGTGCCCAATGTATATAGCCATATTGTACAGGAATATTATGATGATGTGGAAGAAAAGTCTTTTATTCTTGGGGCAGTGATTGAGACGAATGCATCAAACAGCTGTCAGACTCTGAGATATGTTGCGGACAAAACCTCTCTGAATGATATGGAACATCTATATGTGCAAGATGGAATGAAAATGCCATATTCCGCTTCACAGCTGCAGAAAAAATATGGACTTACTCTGCTTCTGCGGGAGCCGGGAATTCAGAAGTTTATGCAGATGACCGGCCTGAAACTGAATATCAATCAGGTAAATGCTTATCTTCGGAAACTGCGCGGTATTATGTCTTATGATCCCAATGCGAAAATTGATAAATTCATCAGAGAGAGCGTTCTGGAGGAACGAAATGTGGACTTTACTAAACTGATTGAGGCAAAAGGGAACATTGAGCGGTTGAATGATACCTTTTCACTGATTCAGGAAGAGATTGAGGAACTGGAAAAAATCTTGAGCGAGTATGATACCTGTGAAAATGAGAAGAATCGTTTGCTGGCGGATGATATTAAGATTGTTTACCGACGGATGAAAAGATTAAATGCAGAGATTGCGGAAAAGATTTGTGAGCAGAATATTGCATCCAGGAAAAAGAGTGAGATGGTACAGACGCTGGAGGTGCTGGAACAAAGAAGTGATGCAATTAATCAGAGACTGATTCAGGCACGAATCAGTCTGAACCAGTTAGACAGTACGAAAATGATTCAGGAAGAAGAAAAACGTCTCGATGTATTAAGGGAAGAAAAACGACGGCTCTCGCTGGAAAAAAATGATCTGGAACAGTTTCAGATAAAGATAAGTGAGATCCTCTGCGAATTTTTAGAAGATGGACGTGAGGTGAAAAGAAAGGAAATATTGACTTCGCTCTGCAGCAGTTTCTGTTCTGCGTTTGAAAAAGAGAGTGCAGTTGTCTGGTTAAAGCAGGCGGTAGATGAGAGTTATGATGATTTTACGGCACAGGGGGCTTTGATCGGACAGGAAATTGAAAAACTGGAGCGAAAGTTAGATGAGCAGGAGAGAATTCTGGAAGAAGCCAGAAAGCGCAGGAATACATATGCGCAGATTCCGGAGTATGTGGGATTGAAAGCTGAGATAAATCGCGAGTTTGCAAAACGGAAACTTTCGACGGAGGCGAAATTTGCCTGTGAGTATGTGATCGATATTACGGATGAGTCCTGGCGTGATGCGATTGAGGCATTTCTTGGTATTCGCCGATATACGATTCTGGTGGATCCGCAATATTATGATATTGCGGATGATGTACTGAACCGTTCCCAGAATAGATATGCACATTTGTTCAATACGAAATTGTTGATGAAGAAAGAAATTGAACCGGAAAAAGATTCTGTGGTGCATTTCTTGAACATTAAAAATATGGTGGCAAAGAAATATTTTGATTTTCAGTTGGGAAGAATGCATGCTGTGAAACTGGAGGAGGTTAGGAACCGGGAAAATGCAATTTCTGTGGAAGGGCGTGTGTCTGTTGCCATGGATAGTTATTTCCTGCGTTTTGACCGTATCCGCTCTTATTATCTGGGACAGGAAACATTTGAACTGAACCGGAGACGCGCAGAAAAGGAAATCATAAGATTAAAGGCAGAGCGTGGGGAAAAACTTTCTGTCCGGAAAACGATTGCAGACAGAAAGAACCGCTTGAGTCAGGATAAGGAATTTTTTAAAGAATATGATTATGATGTGCATGAAAAGTATCAAAAGGCAGCAAAAGAACTGGATGAATCGCATAAACAGCTGGAGAAACTGAAAAAGGCACAGAAGAATAACAGAGAATATCTGGAACTGAGTCAGCTGGTATCCGGTCTTGAGGATGAACAGGATGCGGTGAAGAATGAGCAGAAAGAGGCGATGAACGAAAACAGTAGGCTGGAAACAACGATTCAAATCTGCAAAAATGCCATTGATACGAAAACAATGGAGCTTAATAAGGAAAAGGAAGAATTCACAGAATATGAGATTTCGGCTTATTCGGTTGTTCAGAGAGCGGTTGAGGCATACGAAAAATATGTGGAAGCCGGAAGGGCAGGGACAGGAGGAATCTTCGCCTCGGAGACAAGAAGCCGCTTATCAAGAAGCATTGAACAGCATAAGAAAGAATTGATCGGCCTGCAATCCGGCTATAATGTAAAACACCCGGACAGGTCAATGCCGGTTGGAGAGACGGATCGGGATGTATATGCAAAGCGAAAAGACCGCATCTGGATGGATGATCTGCAGGAAATACGTGAAAAGCTGGATGCTCAGACGAAACGTTATGAGGATATCTTCAAAAACGAATTTGTGCTGACAATTTTAAAGACCTGTGACAATGCACAGGACGATCTTAAACAGATCAATGCAGAACTGGCAAAACTGAACTTCTCAACCCGATATCAGTTTGACGTTCATTATGTGAAAGATGGATCGGAGTACGCTAAGATTATTGAGTATGCAAAGTATCTGGATGAAAGAGAAAAGCTTGGAGATACGTCCGGACAGATGACCCTTGGTATGGTGGCTTCCGTATCGGACGAGGAGGGTGAGCAGCTGGAATGGGAACTGAAACAGATCATTAATCGGATTATCGAGAAAAACAGTGATGAAACCATCGCACGTTTTGCAGATTACCGGAATTACATGACATATGAGATTCTCATGAGCAATCATATTCTGGATCGTGCAAAATTGTCGCGCCAGACAGGGTTTAACTCAGGCGCAGAAGTGCAGATTCCTTATTTGTTGATTTTATCTTCTGCATTGCTTATGATTTATAATCAGAAGGTGAATTCTGCCAGACTGGTATTCATTGATGAGCCGTTCGCAAAGATGGATCCGGGCAATGTGAAGCTGATGCTGGAGTTTATGAAAAAGCAGAATTTGCAGGTGATTTTCTGCTCACCAGATAAGACGGAGTCAATTGGTAACGAATGTGAAGTGATTTTGCCGGTACTTCGAGTACGGCCAAACAGCATGCAACTTGGTATTGTGCAGTTCCATGAGGAGAAGACTTATGAATGATTATGAAGAAAAGATGCTGCTGCTTCTGGTTGAAAAATACAGAAAGAGTAAAAAAGACAGCGGAACCGGTCGTATTAACAGGAGAACGCAGATTAAGCCGATGGAATTGTACAGAGGATACAATCGGAATGATGGAGATCTGGAGCAGATCAATGCCATCAATGAAACTGCCGATAAATACCGGGAAAAGGGATTTCTGACTTTTGAAATGAAGAAATTCAGCAACGAGATTTCTTCGATTTATTTGGTTGATGAGAAAGTGGAGGAAGCGGAACGATATCTGACGGAGCATTATCAGTATGAATCGAAGCATGAAAAAATGAAACAGGTAAAGAGAATTATTGAACAGTACAGAGGTTATTCTCCGGTTGCGGATCGGGAATGTGCAAAACTTCAGGTGAGTCTTGATAAAAATGTGGTGCCAAAGGACTATGAACAGACAAAAGAAGTGTTAAGGGCATTGATTTTCATTGAGCGGAATGAGCGGCCTCTGTATGTACGCGAGGCATCCATGCTGATTTATGGAAGTTCGAAGTATCTGGAAGATAATACACTGGACGTGGTGTGTGGGCTGATTCGAAAATTCAGGGGAAAACCATGTGATGAAAATGAACTTCAGGATGAGATATTAAGCGAATATCGAATTGTGAAGGAAAAGCAGAAAATCTGTCTGAAAGGGGATATCGTAATTGTGAAATCCGGAAAGACGCTGGAACTTGGAAATTTTCGAAGCGGTGTAGAGTTTTATGCAGATGAATTGGATAAAATCGAAAGAATTATAGTTAATGATCAGCGATTTATCACTGTGGAGAATAAGACATCTTATATGCGGTGCAAAGAAGCAGATACGGCTTATTTTTATCTGGGCGGATATGCAAGCCGGTTTCAGCGGGATTTTCTGAAGATGATATATGGGGATAATCCAGGAGTCCAGTATTTACATTTTGGAGATATTGATGCCGGTGGTTTTTATATACATGAGAATCTGTGCAGGATTACAGGAATTCCGTTTGTACTTTACCGGATGTCTATAAACGAGCTGCAGAATCCCCAGTATAAAAGCTGCCTGCTTAGCCTTTCCGGAAATGACAGGAAACGTCTGAAAACGTTGGCTGAACATGATGTTTATCAGGAAACGGTGAAGTATATGCTTGAGCGAGGCATAAAGCTGGAACAGGAGATTGTGAGTTATTACTCTTAAGAGATAATGACGGAGAAGTATATCTTCCGGTATCCGCAATCTATGGACCAAGTGGAACGTTCTCTTTTACAAAAAACTGCCATTGTTATCATATCTTGGAATTACTTCATAACAGGGAGTATTGGGATTGTTTTGCTTTGCCGGTATTAATGCAGTGGTAACACGTATGATTTACAATAAAGAGGATGATGAATTGCCTTTTTCTTAAAGAATAAATAAAAACTTTTCTGCATAGATTGTAACAACAGAGAATGCAGAGGGTTTTATGAAGGATTATATTGAAAAGCGTGCAGTGGAAATTGCTTATTATATTATTGAGAAGAAAGCAACTGTAAGGCAGACTGCGAAAAAGTTTGGAGTAAGCAAGAGTACCATACATAAAGACGTTACAGAACGTCTTTTGCAGATTAACCCTACCCTTGCCGCCGAGGTGAGAAAGGTGATTGATGTGAATAAATCTGAGCGGCATATTCGGGGAGGACTTGCTACGAGAGAAAAATACTTGCACCAGCATGTGTAAAGGAAACAGAAAAGATATTGAGGAAACAGATTCAGTCTGAGAAAGGCTTGGAATCTGTTTTCTTTTTGTATCTGGGATTGGTTTTACCAGTTATGGAAAATCGTATTATATTTGTAAGAAATGTGTGAAATTTTTAATCAGAATCCAAAGAAATTATATGGAAGTTTCAAGGCAAAAAGGATATGATAAAAATATTATAATGGTAGACGGATTTAGAAAGGAGACAGGCTATGAAAAAGAAACAAATTAGCAAGAGTTTTCAGAGAAAATGTAAGGTAATGCTAGTAGGAGCGCTGGCATTTCAAATGGTAATTACAAATCCACTTTCAACACTTGCGGCAGGAAATGCACTGACGCTGGAAGAGCGTGTTACGCAAGCAGAAAGTACAATTGTGCTTGATAGCTTGTGGGAAGTAGAAAATCCGGCAGACGGGAAATTAAAAGTGAATGAAGATGGAAGTATTACCATTACAACGGAGCGCGGGGATATCACAAATTCCATGAAGAACGTGCTTTATTACAAACTTCCATATGCAGTAGATAGTGTATTTACAGTGAAAGTAAGTGGAAACATGACATCGGATTTTCAGGCGGGGCAGCTTATGATTACCAGCGGCAAAAACCTGGAAAACGGAGTTGGAGTTATGAATCGTCATCATAGCTATCTTGGAGGAAACTATGGCTCCAATGAACTTATGGGAGTGATGACGCGTGGCGGTAACCCGAATGAGTATTATGAAGCATCGGAAGTAACAGGAAATGAATTTTATTTAAGACTGCAAAAACAGAATGGATGGATTACCGGATTTTATGCGAAAGAGTACAGTGATGATCCAAATGACTGGAATCAGATCATTGACCCGACGAAGGGGAATATTGAAAAAGTAGATAAAAATAATGCATATACGACAGATTTGAATGAAATGTATGTCGCTATTGCGGCATCTAGCGGTGGGACGGATCATGCGGCAGAGGTTACATTCTCAGACCTTAGAGTGAATGGACAGCCAATCGCATTTACAGCCAATCCAGGTGCTTTGAATTCGGTGACGTTATCTGGTGAAAAGAAAATGAAAGTGAATGGAACTCAGAGCCTTGCTTTGACAGGAGTGGATTATGAGGGAAATGAGATTACGGAATTTGATTCCGTTACATACGCAAGCAGTGATGAGGAGGTAATAATAGTTGATGAGAATGGTGTTGTTACCGGACTTAAAAATGGTACGGCGACTGTTACTGCAAAGGCAGCAGTAAACGGTGTCACGAAAACGGCAGCTTTGGAGATCCAGGTAGGAGAAATCGTGGCAGAAGAAACCTGGAGCCTGAAATCCCCAGATCAGAACACACAGATGACGGTGAATTTGATGACAGGAGGAAGCCTGCGTTATAGTGCGAATCAGGATGGCGTAGAGAATATTGGAGATTCCCCGCTTGGTATGGTGACAAGTCTGGGCGATTTTTCAAAAGGGCTTATCGTTAAGCAGGTGTCCGAAGTAAAAGAAATTAATGAAAGCTACAAAATGCTTTCAGGAAAAAAAGAGGAATACACAGACCACTGCAATGAGCAGACAATTACATTTGGATTGAAAAATGATGCGTCTGTAGAGATGGATTTGGTGTTCAGAGTTTATGATGATGGTACGGCATACCGCTATGTGATACGGAGCGAAGACGGAGAAAAAGAGATTAAGATCACAGATGAAACTTCCGGATTACAGCTTCCGGAAGGGGCAGATATCTATTGGATGGACTATTCTTCACCGAATTTTTCCTATCAAGGAAGATATAAACCAGTTACAAAGACAGAAGAACTTCCAGTTGGCGCTACGCCTTGTTTTCCATTCCTTTATGGCAAAGATGGGGTATGGACAACCTTCTCAGAAGCAGATTTGAACGGGACTTTCTGTGGTTCTATGTTTACGGTAAAAGAAAACGGCATGCTGGATGTTGCCTTTAGCAAGACACAGGGAACGACGCCGGTTGTAACGACAACGCCATTCAAATCTCCTTGGAGAGCAGCGATTACAGGAACAGCAGAAGACATCGTAAAAAATACGATGGTTGAGAATTTAAGTACTCCAGCGGATTATGAAACATATGATTTTGAATCATGGGTAGAACCGGGAATTTCTTCCTGGTCGTGGGTTGCAGCCTGGGGCGGAGGTGTCAGCGATCAGTCTAAAAAAGAGACCCATTTGAATTGGATCGACCTTGGTGCAAAAATGGGATGGAAATACTATATCCTTGATGAGGGCTGGAACAAGGGCGGCCGTGGAAATGCAAATGAGATGCACGATTGGTGGCCGGAAGTAAGAGACTATGCGAAGGAAAAAGGTGTGAAACTCTGGGTATGGGTACATAAGAGCGATATTGATACTGCAGAAGAACGTGAAAGACATTTTAAAGAATGGTCCGAGGAAGGAATCGTAGGTATCAAACCAGATTTCTTTGATGCAGAAGACCAGACCTGTATGAAACTGTATGATGAACTTTATAAGGATGCGGCAAAATATAAATTGATGGTACTTTCTCACGGAGCAAACAAACCAACAGGCGAGATCCGTACCTGGCCAAATGCATATGGGCGAGAAGCTGTTTCCGGGCAGGAAGAGGGCGGACTTGATCCGGAACAGTTCACAATCATTCCATTTGCACGTGCGGCGGTAGGGCCTGCGGAAATCACAGAGGAACTTCGTTCCAAAGATTACAGCAAGACAACAATGGGATTCCAGGTAGCGCTCACAGCCTTGATTGAAGATGGTATTCATAGTTTGGGTTCGGAGCCGAAGGTTTATTATAATAATCCGGAAGGGATGTCTTACTACAAAGATTACCCGGAAAAATGGATACAGACAGAGCTTGCAAGCGCCGAAATCGGGCAGTATGTCAATATGGCAAGAAAAGCGCCAAACGGCAACTGGTACATTTCCGGTGTGAGTCAGGATCCAAGAAAAATGGATATCCCAATGCAGTATTTGGATAAAGATACTACATATACGGTGCTTCTTTATAAAGAAAACGGAAGACAAGATATTGTGATGGATATTTTTACCGGCATCACTTGCGAAAGTATGATTCCGGTAGAAGTGCTCAAAGGCGGCGGTTATGCGATGAGAGCAATTCCAGAAAATGAAGTAGACAGTGTAGACAAAATCATTGCGAATCCGACTAAGGTAACGGTGGAAGCAGGGCGTTTTGCAGAGCCGATTGAAATTACACTTAGTCCGGAAGAGGTGGAATTCAAAGAAGTGATTTGGAATTCTGCTGATGAAGACATTGCAACAGTAGACCAAAACGGTGTGGTAAGAGGTGTTGCCGCAGGCAAGACAACAGTAACTGTGGCATCGGCATTTGACAAAAATGTAAAAGCAGAAGTGCAAGTGGTCGTAAAGTCTCCAAGATATACCTTGGACGAAAGTACATGGATGATACTTAATCCGACAGATAACGTGATAATCGAGGATACGAATACGGTAACGATTACTACCGAAAACGGTGTCCTTGGCGGACGAAATTGGAAAAACATGTTTGCTATGGATGTGCCGGAGGGTGATGAAGATTTTGTGATTACGGCAAAGATTTCCGGTGGATTAAATGCAGATTATCAAGGCGGATTTGTGACTATTTTCGATAAAGAAAATCCAGATACGCCATCTTTGGCAGCAGGGCGCCGTCACCATGGTTATCTGATGGGAGGTCATCCACAGTCATTTGGTGTGATGTCTACTCAGGGAGGTACATCGGAGTTCTATTGTGCAGACGAGCATTATAACGAAGAAGTGTGGATCAAAGTTGAAAAACAAGGCAATGTATTTATTTCTTCTTATAGTTATGATGGACAGAATTGGACAGAGATTACGGATAAAGGCAATGCAAGACAAGTAATCAATGATCGGTTGGCAGCAAGCAAGCAGCTTTGTGTAGGATTCTATGCGGGTGCAGGAGGAACGAGTTCGGCATTTGATATTCAGATTAGTGATTTTACTTACAATGGCGAGCAGGTTCCAATTGCGATTGATAATGCTGCAAACGTTGATAAATCTGATCTTGAGGCATTGATCGAATATGCAAATAGGCAAAAAGAAAATGTGGAATACGAACTTTTGGTTCCGATTGTAAAAGAACATTTTGAAGCAGTATTAGAAGAGGCAATCAGAGTGAATGCAGACGTAACTGCAGTTCAGGAAGAGGTTGATGCAGCATATGATAATTTACTCGATAAGGTACATCTTCTTTCCTTTATTGCGGGCGACAAGACAAATCTTGAACTTAGATATGGAGTGCTGAAAGATCTGGATCTTAGTCTTTATACAGATGAAAGTGCAGAAGCAATGGCAAATGCACTTGTGGCGGCTAAGAAAGTGTTAGATGATAAGAACGCACTTGCAGGTGATGTTAAAAAAGCGTTAGATGATTTAAATGCAGCAGAGGCAGGTCTGGAGTTCAAAGAGAACGTAGATAAAACTAAACTTGCGAGTAAGATTGAAACAGCACAAGGTTATGTGGCAGAAGAAGAGGCATCTGAAAACGATACCTTTACAACGGCAAGTTTTGATAATCTGAAAATCGCATTGCAAGCTGCACAGAATGTTTATAAAAATGGAAAAGCGACTCAGCAAGAAGTAAATATGGCATATAAAATGCTTCATGAAGCAATCATGGGACTTCGCCGTACACCAGATAAGAGTGCTCTTGAGGATTTGATGGGAGAAACAGAAAAAATTGATTTTGCATGTTATACAGAAGAAAGTGTAAAAGCAGTTAAGGCGGCATATGAAGTGGCAGCGGCAGTCGCAGAAGATGGGAATGCAAGTCAGAAAGAAGTAGACGCGGCAGCAGAAAGCTTGAGAGCAGCGATTGATAAATTGCAGGTAAAAGCCGATAAGGTAGTATCTAGTAATGCAGGAGATAAAACAGCAGCAGGAAAAGCGCCAGTTAAGACAGGTGATGCGGCAGATATGGCGATTCCGGCCATAGCAGCTCTTGTGGCAATTTTGGCGGCATTGGCTGCTTGGAAGAAGAGATAAAGAACCTTCTTGTTTATATTATAGTTTGGGGATTCCCTGCAAGTTTACAACTTGCGGGGAAATTCCTTTTTGTAGAAAGTAAGTTTCACTTCGGTAAATTAACGAAAAATTTTAAAATAAAAGGCAAATTTTTTACAATTGAAAGCTTGTTATTCAAAGACAAGTGTTTTATAATAAGTAAATCGAATTTCAAAACAGCAAAATAATAATAAAGGAGACAAGCTATGAAGCAAGATATGATTGTCATTTTAGACCTTGGAAGTACAGAGAATACCGTCATTGCAAGAGAAATCCGTGCACTCGGTGTTTACAGTGAGATTTATCCACATGATATTACAGTGGAAGAATTAAAGAAGATTCCGAATGTAAAAGGTATCATCATTAATGGTGGAGAGAACAATATCGTAGATGGTGAGCGTATTGACGTTTTACCGGAGATTTATACAGCTGGATACCCGATGCTTGCAGCAGAACATGAATTTGCAAAATGCGAAGAGACATATACGCAGTGGCCAGCAGAAGAGGAAAGACAAGCAATCTTAAAAGCATTCGTATTTGACAAATGTAAAGCAGAAGCAAACTGGAATATGAAAAACTTTGTGGAAGATCAGGTAGAGTTGATCCGCCGTCAGGTTGGAGACAAAAAAGTACTTCTTGCATTGTCAGGCGGTGTAGATAGTTCTGTAGTAGCTGCTCTTTTAATAAAAGCAATCGGAAAACAGCTTGTATGCGTACATGTAAATCATGGCTTGATGCGTAAAGGCGAATCCGAAAGCGTTATTGAAGTATTTAAAAATCAGATGGATGCAAACCTCATATATGTAGACGCTTCTGAAAGATTTTTAGGGAAGCTGGAAGGCGTTGCTGATCCTGAAGAAAAGAGAAAGATTATTGGTGCAGAATTTATTCGTGTATTCGAAGAAGAAGCACGTAAGTTAGAAGGAATTGATTTCCTCGCACAGGGAACGATTTATCCGGATATCGTGGAAAGCGGAACAAAGACAGCTAAAGTGGTAAAATCTCATCATAATGTGGGAGGACTTCCTGAAGATTTACAGTTCTCCTTGGTAGAACCTCTTTACTATCTTTTCAAGGACGAGGTAAGAGCTTGTGGTCTTGAGCTTGGACTTCCTCATGGCATGGTATTCCGTCAGCCATTCCCAGGACCGGGACTTGGCGTAAGATGTCTTGGAGCAATCACAAGAGAACGTCTGGAAGCAGTTCGTGAGTCCGACGCAATTCTTCGCGAAGAATTTGCAAATGCAGGACTTGACAAAAAAGTATGGCAGTATTTCACAATTGTGCCAGACTTCAAGTCCGTAGGTGTAAAAGATAATGCAAGATGCTTCGAGTATCCGGTTATCCTTCGTGCAGTCAATACGATTGATGCTATGAGCGCATCCGTAGAGGAAGTAGATTGGGCAGTGCTTAAGAAGATTACAGACAGAATTCTTAAAGAAGTGAAGAATGTCAACCGTGTGTGCATGGATATCTCACCGAAGCCATGTGCGACCATAGAGTGGGAGTAGTCTTGAATGTGTCGGAAACCCTTATTTTACTAGGGTTTTCGGCATTTTTTAATTTTCTATTGCATTTTTATTGCATTATTTTCTAAAGTTTCAATATTTAGCTTGATTGGATAATTACTTTTAACTGCCATTGCTTCAGATGAAATTGCATTTGATTTTTTCACTAGACCTTTCAGTTTGGTTGCCACTTCATAATTGCTGTTAGGATATAGATGTCCGTATGTACCTAGTGTGGTTTCTATATCTTCGTGTCCCAAGCGGTCTTTTATGATTAGGGGGTTTTCCCCTAAACTAATCAGCAGAGAAGCGTGAGAATGCCGTTACGGTATAATAACGACAAACGGAAAAAGCCTTGATTTTCAAGGGGTTTGAGCGTTTGCCGTCATTTATTCAATTCCTTTTCCAAGTTGAAATCTGACGAGAAAAATATCGAAAAAAGGAGGTTGTGAGGTTAACGACAAAACTGAATAATGCCAGCGGTTAGGCAAAATGCCGGGCCGCTGATTGCCATGGGCGTTTCATCTTATCAGGTGGACGCCCCTTTTGTGTGTATAGCCAATAATATTAGACATATAATCTTGGTATAAACGTCTTTATGTATGTAGTATCATTTGCTCCGGAAATAGTTTTAATGATACGAAATTACAAGATTATGATACGAAAACCAAAAAAATGATTCGTTTTAATTGACATCATTTCAAAAATATGATATTATGATACGCACGGAGGATAAGTATCATGTTCTATTCGGAAATTACTAAAATTATAGAAGCCGGTCTTGACCGCGATAAAGAGAAGGTTAAGAATTATGCTTTATTACTTGCAAAGAAATTAGCTCAGGACGGTGATGAAAAATCCAGTAAAAGAATTGAAACTCTATTGTTACGAAAGAATAACGGTTCTGCAATTACGGATGCATTAGTTGCACCACCAGTTGATCAAGAAAGTAGAATGGGAATTGTCGATATTGATTACAAACCTATTGCCCCCAATATTGTTTTATCAGAATCGACTATAGAGCGTTTAATTGACTTTGAAAATACCATTAAAATAAAGGATCAATTGGACGGATTGGGTATGCCATTCAACATGTCCCTACTTTTGTATGGACCTCCTGGATGTGGAAAAACCAGTATAGCAAATTATCTTGCAAACAAGTTAGAGCTTCCGCTTGTAACAGCACGTTTGGACACTCTTATTTCATCATTACTTGGTAATACGGCTAAAAATTTGAGAAGAATTTTTGATTATGCCAGCCGTCAACCATGTGTATTGTTCTTAGATGAATTTGATGCAATCGCAAAAGCTCGTGATGATACGCATGAACTAGGTGAGTTAAAGCGTGTTGTTAATAGCCTTTTGCAAAACATGGATGCTTATTGTCAAAATGGTATTATGATTGCAGCAACAAATCATCAGGAGTTGCTAGATGATGCCATATGGCGCAGGTTTCAAACAATCATTGAAGTACCAAAGCCAGAGGTTCGAGAAATTAAGTTTTTATTTGAGCGGATTACTAGTTCTATGGATATAAGTTGCATAAGCAAAAAGCATCTTTCAATTGTTATCGAACAATTAAAGGGATTGTCCTATTCCGACATACAAACATTAATTCAAAATGTTATTAAGCAAAAGATTATCAAGAACGAGCGAGTACTTTCTGCATTTGACTTTATGCGTGAAATTGCAATCTTCAGATATCATGGAAATGTGTGTCAGGAAGATATGATACGTTACTTCTTAAGATCTAACTTTTCGCAACGTTCAATCGCAGAATATTTTCGTATTTCACAAAGGCAAGTCCGGAATTGTTTACCAAAAGGAGATGAATAAATATGGCTGACAAACATTTGCCAATTCAGTTTTTTGAAAAAAGGAAAGATTACGATGATCGTTCTACCGAGGGTGGTGGTGACTCTAAAATCCCCAGTTGGGTTTTAAAGGGGGCTGATTTATTACAGCGATCAACAATGCTTATGGATGAGATAAGTGAACTTTCAGAAGCATTATATAAACATAAAAGGAATGGAAATAAATTGCCTTTTGTAGTATGTACCACAATAGGAGAAAAAGCTATTGCAAAATCTCATCGTAGTAGTATCGCTTCTATGTATGCTAGCAGGGATAAAAGTAATGTTATAGGATTTCACGGAGATCGTTGTCTTCTGACAATGCTTACTGATGAACATACGATTACAGAGATTAATAAGGCTCTTTCGGATACAAACAATCAGGCAAAATTGATTTCATCTATTATTGACATTTCTCCATTTTATCCTGAAGTAGACGAATATGATGAAGATATGCCTTTTTATAAAATTCGACTATTGAATTACAACAATTTTGACTTAAATCATGCGGCTAACATCATTTTTGATCAAAAATGCACTGATATGGGAATTAAAATAGTACATAGGACAAAATATACGCCTGACATGACAATTTATCGAGTATGTATCGACAGTGCAGAGCAGTTAGCTCTTTTAGGAGATTTTGAAGGTGTATACGCCATAGAAAAAATGATCCCGATTGAAGCTACATTAGATGCCATATCCCAAGAGCCAACTGTAACCCCCAAATCACCAGTTGCAGGAACTACTTATCCAATCGTTGGTGTCCTTGATACTGGTATTGCTCCGAACCAATTTTTGCAGAACTGGAGAGAATCCATTGATTTCACAAGTTATCCTCAAGATTACCGAAATCCTACACATGGAACCTTTGTGGCTGGCATTATTGAATATGGGGACGAGCTTAATCGTAGCGCATATACAGTGTTACCAGGGGTGCGTCTATTTGATGCCACGGTTTATCCTGATGAGAAAAAAGAGCATATTTATCAAGATGATTTGGTAGAACACATTCGTGAGGCCGTAGAACGACACAATGATATAAAAATATGGAATCTTTCTCTAGGCACTACTGATGAAGCAAGCTTGGATGAGTTCTCTGATTTTGGTATGGCGTTAGATAATATTCAAGATGAAAACAATGTTTTAATTATTAAATCCGCCGGAAATTGTACAAATTTTATGCGTCAGCTCCCGAAAAGCCGAATTGCCAAATCTGCGGATTCTGTTAGAGCTCTTGTTGTTGGTGCACTCGCACAAACAAAAAGCACCTATGATTATGCGGAATCTGAAACACCGTCTCCCTTCACGCGGATTGGTCCAGGACCTAGTAGTATTGTTAAGCCAGATTTGGTATTCTACGGTGGAAATGCTGGTATAAATAATGGACAACTTACAACGACGGGGGTTCCTTCATTTACACCTGATGGAAAACTTGCTTATAATGTTGGCACAAGTTTTTCTACCCCATGGGTATCCCGTATGGCAGCCGAATTATCTTATCTGGTAAAAGAAGAATTTGATCCACTGCTGATTCGTGCATTACTGATCCATAATGCAAAATATCCTTCTTCCTGTGGAATGAATATGGCAGATAAAGTAGCGCAGATGGGGTTTGGAATGCCATCTAGCGTAAACGAAATGCTGTACAATTCATCCAATGAAATTACACTTGTTTTGCGTGATACTTTAGATAAGGGAAGTTTTATTCAAATGTTTGATTTTCCTTATCCTCAAAGTCTAGTCGATGAAAACGGTTTTTTTACCGGGCAAATTATTGCAACATTAGTAACCAAGTCATTAATAGATGACAAACAGGCTAGTGAATACTGTCAATCAGATATTAGCATTCTATTTGGAACTTATTTAACAGAACAAGACAGAGATACAACAAAGAAAACCGTTATAAATCCAAAAGGACTTAAAGAGCCACAGAATATTCTTCTTGACAACTGTTATAGTTCAAGGGCAAAAGGCATATATCCGCATTCTGGCTTTGAGAGAGAATGCATTCTGGTGAAATACGGAAAGAAATTTCATCCAGTTAAAAAGTACGCTGTCGATCTGGCTGATATGACTCCATCAAATAAACTGAAATATCTCGTAAAGGGAAGAAAATGGTATCTTGAAGTCAAAGGGTTATATCGAGATTTTGTTGAGCAAGATGCTGCGGAGCGGAATTATCAATTGTCCCAAGAATTCTGTTTGTTTCTAACAATTAAGGACCCTAAGGGAAATGCACCTGTTTATGATGAAGTATCGCAACAATTGGAATATAAAAATTTTGTCCATCATAGTATACAACTTCGTAATGTTGTTTCTATCGATAGAGACGTACAATAAAGTATGTTAAGCTTTCAGCTAAAACATAAAAAGCCAGAACAAAATGTCCGGCTTTCCTTGCCAAAGGTTATTTCTTTGGATTTATAAGTCTCGCAAATTTATATTACTCCTATGAAAAACCTTTTGCAAGAGATTTTTGCAAAGGAGGTAACTGTGATGGCTGTACATCATGGAGGTAAAGTAGGCAAAGCAGCAAAAACACTTGCTTCTAGTTCTTCGTCCAATAAGGCGAAAAGTCAAGCTGGAAAAACTCTTGCCAATCATAAAGCTTTGAAGCATTAGGTAACAAAGTATAAAGAGGGCTCATGTACAGATTTGGTACATTAGCTCTCTTTATATTTAGGAAATCCTTGGACAAATCAGATCTGTATTCATGACCTATGGCTATGGATTTACCGCGTACGTTAAGCTCATGACAAAAGCGATTTTGCTCATGCTTTGCTTACTTTTTCAGCCATCAAATAGGCATGAAGCAAGAAAAACGGAAAATATTTACGAAAAACCAGCCATAAATACGATTAAATTGAGATGAAATTAGTTGCATAGGTGTGCCCTTACGGTATAATAAGGACAAATCGGAAAACCCATTATTACCAAGGTTGCTCAGGTGTTGTAAAGCGCGCATATGACACTAAATACAGAAATAAAAACGTATATATCACTATATGTTGTTGTTTTCTGAAAACGAAGAAATCCATGAGCAATCTTAATCAGAGAGGATTTTCGGATTTGCCACCATTCTTTTTCCATTACAATACGCCCTTTGGTGGGGGCAGACTGGGAGGTGATAAGGAACCATTTCACATAAAGGACAAACGGGCAGCAACCCGGTAATACCGATTTTAATTCATATCAGCCGCACAGTAACTGACGGATGTTCAGCTACTGCGCGGCTTTTTTGTTTATAGATAACTCTGCCCTGGTGACGTAGATCGCCAGGGCTTTTTTCATTTAGACAGGAGGCTTTCAAAATGCCGGAAACTTTGAATCTGAATTACTACTACGGGAATGAAGCCGACCAGTACAGCTTCTACCGTATCCCCAAAATCCTATTGACCGACCGCCGCTACAAAGGCGTTTCGCTGGAAGCAAAGGTGCTGTATGGCCTGCTGCTTGACCGCATGGGGCTGTCTGCCCGCAATGGCTGGCTGGACGATAACGGGCGCGTGTTCCTCTACTTCACCCAGGAGGAAGTCATGACCATGCTGGACTGCGGCAAGGACAAGGCGACGAAGCTGTTCCGCGAATTGGAGGGCATCGGCCTTGTGGAACGGAAAAAGCAGGGCCAGGGACACCCCGCCCGGATTTACGTTAAGAACTTCATTCTGGAGCCGGAACACTCTGCGCCGGTTCAGACTGCGGAAAACCAGCAGTCAAGACCGCTTGACAGTGCCGCAGTCAAGACTGCTGAAAAACCGCAGTCTGCACCCCTGAAAACCAGCGGTCAAGAGTGCGGAATTTCCGCCCCTAATAATACTGATATAAATAAAACTGAAAAAAGCGATACTGATCTATCCATCACACCCCCTGCCCCCTCAGCGGTTTCTTCCCCTGCTGGTAAACGCGCTCCGCGCAGGATGGGATTGGATGAGATGGAAAGCTACCGCGAACTGATTTTAGAAAATATTGACTATGACATTCTTCTGGAACGGAACCCCTGGGACAAGGACTTGCTGGACGGCTATGTGGAGTTAATGCTTGAAATCTGCTGCTCCACACGGGAATCTGTCCGTATCTGCGGGCAGGAAGTACCCACCGAGGTTGTCAAAAGCCGGTTCCTGAAGCTGAACAGCGAACATATTGGCTACGTCATGGACAGCCTGAAAAGCAATACTGCCAAAATCGGCAATATCAAGGCATACACGCTGGCAGCACTCTACAACGCCCCCGTCACGATGGGGCAGTATTACACATCCCTTGTCAGCCACGATATGGCGCACGGGCTGCTGGACGGTTAAGCCGCCCGGCGCTTTGCAATACATCAATCAAACCAAAGGAGGACTTTTGCATGGAACATGAAATCAACATTCTGGTGGTGGAACCGGGCAGACCGCCCAGGCCGGCGCGGGTGGACTACTCGCTGGAAACTTTTTCACAGCTTGTCGGTGGCGAGTTGGCAATGGGCTGTTTCCTGCCCCATCGGGTCATGCTGCTCTACAACGAGGACGCTAACCGTCAGGGACTGCCGCCCAACCGCTGCAATCCCTTTGTAAACGAGTGCATCAGCGGTACATTCCTGCTGTGCGGGCTTTCAGACGAGGAGGGCTTCTGTTCCCTTTCCCCTGCCCGGCAAGCCGAGTTTCAGCGCCTTTTTGCCAGCCCCGGCGAGTTTATGATGCTGGGGACAGACCACATCTGCGCTTCACCTGCCGAGTTTGCCGAAACCGCTGGCAGGCTTTGGGGCAGCATGGCAAGCGGCGAATCCGTGGTGCTGACCAAATGGGGCGGCACGGAAAGCGGGGCATAAAATGGCAAAACAAAATACCAATACTGACCGTCGCAGTTTGCAGGACTGCGGCGGTTTTTCATCGGCAGAATACCATTCGGTTGGACTGAGCGGCGGCAAGGATTCGTCTGCTTTATTGCTGCTGATGCTGGAAAAAGGGATGCCGATTGACAACGTGATATTTGCCGATACCGGCATGGACTTCCCTGAAATGGCGGCGCATATCGCAAAGCTGGACGCGCTTCTGTACCGTGAACGGGGCATCCACATTACCACCCTGCGCCACCCGCATGGATTTGAGTGGATGATGTTTGACGCACCCATGAAACAGCCCCGTGCAATTGCCCGCCGTGCCGCCCAGGGACAGCCAGCAACCGGCTATGGCTGGCCGGGAATTAAGGTTCGCTGGTGTACCGGCCAGCTTAAAACACACCTGATCGCCAAAGAGGTCAACCGGCTGAAAAAAGAAAAGAACGCCCTGCACTATATCGGCATTGCCGCCGATGAGTCCCAACGCTGCAAAGACGACCCGAACCACCGTTATCCGCTGGTGGAATGGGGCATCACCGAAGCACAGGCTTTACAAATCTGCTATGACCGGGGCTTTGACTTTGGCGGACTTTATAAAATCTACCACCGCGCTTCCTGCTGGTGCTGTCCCTTGCAACGGATCGGTGAACTCCGCAAGCTGCGCCAGCACCACCCTGAACTGTGGGCGCGGCTGTGGGATATGGACAACCGGGCGCGGGCGCAGTTTGGCGCAGGCCCCCTTGGACAGTTTAAGGAGCGTTGGAGCATCGAAAAGTTAGACGCCCGGTTTGCCCGCGAGGAAATGGAGGACGGCGCATGAAATATTTACTCCGCCGCCTGCTGGTTCCGCCTTAGTCAACCCACCAGCCTTTGAAGAAAATCCCAAAATGAAAAGAGGTGAGCATTATCGAAGTTGAAGCAAAGCAACAGCTTATGGAAAAGCTGGATAAAAACCTGCTGGATCATGCGGCAAAACTGACAGAGGGGAACGGCCCGCAGATTGTGGATGTGTACCAACTGCAAGGGCTGGCAGAGGTTCACTGTTACCTGAAAACAGCCCACCAGTTTGACCCTGCAGAAGTGGATGCCCTGCTGCAATTTGCCGACCCGCTGGAAGCAGCCCGCTACTGCTGGGAAATGAATGAACATAAATACAGTTTCCCGATCTGCGACCTGCTGCGGGAAACCAGGGCGCGGGAAATCTTTGAACTGGCAAAGCCGGAACCGCCGGCAAAACTGTCCGTGCGGGAGCAGCTCCGCGCCGCCATGAAAGAAGCCCGCCAGCATCCCGCCCCGGAAGAACGGGCGAAAGGCGGCGAGGCCCGATGAAACAGCCTGCCGCTTGCAGGAAAGGAGGTAACGCATCATGCAGGATGAAGTACGCGAAAAATCTGTGGCTCTCACCATCAAGGTCGGCAAAGCAGGCGGCAGGCTGACCGCCGGCCTGTTGAAATGGGCCATTCGGAAGTATCTGGCGCAGGCCCAAAACCCCAAAATCCACCACGGCAAGCAGACCGTAAAGCAGCTTGTAAGCCAGGGCGCAGGTGTTCAAAACATCGAGATCACCGACAAGAATATCAAGTCCTTTGAGCGTGTGGCGCGGAAATACGGGGTGGACTTTGCGCTGAAAAAAGACCCGGCGCAAGGGAAATACCTTGTCTTTTTCAAGGCACGGGACGCGGATGCACTGAACGCCGCCTTTGCCGAGTATGCCGGGAAAAGCCTGAACCGCTCCGCGCAGAAGAAGCCGTCACTGTTAGGCCAGCTTTCCCATTTCAAGGAGATTGCAAAGAACCTGACGCGGGATACCGCCAAAAACCGGGAGAAAGGGGGCGTTGAACTGTGAAACTGGATGTAAAGAAAATCCTGCTCCCTAACCTGCCTTATGTGTTCATCTTCTGGTTTTTCAACCGTGTGGCGGAGGGCTGCCGGCTGGCAGAGGGCGCGGATATGGTGACAAAGGCAATGGGCGCGGTATCGGGCCTGGGGGCGCTGATTTCCAAAAACCCGCTGCCCAGCTTCCACCCCCGCGACCTGCTGTTTGGCGCTGCCGGCGCGGTCATTATCCGGGCCGTGGTTTATTTCAAGGCGAAAAACGCCAAGAAATACCGCCACGGAGTTGAGTATGGTTCGGCGCGTTGGGGAAATTCCGACGATATTAAGCCTTTCATCAATCCCCAATTCGACCAGAACATTCTCCTGACGCAGACAGAGCGCGTCATGGTGGGGAGAAACAAAATCCCCAAGTACAATATCAACAAAAATGTGCTGGTGATCGGCGGTTCCGGCTCCGGCAAGACCCGCTTCCACATTAAGCCCAACCTCATGCAGATGAACGCCAGCTATATCGTGACTGACCCAAAAGGCACGGTCGTTCTGGAATGTGGGAAAATGCTTCAGCGCGGCGGGTATGAGATAAAAATACTCAATACGATTGACTTCAAACAGTCCATGAAGTACAACCCATTCCGCTATATCTACTGCGAGAACGACATTTTGAAGCTGGTCAACTGCATCATGGAGAACACCAAGGGCGAGGACAGCAAGGGCGGTGAAGATTTCTGGGCAAAAGCCGAAGCCCTCTACTATCAGGCGCTGATCGCCTACATCTGGTACGAAGCGCCGGAGGAAGAAAAAAACATGACCACCCTGCTGGAAATGCTCAATGCGTCCGAGGTGCGGGAGGATGATGAAAACTTCAAAAACGCCGTTGACCTGATGTTTGACGCGCTGGAAAAACGCGACCCACAACATTTTGCGGTGCGCCAGTATAAGAAATACAAAATGGCGGCGGGCAAAACAGCAAAATCGATCCTGATTAGCTGCGGCGCAAGAATGGCTCCCTTTGACATCCGGGAGGTGCGGGAACTGATGGAGGGCGACGAACTGGAACTTGAAAAGATTGGCGACCGCAAGACGGCGCTGTTCTGTATCGTGTCCGACACGGATATGACATTCAATTTCATTTCTGCGATGGTTTATACGCAGATGTTCAACGTCCTGTGCGACAAGGCGCTGGAAAACGGCGGCGCACTGAAAACCCATGTTACCTGCCTGCTGGACGAGTTTGCCAACCAGAAAATCCCCAACTTCCAGCACCTGATTTCCGTTATCCGAAGCCGCGAGATTTCCGCCCATATCGTGGTGCAGACGCAGAGCCAGTTAAAGGCCGTCTACAAAGACCATGCGGAAACCATCATCGGCAACTGCTCCTGCGTCCTGTTTTTGGGCGGCAAGGAGCGCAGCACCCTGAAAGAGATTTCGGAAACGCTGGGAAAGGAAACCATCGACCTTTTCAACACCTCCGACACGCGGGGAAGCCAGCGCAGCATGGGGGTAAATTACCAGAAACTCGGAAAAGATATGCCATACTTATTTGTGAAGAGTTGGCTGCCCAATACAAAAATAAACAGAACAGGGACACGATCAGCCGACGATTCAGCTAATCATGTCTTTTTTATTTCTTTTCATCTGGTACAATACTGTACGTCTAAAAAGTAACATAAGGGAATAATGGGTTGAATCAACCTGCATGAAAGTATGTCAGGAGGAAAAGCATGGGTGAACTAAAGAAACGGATAACAGAAAATGGTATTGATTATATACTGGTAGGGGATTATTATATCCCTGATTTGAAACTGCCGGAAGAAAATCGTCCGATTGGGTATTTTGGTCGGCTGCACCGGGATTATCTGAAGCAGGAACATTCCGCACGTTATACAGCATTATTACTGACTTGTAAATTATGGACATATCTTGCCGATTTGAATGAGCAGGCAGAGAAACGGTTAGATATTATCATGGAGCAGATGAGAACTGCCGAAGGAGTGACCGAGGAGCTAAAAGCCAAAAATCAATGGGAATGGATTCGGAAAATGAACAATATCCGGTATCGGGCAGAGGAAATAGTAAAAAATGAGATAGTTTATATCTGAATCATGGAGGTAAAATCAATATGGAAAAACAGGTTTATATCACAGAGGAAGAACGGGAAAAGTGCCAAAAAGTGGCTGATGCGTTTGCGGAGTTGTACGAGATGGCAGATATTGTAGTGGTTGATGTGGGCAGATATGGTTTTGTGATGCTCATATACTATACTCCGCCGCATGGTTTTGAGGAAGATGCAACTTTTACGGACAGCAGAGCATTGTTTGATGCTCTTTGGCAGGAATGGTTCAATACGACACTGTATTTGACAGCAAAGAAAATGCAGTTAGATAATATTATCTATGAGAAAGTATTCAACTGCCTTTCAAAAGAAAAACAATCGGCAATTATTGGGAGAAAAGTCGACTTTGCAAGAAAGGCGGGTATAACTCTATAAAATGAGTTTTACAAAAAGAAAACGCTCTATGTAGTGGACAAAAAGAGATTAGAAAGGCTCTGTGTATGATAAATATGCAGGGCTTTTCACTTTTGAACATAATCGAGCTGTTGACAAACCTCTTGCCAAAAAGATTTGCATATAAGA
>OFGN01000083.1_pt1 | contig 100571 bp, 95 predicted proteins | sample 1521821 | NCBI WGS metagenome assembly OFGN01 (sample SAMEA3504094, study PRJEB24116) | mouse gut metagenome | biome: mouse gut; feature: mouse-associated habitat; material: faeces | place: Denmark | collected 2011
CAAGTGAACACGAAAGAGGTGAACACCTCAATTAGTGTTCACCTCCTACTCGATTGCTTACAGTTGCCGGTGGTTAGCTATTTTATCTATTATAGCTATCTTAGCTGATTTACTCTTGCTTCTTGTACGATTTTGGACACTTGCAGCTCTCTAATTACTTGATTTTCAGTGGGGCTTGATTTTTATTTGTTTTTGATGTTATTTTGGGGTGTTTTAAATTTGTTATTATGTCGTTAATTTCATTGAATCAAATCAGCAAGGTGTTTCGCACCAAGGAGATTGAGACTACAGCCTTGGAAAATGTCAATCTAGATGTCAACCGGGGCGAGTTTGTCTCTATCATGGGGCCGAGCGGCTGCGGTAAGTCTACACTTCTCAATATCATCGGTCTGCTCAGTAAGCCGACTACGGGCAGCGTCATGATCTCCGACACCGACTGCAGCAAGATGGCCGACACGGCCTTGTCGCATTTCCGAAACCGCAATATCGGCTTCGTATTCCAGAGTTTCCATCTCATTCCTTCGCTTACGGTGGCAGCAAATGTGGAGTTGCCGTTGGTGTATCGCGGCGGTCTTTCCTCACGGGAGCGCAAGGAGAGGGTAGAGGCCGTGCTTGAGCGCCTTGAGATGTCGCACCGTATCAAACATCTGCCTGCCCAGCTCTCGGGCGGTCAATGCCAGCGCGTGGCTATTGCGCGTGCGATAGTAGGGCAGCCGTCGATAGTGCTTGCCGACGAACCTACCGGCAATCTCGACAGCAAGATGGGAGCCGAGGTTATGGCATTGCTGCATAAATTGAATAAGGAAGACGGAACAACCATCGTGATGGTGACTCACAATGAGGCTCAGGCCGCTGAGACCGACCGCATAGTGCGCTTCTTCGATGGCAGGATAATAGGGTGAGCGCTATGAAAGAAAAACTGATTCAGATATTTTATGACCTGCGCACGCAGCCTGTAATCGGCTGGGTGACTCTCTTGGCAACAGCCATCTCGATATTTCTTATCATGGTGGTGGTGATGATGCAGAGAGTAAGCGTAGCACCTTATCCCCCTGAGAGCTGCCGCGACAGATTGTTGGTAGGGATGAATTTGCATGTTGAGAGCTTCGACAAGGGAAGTTCTATGTCGAGCGAATTAAGTTTTGAAAGCGCCAGAATTCTATATGACAGTATTGATGGCGTTGAAACCGTTTCTTATTTCTGTAAAGAGACGGAGCCAATGAAAGTCAAGGGCTCAACCTCAAAGGTAATTGAAGTCTTGGGACGGTTTGTTGATCATAATTTCTTCAATATTTTCGATCATAAATTGATTGAAGGAAGGTTTTTTACCGAAGCGGAGTCGCAGTCACTACTGCCGGTGGTGATACTCTCGGAGTCAACCGCCCGACGAGCTTTTGGAAGAACTGATTGCGTCAATTCAACAATAATAGTAGACCATCATGAGTATAGAGTTGTCGGAGTCGTGGCGGACAGCTCACCTCTTGCCACAACAGGATCCGGTGAACTATTCAGAGTGACAGGCCCCAATGACCCGGCGAAACCAAATTGGCATGGAGATATAATGGGGCAGTATTCAGCAGCCTTGCTGATAAAAGACGGTGTTGATTTCGAAGATATCCGCCGACAGGTCAAAGGCCGCTATGGCGTCCTTGAAACAAAGCTCGAGGCGGAGCAACTGAAACCTATCTATCATGAGCAGCCATATTCTCAAGAAGTAATGGCCGCAGGACAGATTTATTCAAATACGACTCCAACAACCGAGCACCTCCGCCTCTTGCGATGGATGTTTTATGCTATTCTACTGATTGTGCCGGCAATTAATTTGAGCGGCATGCTCCACAGCCGTCTTCGCCGACGTGTCAACGAGATAGGTGTGCGGCGGGCCTACGGATGTACGCGTATGCGTATCGTAGCTGAGATTGTCGGAGAGAATTTCCTCGTCACGGCCATCGGAGGCGTAATCGGGCTTGTGGCCGGAATAATTTTCGCAGCAACCTACACAGGACTTTATGAAAATTACGAAAACGTAGGTCAGAACCTGCGTCCGGCTCTAAGCGCGCTTCTCAACTGGGGAACGGTGCTGTCGGCGCTCCTTATCTGTTTTGTACTCAATATCATCAGTGCGTCGATACCGGCATGGCAGGCCGCACGCATAGATCCGGTTGAAGCCATCAATACCAAATGATTATGAAAAGAAAACTTATAGCGCAAATGCTCACAGAGTGGCGCACAAACGTATGGCTTGTAATTGAGCTGCTGATAGTCCTTGTGGTAATGCAATTTCTCTTCGGCATACTGTTTCAAATCTACGAACTGCACAGCGCTCCTAAAGGCTACGATGTGGCTGATACTTATATGGGCTATACTGAGTTGATAGATGAAGACTCACCCGAATATACTCCGTATACGGGCAACTCATCCAAATTCAGCGATTTTGAAATGCTCCTTGCCGAGTTGCGCAATAATCCATACGTGGAGAGCGCCGGAGTCGCCGGAAGTAACAGCACTCCATATTCGCTTGGATACCATGGTAATACACTATGTATAGAAGATGAAGACACTACATACATGATTTCAATCAACCGCCGGGAATTGTCGCCGGAACAGATACGCATAATGCGCATGGAGGGCGCCAATGGCGAAACACCCGACCAGCTTGCCCAAATTCTTGAGCGAGGCGAAATATTGCTTGGAGCGGGAGAGCGCCGGTATATGTGGAACCCTGATGAGATTGATCCGAATGAAATTGTAGGCAAAAATGTTTTCATTGGCTTCGGCGACACAGTATATTATCATGTCGGAGGCGTGGCAAGCACGATACGCCGCAGTGATTACGAACCGGTAAAGGCAACTGTGATGTATCATGGCCTTACTCCCGGTAAGTACTATGAAAATTTAATGATACGCGTCAAGCCGGGAATGGCCGATAAGTTTGAGGAATCAATCGAAAGCGGTCGCCGACAATTCGGCAACGTGTCGCTTTACAAAGTTGTGAGCCTCGAAACCATGCGGGAGAGAGTAAATCTCGAAGCCAACCAGATGATCCGCAATACCACCACGAGTGCCTTTTTCCTGCTGCTTGTGATATTTCTTGGCTTCTTGGGCACATTCTGGTTCCGCACGCAGCAACGCGCCGGCGAGATAGCCATCCGCAAGGTAAGCGGCGCCACCGACAGCGACATCTTCCGCCGCTTTATCGGCGAAGGCTTGGTATTGCTTGTCATTGCCGCAGTATTGTCAGTGCCGTTTACCGCCTATCTGCTTCGCAGTGAGCTTCATTCACAGTTGCTTGACATCGAGGTCAGCCCCAGCATATATATCGCCGGTGCAGTCGGGGCGACGGTAGTGATGGCGCTCTTGATAATCGCCGGAATATGGGCACCAGCCCGCAAGGCAGTAAAAGTAGACCCGGCCTACGCCTTGTCAGACCAATAAAAATCACTACATTTGCATAGTGATGATACTCATAGCAGACGACGACAACGCAGTAAGACTTTCGATAGGCCTGGCATTGAAGCATGCCGGCTTAGAAAGTCTTGCCGTGGGCAATGAAGAAGAAACCTTGCAGGCCGTGCGCGACCCCAAGGTATCGCTGCTCATTCTCGACATGAACCTTACGCTCTCAAGCACCGGCCGGCAAGGAATTGAAATGCTGCGCAAGGTGCGCATACTGCGCCCCGACATGCCCGTGATACTGATTACTGCATGGGGCACGGTGCCAATGGCCGTAGAAGCTATGAGCCTCGGTGCCGGCGACTACATCACCAAGCCGTGGAACAACAAAGACCTCATCGCCAAGATCCGCGGCGCCCTTGCCGGCGCTGAAGAAGCACGACAGGAGGCAGAGCGTATCGACACCCTCGACGACGTAGAGCGCAAAGCCATCATCGAGGCCATGCGTCGCTGCGAGGGCAATGTGGCCAAAGCCGCGCAGCAACTCGGCATTACGCGCCAGTCGCTCTACCGGCGTCTTGAAAAATTCGGATTGTGATGATACGCTGCAGAATATTCCTTGCCCTTACCCTCTTGTCGCTTGCCGCCATAGTCGCAGGCCTGTATTTCAGCGTTCCGCGCCTATATACCGCAGCGGCAGCTGTCGTGGCCGCTTTATCGGCGATAGCAGGCTACCTCTCGACATCGAAACCCCTTGCAGCGGTGCAGAACGGAATCTATCTTCTCCGCGCGCAGGATTTCAGCAGCAAACTCAGGCGGGTGGGACAGCCTGACGCCGACAAGGTGGTGGAAATGTTCAACGGCATGATGGAGGCCATGAAGACCGAGCGCCTCAAGGCCCGCGAGCAGGAGCGATTTCTCTCGCACCTCATCGCCGTGTCGCCGACAGGTATCGCCGTGTGCGACTTCAAGGGCAATATCGTGGAGAGCAACAACGCATGGACCTCGCTTGTCGACGACAACGTGCTTGCCTCAGTCGAGGCTCTTGCCCCCGGCGAGTCGGTCACTCTCAGGCTCTCGGGCTCGCATATCATACGTTGCTCTCGGCTATGGTTTATGGACTCCGGTTTCCGGCGCACATTCTATATCGCCGAGCGCATTACCGATGAGATTGTCGAGGCCGAAAAGCAGCTTTTCAACAAGACAATCCGCACCATCAGCCACGAGGTGAACAACACTATGGGCAGCGTGATGTCGGTCCTCTCCACCCTTGCCGAGCTTCCCGGCACCGACGCCATGACGGCCGCCGCCGTAGAAGGCAGCTGCAAGAGCTGCGACAATCTGGTGAGATTCGTGCGCTCCTACGCCGACATTGTCAAGCTCCCCGCCCCCGAGCCCGTGCTTACAAATGTAGGCGAGTGGCTCGAAAGCCTGAGGCCAAGCCTTGCTGCGGCTTTGCCCGACAACATAGAACTGCGCATTGAGCCGGCACCCGACTTCCGCCTCTTTGCCAATATCGACGTCATGCTCATGGAGCGCGTGATGGTCAACATTGTCAAGAACTCGGCCGAGAACATAGCTTCCAAGCCCTCCGGCCTTATCACAATCCGCACCGACACACAAGGCATCGAAATCATCGACAACGGCGCCGGAATAAGCGAAGCCAACGCCCGGCGGCTCTTCACGCCATTTTTCTCCACCAAGCGCCCCGACCGCGGCCTCGGGCTCATGCTCGTGGCCGACATCCTGCGCTCCCACAAGGCAACATTCACACTCACAAGCGACTCCGCGAGCCGCCTGACAACATTCAGAATCACCTTCGCACGGCAAAACATGCAATTTTAACAAAATATAATTGCTAATATAGCCCTCAATTGCGCGCGATTTTGTAATTTTGCCACATTATGCGAGCCAAACTCACCATAGACCGTGGCAATACGGCCATCAAGGCCGCCGCGTGGAGCATCGACGGACAGCTTCTCGATACCCTCAAGGGCGATGAGAGCCTGCCTGCCGGCGATTTGGTGCGCGCCATGGAGCAGCGTCTCCTCGAGCCCGGCGAGCATTTCGAGGCCATCTGCTGGTGTACGGTGGTGGCTTCCGAGCATGCCGACGACGCCGCCTCGCTCGAAGGCCTGTCGCCGCGGGTGATAGAGCTTACCGCGCACACCCCAATGCCCATCACCATCGCCTACCGTACGCCCGACACCCTCGGGGCCGACCGTGTGGCCGTAGTGCTTGGCGCGAGATATCTCGCCGGTCACAACCGCCCGCTGCTCGTGTCGGACATCGGCACCGCCGTCACTTACGAATTCGTTGAGGGCGACCGCTATGTCGGCGGCAACATAGCCCCCGGTCTCGACCTTCGCCTGCGTGCTCTCGCGGCATTTACCGACGCCCTGCCGGCAGTGTCGGCCCAAGGCGGCGATGTGCCCCTGTGGGGACAGACAACGGCCGAAGCCATGCGCAGCGGCGCCGTGCGTGGAATCGCCGCCGAGCTTGCCTACTACCATGCCGCAGCCGGCCACAAGGCATTGGCTGTGCTCACCGGTGGCAGCGCCGAATTGCTTGTAAACGAGAACATTCTCACATTCGACTATATCCACGACCCCTATCTTGTGCATAAGGGTCTCTACAGCATTATTAAAGATGAAAATTAGCAGAATAGCGCTTATTCTTGCCTTGGCAATAATCGCCGTTGCTCCTGTCGTGGCGCAGAACGGCACCATGACCCCATATTCAGCCTACGGATTAGGCGTACTCCGCGACCGTGCAACCTCTACCCAGCGTGCGATGGGCGGTGTTGGCTACGCCATGAACTCCGGACGCCAGATCAACGCCATGAACCCCGCCTCGTATGCCGCCATGGACTCGCTCACATTCCTTTTCGACATGGGCATTGACGCCACAATGATGTGGCAGAACGAAGACCAGAACGGCACACGCGTGAAAGACAACCAGTTTGGCGGCGGTCTCGACTACGTGACTATGCAGTTCCCCTTGGGCAAATACATGGGCGGCTCTGTAGGCCTTGTGCCCTATTCTTCGGTGGGCTATTCTTTCGGCAGCCAGATTGAAAACGGCATTGACTCCCGTCAAGGCTCAGGCAGTCTCAACGAACTTTATCTCGGTGTGGCCGGCCGTCCCTTCAAAGGCTTCACCATAGGCTTCAACTTTTCATATCTCTTCGGCACAATCATCAACGAGACCTACGCCGCCCTTTCGTCAACCCAAAGCGCTCTCTTCCAGCGTCAATTGCAGGTGCGCGACTACCATGTGACCTTCGGTGCCCAATATTCGGTAGCCCCCGTTGCCGGCGACCGCCTCACATTCGGCCTTACCTACAGCCCCGGCAAGACACTTCTCGGCACCGGCCGCTCGGTTTACTACGACACCGCTCTCGACTCAGAGCCCCAATTCTCCGACGAGCATAAACTCAAAGGTAATTACTCTCTGCCCGAAACATGGGGCGCAGGCGTCAACTATCAGTTCGGTCGCCGTGTGATGGTAGAGTTCGACTACACCTACCAGCCTTGGAGCAAAGCCAAATACCGCTACGAAGAAGGCGCCGAATCAATGCAGAGCTATGCCGACCGCAGCAAATATGCCCTCGGCCTGCAATATGTCCCCGACTTCCGCGGCTCGTATTTCAAACGCGTAAATTATCGTCTTGGCGCATATTGGTCGGATGATTATCTCAAACTCCGCGGCAATCAGCTCCGCGAGTACGGCGTGACAGCCGGTTTCGGCTTCCCCGTGCCCGAGTTCAAGACTACAGTAAACCTTGGCATAGAATGGATGCACCGTCAGGCACATCCGAATCCCCTTATCAAGGAGAACTATCTGAGCATCACTATCGGAGTCAATTTCAACGAGATGTGGTTCCAGCAGAGCAAACTATACTAAGACGTAAGCAAAGGTCAATGCTGGCCTTTCCTGCAGCCGCGGTCCTTAGCTGGATTGCGGCTACATTACTATGTGGCTGCGGGCAGGAGCAGAAGCGCTATGTGCCCAATGTAGGCGATGGGATGACAACGCCTACCATGGCCACCTCTGACGTGTCGACCCTCATAAGCGACTCCGGCTATACCCGCTACCATCTCACCGCGCCGGCGTGGTTGATGTTCGAAGACGCCGAAGAACCATTCTGGCGCTTTCCCGAAGGCCTTGAGCTGCAGCAGTATGACCTCGAAATGCAGCCGTCGGCCAATGTCGTGTGCGACTCGGCCATATACTTCTCGCGCAAACGCCTCTGGCAGCTCGACGGAAATGTGGTGATGGTAAACACCGAGGCCGATTCCTTTCTCACCCAGCAGCTCTTCTGGGATCAGAACGCGCGCAAAATCTACTCCGACTCCTTTATCCATATCGTCCGCACCGACCGTATAATAGAGGGCTATGGCTTTGAGTCAGACCAAAGTATGCTTTATTATACCGTCAACCGTCCTACGGCTATCCTCCCTGTAGAGCGGCCGGAGAAAGAAAGCTCTGCCGCAGCCGATACCGCCGCCACCGACAGCACGCGCGCCGCGCGCCGCCAGCCCCGTCAGCGCCCGAGTGCAGCCGCGCGGGAGGCTGAGGCCGACACGCAGCCCAAATACGTCAACGGCCACAAAGTTAAACCTGTAAAATTAAAAAAAATATAATAGATAATGAGTGTATCAGACCCCTCTGTGTGGATTAGCATAACTCTTGTATCGCTCATTCTGTCGGCTCTTTTTTCCGGCGTGGAAATGGCATTTGTGACCTCCGACCGCGTGCGTGTGGAGCTCGACGTGAACAAGGGCGGCTTCATTGGCCGGATAATCAACCGCTTCTATTCCCACTCCGAATTGTTTATCTCCACCATACTTGTAGGCAACAATGTGGTGCTTGTGATATACGGTATGGGAGCGGCCGCGCTCATTGAGCCTCTGCTCGCTCAGGTATATAACAACGAGGTGTTTATACTCTTCGGCCAGACGCTGATATCTACACTTGTGATACTGCTTACAGGCGAGTTCCTGCCCAAGACAATCTTCGGTATCAACCCCAACAACTCTTTCAAATTCATGGCATTGCCGATGTATCTGTTCTACATCGTGCTTTATCCGATATCGGCCTTTACTTCGTGGCTCTCGCGCACCCTCATGCGCCTTGTCGGCGTAAAAGACGCGGACAAGAAAATGCACCTTATATCTATCGGTGACCTCAACGACTATATCGAGGAGACCATCGACGATATGGAAGAGCAGAAGCAGGAGGTTGAGAATGAGGTGAAGATATTCCGCAATGCCCTCGATTTCTCTTCGACCCATGTGCGCGACTGTATGATACCGCGCAATGAAATCGTAGCCATCAATGTAGATACCGGCACACGCGAGCAGCTCGTGGAGCTCTTTACAAGCACCGGCCGCTCAAAGGTGATAGTCTACCGCGACGATATCGACACCATACTCGGCTATATACATGTGAGTGAGCTGTTTGACCCGGTGGTAGATTGGAAGACCCGTATCAAGCCGGTGCTGTATACTCCCGAAAATCTCATGGCCAACACCATGATGCGCCGTCTGCTGCAGCAGAAACGCTCGATAGCGATTGTTATTGACGAGTTCGGCGGCACAGCTGGCATGCTTACCCTTGAAGACCTTATGGAAGAAATATGCGGCAATATCGAGGATGAGCACGATAATTCAGGCCTTATCGCACGAGAGGTAGCTCCGGGTATCTTCGAATTCTCCGGTCGCTGCGAGATTGCCGATATCAACGAGCGCTTTGGCTTCGAGATACCGGAAGACGACAGCTATCAGACCGTAGCCGGCTACCTGCTCCATACCACCGGAACAATCCCCGCACAAGGCGAGACAGTGATGATCGACCCGCTCCGCTTCGACATCCTCAAGAAATCATCCAACCGCCTCGAACTCATCCGTATCACCAAGCCCGAACCGGCAGAGGAATAGTCCGGATTGTCTGTATTGTGAGGCCGTGCCGAGGCACGGGCGCTTCTCAAAAGGTAATTGTATAAGAATACGATAGCGGGTCGTCCGGTATCCCGGACGACCCGCTATCCCATTATGCAGAAAGGTTTAGAAATTCACATAGAAGCTCAGAGTGAGGTTCTGGCCGTTGAGGAGTATGCCACCTTCCTCGGCATGTCCGCCGGCTTTGGCAGCGTTGTTGGCGCCTTTGTAGCCGATGAATCCCACATGGCCGGCAATACAGAAGCGGTCGGAGAGATTGATGGCGATACCGGGAGTCACACCTATCTGCCATGTGCAGGCTGTACCCGAGTCAGTGGTGTGGCCGAGACCGAGACCTACAGTGCCGTCAACGAAGAGATTGAGCAGCCCGTTGTCGGTGCGGAAATAGGTGTAGCGGGCGTAGGGGTTGAACTCGAAGAGATGGGAGGTGATATCGAGATCGTTGATACGATTTAGCGAATAGCCGATTGTCGTGCCTATTCCCCAATGCTCGTCAAGGCTCATGCCGAGCTCGGGCAAGATGGTGAATGTGTTTGTGGAAACGTCATTCTGAGTGCTGTGCCAGAAGCCAAGTGTGCCACCGGCATAATAGCGGTACTGCGCGTTGGCGCAGATACCAACGAGCGCCATTATAGCGATAAGGATATATTTTTTCATAATCAAAGTTTATTTGACAGCTACTTTGGTAACTTCAGAGCCCTGACGGCGGATAAAAATGCCGTTCGAAGGATTCTCTACACGCACGCCCTGAAGATTGAAATACTCCACAGGTGCATTCTCATCAGCCTCGATAGCGCCCACACCGCTTGTTTCGGTAAAAGGATTGAAGGGCAGGAATATCATGGCCTCGATAAAGAATTTGTCGTAGTTGGTTGTTGTCGGCGGATTGGTTGTGGTGTATTTCTCGTTCAGTATGCCGATTGTGCCGCCCGAAGTAAGAGCCCACCAGCCGTCTTCACCTTCAACCTCAGCACCTGCGAAACCTACTTCGGTATCTTCGAGGTAGCCGTCGGCCGAACTCCAGAGATAGTATTTGAGATTGTCTTTTACGGTTATCACTTGGTCTTTGGCGTAGGCGAAATGATTGGTGTTGTCAAGCTCAAAAGTAACGGGATAGCTCCAGAAGCCGTTGCCGGCGAAGTTGTCGACAATAAGCTTGCCGTATTTGAGCTCTACCCAAATAGGATATGCAGTGCTCGAGCCGTCGTTGTATTGCTCCAAGGTGCGGGTCTGCATCTGGCTGTTGGTAAACCACATATAAGCCATTGCGATGTTGGCGACAGTATTGGTGCCGGGGCTCATGCCGGGCATTGCGAGGGTTATGACCTCATTTACGGTCGAGCCGGATACGCCGTTGAAGAGCAGTGTACGGTGCTCTACATCGATATTGAATACCACCGGAGTGGCCTGACGCGTATTGTAGCTGTATTGATATACGGTGAGGTCGGTAAGATTGCTGTCGGTTGCCGACTGACCCGTAGGTATGGTGATTGTCTGCTTGGCAGCGTCGAATTCCACCTCGAAGCTCAGACCGCGGTATACGAAGTTGTTGATTTTCAGCGTACCTTCCTCGGTAGATGAGATTGTCACAGCGCCGATATTGCGGTTATACCATCCGGTGTTTTGCTCATTGATGGTACCTTCCATATAGTAAAGGCCTTCGATGTCTTTGGCTGTTTGGGGCTTGTCGAGTGCTACAGCTGACAGCGACAGGCCGAAGGCTGCGAGAGCCAAACTTAGTTTTTTCATTTTCAGGGATGTTCGTTAAAGTATTACTTTTCGGGTGTTGTTTCCTTTGCGCTCGATATACAGACCTTTCTCCGGGTTTGCCACGCGTACGCCTTGGAGATTATAGTATTCTGCCTCGGCATTGTCGCTGCTCACTTCCTCAATGCCGGTGGTAAAGGGATTGTAGGGCATGAGTATCTGGATGTCGGCGAATTTGTAACCTTGCTTTTTGTCGGATGTGAGAGCTCCCACGCCATTGTTTTTCAATGCGAGGCGCTCTTCCGTGCCGGCCATATCATCGGCGTCGTATATTCCCGATTCGAATGTGACAGTGCTTGACACGGGGCTGAAAGCACTATCGAGTTGCCACAGCTTCAGCTCCGAGGCATAGTACCCGTCGGTGACGCTTGCCGTGCGGTTTGCATTGTCTACCTCAAGATTTATGGTGCTCAGGGCGCCGGCGTCGCAGAAATTGGTTACGGCGATTTTGCCGCTTGCGGTAGGCTCTACCCACAGCAGGCTCATGTAGGGGCCTTCAAGGCCACCGCGGGCGTTGACATCGTAGCTCGACATGTAGGTGTTGGCATAATCAAGATAGATACCCATGATTGTAGCTGCGGCCACATCCCTGCCAACTTGTGCTATTTCAACAACAGTGCTCGACGACTCCCAGCTGATAAGATGGTTGGCCGCGTCGATGGTGAGCACCACGTCTTCCTTGGCGCCGGTCATGTCGTTGAGAGAATAAATGGTGAGGTTCACGGGGCTTGGATTGCCTATGATTGGCTTTTCCTGCCCGGCCTTGAGGGTGATGGTCTGCGTATCGCGGTCGAATACACCGTCGAAATATACATTCCAATAGAACGGGCCTATGCTTACATTGGTGTCGTCGACAGCTGCGATGGAGATGTCGCCGGGGGTGTAAAGGGTAAGGTCGATACTTGCTCCTACAAAGCCCATGAAGCTGAAGATATACGCACCCTGTACTTCCTGAGCTGTCATTGGCTGAGGCATTTGCACGCGGCTCTGCACTTTCTTTGGAAGCGGTTTGCCAAGCGCGGGCCGGTTGACTGTGACTGTCTGGCCGTCAAATACAGGCGTCTGTCGACGTGTGTTCATCTCTCCCATTGGGCTGAAAGCGTTTGCGCTCAGTGCCATGGCAGCGGTGAGAATCAGTAAGTAGAGTTTTTTCATTGTGATCGGTTTTTATACGGGAGCAAAGTTAACTACAATCAGGCAAAGACACAAATTTTGAGCTATAGAATATGAATTAAATCGTACATTATGTATGAAGCTTCGTGAAAAATCAGTAATTTTGCAGTGTAATTCTAACCAAAAGCAATGAAAAAGATATTTTTGACAATTCTGTGCCTCGCTGCCGTTGTGTCAGTATCGGCGCAATTCAACTTGAACAAGGCTATTGGTGGAGCTGCTAAAGCTGCCAAGGCTCTCACTTTGACCGACGCCGAAATGGCTGCCTACGTTAAAGAATCTGTCGACTGGATGGACGAGCATAACCCTGTGCTCCCCGACGACAACCCCTATACCGTACGTCTCAAAAAACTTACTGAAGGTGTCACCGACGCCGATGGGATACCTCTGAATTTCAAGGTCTACGATGTTATCGACATCAATGCTTTCGCCTGCCCCGACGGCAGTGTGCGCGTCTTCTCCTCGCTGATGGACATCATGAACGACGACGAACTCATGGGCATTATCGGTCATGAGATCGGCCATGTGCTCAAGCACCACTCCAAAAATGCTTTCCGCACCCAGCTCCTTACCGGTGCTGCCAAAGACGCCGTGTCGGCTGCCGGCGGTGTAGCTGCCAAGCTCTCTGACTCGCAGCTCGGTAGCCTCGCCACAAGCCTTGTCGACGCAAAATATTCTCAGAAGCAGGAGAAAGAAGCCGACAACTGCGGCTATGATTTCCTTGTCGCAAATGGCCGAAATCCTTGGGGCATGGTTATGGCATTCGAGAAGATGATGAAGATGGAGCAGGAAGCCGGTGCTCAATCGAGCTACGTGCAGAAGATGTTCTCTTCTCATCCCGAGACGAAGTCGCGTATCGAAGCAATGACAAAACGTTGCAACAAAGACGGTTTCTCCCGCCCCGAATAAAACACTGTTTCTTGAAAAATACTTCCGTACCGCGGCGCAGGCTGCGGTGCGGTTTTTTTATTTTTGCAGACGCTCGGCCAGTCGTGAGTTGCGCGAGCATATCAGCTGGCGGTCAACGGCATAGCTCAAGGCTCGTACATTGCCCACGAGCACGCATATCTGCTTGGCGCGGGTAATGCCGGTGTAGATGAGATTGCGCTGGAGCATGACGTAATGCCGGTTGGTGACCGGTATCACGACGATAGGGAATTCCGACCCTTGGCTCTTATGGATAGTGATGGCGTAGGCCGGCATTATCTCGTCGAGGTCAGAGAGGGTATATTCTATCTCTCGCCGGTCAAATTTGATACGTATCTTGTCGTCGTCATCGTCGATAAGCGTTATGAAGCCTATGTCGCCGTTGAAGATATTCTTTTCGTAATTGTTCTTTACCTGCATTACCTTGTCGCCGAGACGGTAGAGGGTCTCGCCGCGGCGTATGCTATCGCCGCGCGGATTGATGGCCTGCTGCAGGGCTGCATTGAGAGCCGACGCGCCGATATCGCCCTTATACATCGGCGTGAGCACTTGGATGTCGGTCGGCTTCAGTCCGTAAGTCTTTGGCAGACGCGCAGATACAAGATTCACTATCGTGGGTGCGATATCTTGGTCGTCGGTGTGGATAAAGAAGAAGTCAGATTTAAGTCCGTTCGAAATGTCGGGCATGCGGCCATTGTTGATGGCATGGGCATTCGTTACAATGCGGCTTTCCTGAGCCTGCCTGAAGATACGCGACAGCCGCACCACCGACACCGTCGCCGAGCTGATGATGTCGCTCAGCACATTGCCCGCCCCCACGCTCGGCAGCTGGTCAATGTCGCCGACCATAATAAGACGCATGCGTGGCGGCATGGCCTTGACAAGGCTGTTGAAAAGAAGAAGGTCAATCATCGAGCACTCGTCGAGAATCAGCACATCGCCCTCGAGAGGGTTCTCCTCGTCGCGCGTAAAGCCGCCGTAGGGGCTGTATTCAAGCAGGCGATGAATCGTCGACGCCTCCATGCCCGTGGTCTCGCTCATGCGCTTGGCCGCACGCCCGGTAGGGGCGGCCAGCAAAATCTTCATCTTCCTTGACTTGAATGATGAGATTATGCCTTTTACAGTGGTCGTCTTGCCCGTGCCCGGACCGCCTGTGAGCACCATCACCTTGGCTGCCAGAGCCTTGTCGATAGCTTCCTGCTGCACGGTGTCGTAAACGATACCCTCGGGAGCCCTCTCGGGCGCCGACGCCTTGCCGGCATAGCATGGTGTGGTGATAAGCTTGCGCAGACGCCGCGCCACTCCTCTCTCGGCATAAAAATACATCGGCAGGTAAGCGGCCCCGTCTTCCACTACGAGTTTTTTGTCGGCAGATAGGTCGGCTATGGCGTCGGCTGCCTCGTTGTCTGAAATCCCGAGCATTGAGGCCGCCATGCGGGCAAGTTCATCTGCAGGGGCGAATACATGTCCGTCGTCGGCAAACTTATGCAGGGCAAACAAAACACCGGCGGCAATTCTCCTCGGGTCGTTCTTGGCATAGCCCATGCCGGCGGCGATGTCGTCGGCCACCTTGAAGCCTATGCCGTCGATATCGTCGGCAAGTCGATAAGGGTTGCCGTTAACCTTCTCAAGAGCGTCGCCGCCATATTCCTTATAGATTTTTGTGGCGTAGGCTGAAGATATGCCCAAGCCCTGCAGCCCGACCAGCACCCTGCGCATAGCCACATGCGCCTGCCATCCGGACTTGATCTGAGCCCGGCGCTTCTCTCCCAAGCCCGGCACTTCGTCAATGCGCTCTATATCGTTGTCGAGAATATCTATGGTATCCTTGCCGAATTTCTTTACGATAGCCTTCGCCGAGGCCTTGCCTATACCTTTAATACGGCCTGAGGCAAGATAGGCCTCTATACCTTTCACGCTCAGCGGCATTATCTCCTGCCAGTTCTCAACGGCAAGCTGCATGCCATAGCGAGGGTCGTTGCGGTATTCGCCTTCGAGCTCAAGGCATATTCCCGAGGCCGGCTCACCCATGAAGCCCGTGGCGATCATGCGCTTGCCGTCGGGGTCGGTGCGCACCCTCACCACCGACCATCCGTTCTCGGAATTGAAATATGTCACGCCCTCTACGGTACATCTGATTCTTTCCACACTGCAAAGGTACGAATCTTTTGCCGCATGTATTGTGAAAAAATATTATAGAGTACTCCTCTGACTTAAAATTGCCCCTGTGTGAACCGTAAAGATACCCTCTGGAGCGAATTGTGCACAAAGATAGAGAAAAATCATTTTGTATATTTCCAAAAAATGAAGTAAATTTGCAATGTGGATAGAAACATATAATCTCAAGCTTGCCCACCCGGGGCAAGACACTTGAAGCAAAATATATTATTGATGGAAAACCAATTTCAAACAGCCGGAGCCAAGCCTTTCACAATGGTTGAGGCTATAGCCGAAGCCAAGCGCTGTCTCCACTGCAAGGTGCCCCAGTGCAAGAAGGGTTGCCCGGTGAGCAATGATATCCCCGACTGGATTCACGAGCTCTCGCAAGGAAACATGGGCAATGCAATGGCCATTATCAACCGCCGCAGCAATCTTCCTGCTGTCTGCGGTCGTGTCTGCGCTCACGAGCGTCAGTGCGAAGGCAATTGCATTATGGGCAAAAAGAGCACTCCCATCCGTATCGGCGAGCTCGAGCGCTTTGTCGCTGACTTCGACGGCGACATGAACCTCACCCATCCCGAATTGCTGCCCAAGACACGCGGACGTGTGGCTGTGATCGGCAGCGGCCCCGCAGGCCTTACCGTAGCAGGCGAGCTCGCCCGCAAAGGCTTTGAAATCGAAATCTTCGAGATGGAGCCCGAACCCGGCGGCGTCCTCATGTTCGGTATTCCCGAATACCGCCTCCCCAAAGCCGTCGTACGCCGCGAGATCAAGCGTATCTGTGAGCTTGGCGTGACAATCCACTGCAATGTCACCATCGGCCCAGACTGCAATATCGACCAGCTCTTCGAGCAAGGCTTCGACGCCATTTTCATGGGCACCGGCACTGGTAAGCCCCGCAAGCTGCCAATCCCCGGAGCCGACTACGAGGCTGTCCGTCAGGCTATTTGGTTCCTGCGCCGTGTGAGCCTCTATAATTCAGGCCTCATCACCCGCGACGAGGTGCCTATCCGTCAGGGCGACCGTGTGTTTGTAATCGGTTGCGGCAACACCGCCATCGACGCCGCCCGCACAGCCCTGCGTCTCGACGCCGCCGAGGTGACTATCCTCTACCACCGCACCATCGAGCACATGAGCGCCCTCATGGCCGAATATAACGACGCCGTCGAAGAAGGAGTGAAATTCCGCTGGGAAACTTCTGTGAAAGAAATTCTTGCCGACGAAAAAGGCAAGGTCAACGGTATTGTGATCACCGACCCCACCGGTGAATACCCCCTCCCTGCCGAAAAGGTGATTTTCGCTGTCGGCTCATCTCCCGCAAGCCGAATCGTATCAACAACCACCGGCATCGACGTCGACGACAAGCGATATGTGATTACCCGCGACGAGCCCTACGGCATGACGACGCGCAAAGGCGTCTTCGCCGGCGGCGACGTCACCGCACGCCCCGCAACCGTTGTGCATGCAATGCAGGACGCCCGCCGTGTCGCCGAAGGTATCGAGCAATATGTCGACGCCGTGAAACTCATGAAAAAAATTGACGAACATAACTAATAAGTATAAATATAGTAATATCATGGTAAACTTCTCACTTGAGGGTAAAGTAGCCCTCGTTACCGGTGGTGTCTATGGCATCGGTTTCGCTATCGCCAAAGCTTTCCACGAGGCTGGCGCTAAGATTGTATTCAACTGCAATACCCAAGCCTCTATGGATATGGGTGTGGCCAACTATAAAGAAGCCGGTATCGACGCCACAGGCTACATGTGCGACGTCACCGACGAAGAAGGCGTAAAGGCTATGATCGCCGACATCGAAGAGAAATTCGGCGGTGTCGACATCCTCGTAAACAATGCAGGTATCATCAAGCGTATCCCCATGGAAGAGATGGACGTTGAAGACTTCCGCAAGGTTGTAGACATCGACCTCGTAGCTCCTTTCATCTGCGCAAAGGCCGTTATCCCCGGCATGATCAAGAAAGGTCACGGCAAGATCATCAACATCTGCTCTATGATGAGCGAGCTCGGCCGCGAGACCGTAAGCGCATACGCTGCCGCCAAAGGTGGCCTCAAAATGCTCACCCGCAACATCTGCTCTGAGTATGGCGAGCACAACATCCAGTGCAACGGTATCGGCCCGGGCTATATCGCAACTCCCCAGACAGCTCCGCTGCGCGAGCGTCAGCCCGACGGCAGCCGCCATCCCTTCGACCAGTTCATCATCGCCAAGACTCCCGCAGGCCGCTGGGGCACTCCCGAAGACCTCATGGGTCCGGCAGTATTCCTCGCTTCTGAGGCTTCGAACTTCGTAAACGGCCACGTACTCTACGTTGACGGCGGTATTCTCGCTTATATCGGCAAACAGCCCAAATAAGTAACTCAAACTAAGGCGGCAGGGATTTTTCAGGAAATTCCTGCCCCTTGATTGCCTGAAATCATTTATCCTCACTCGTTATCGTTAATGGAAGAAGTTTTTAAATATATAATAGGCCTTGGTGCTGCCGTGATGATGCCTATCATCTTCACCATCCTCGGTGTATGTATCGGTATCAAACTCGGCGACGCTCTCAAGTCCGGTCTTAAAGTAGGTGTAGGCTTCATCGGCCTGTCAATCGTGACAGCCCTCCTTACCTCGGCTCTGGGCCCCGCCCTCAACGACGTGGTAGACATCTACGGCCTGCAGCTGCGAGTGTTCGACATGGGTTGGCCCGCCGCTGCCTCGGTGGCCTACAACACCGCTGTCGGAGCTTTCATAATCCCTGTTTGCCTTGGTGTGAACCTGCTTATGCTCCTCACCAAAACCACACGCACTGTAAATATCGACCTCTGGAACTACTGGCACTTCGCTTTCATCGGTGCTGTGGTTTACTTCGCTTCGTCTTCTCTCGCTTGGGGCTTCTTTGCAGCTATCGTCTGCTACATCATCACTCTTGTGATCGCCGACATGACAGCCCTCAAATTCCAGCGCTTCTATAAAGATATGGATGGCATTTCGATTCCGCAGCCTTTCTGCGCCGGTTTCGTGCCTTTCGCAATCGTTATCAACTGGCTTCTCGACAAAATCCCCGGCATGAACAAGCTTGAGATTGACGCCGAGGGCCTAAAGAAAAAATTCGGTCTGCTCGGAGAGCCCCTCTTCTTGGGTGTGATCGTAGGCGTGGCAATCGGTTGCCTCACTTGCACTTCTGTTGCTGAAATCGTCGATAAGATTCCCTACATCCTCGGCCTCGGTATCAAGATGGGTGCTGTGATGGAACTTATCCCCCGCGTCACTGTCCTCTTCATCGAAGGCCTCAAACCTATCAGCGAGGCTACCCGCAGCCTTATCGCACGCAAATTCAAAGGTGCCGACGGTCTCAACATCGGCATGACCCCCGCTCTTGTAATCGGTCACCCCACTACTCTTGTGGTGTCGATTATCCTCATCCCCTTCGCCCTTTTCCTTGCCGTGATTCTTCCCGGCAACCAGTTCTTGCCCCTCGCCTCGCTTGCCGGCATGTTCTACCTCTTCCCCCTCGTATTGCCCTATACAAAAGGTAATGTGTTCAAGACCTTTATCGTAGGTCTCGTAATCCTTACCATGGGTCTCTACATGGTCACCAACCTTGCCCCGGCATTCACTCAGGCCGCCCACGACGTAGCCTTGGCTCACCCTGACGACGCCGCTGTGGTAATACCCGCTGGCTTCGAAGGCGGCGCCCTCGACTTCGCTTCAAGCCCATTGGCTTGGGTTATCTACCAGTGCACATACTATCTCAAATGGATCGGCTCGGGATTCCTCGCCCTCCTCACCCTTGGCCTCGCTATCTGGAACCGTATCCTCATCGTGCGCAATCAGAAATTAATGATCGAACATAACTCAACGAAAATACAATCAGAAGAATGAAAGTTATAACTTTAGGCGAGATTATGCTCCGCCTTTCTCCTGCCGGCTGCAAACGCTTCGTGCAGGTCGACAATTTCGATGTTATCTGGGGTGGCGGCGAAGCCAATGTTGCTGTAAGCTGCGCCAACTATGGACACGACGCTTACTTCGTGAGCAAACTTCCTACCCACGAAATCGGTCAGGCTGCTGTAAACGCTCTCCGTCGTTATGGCGTACACACCGACCACATCGCCCGTGGCGGCGACCGCGTTGGTATCTACTACTGCGAGACAGGCGCTTCAATGCGTCCCTCTAAGGTGATCTACGACCGCGCAGGTTCTTCTATCGCTCAGGCAAAACCCGAGGATTTCGACTTTGACGCTATCATGGAAGGTGCCGACTGGTTCCACTGGAGCGGTATCACCCCCGCTATCAGCGACGAGGCTGCCGAGCTCACACGCCTTGCCTGCGAGGCTGCAAAGCGTCATGGCGTCACTGTCTCTGTCGACCTCAACTTCCGCAAGAAACTCTGGACAAAAGAAAAAGCCCAGAGCATTATGCGTCCCCTCATGAAATATGTTGACGTATGCATCGGCAACGAGGAAGACGCCGAACTCTGCCTCGGCTTCAAACCCGACGCTGACGTAGAAGGCGGCAACACCGACGCCGAAGGATACAAGGGTATCTTCGAGGCTATGATGAAAGAATTCGGCTTCAAATATGTAGTCTCTACTCTCCGCGAATCTTTCTCTGCCACACACAACGGCTGGAAAGCCATGATCTACGACGGCAAAGAGTTTTACCAGAGCAAACGCTACGATATCAACCCCATCATCGACCGCGTAGGCGGCGGCGACAGCTTCTCAGGCGGCCTTATCCACGGCCTCCTCACCAAGCCCACCCAAGGCGAGGCTCTCGAGTTCGCAGTGGCTGCTTCTGCTCTCAAACAGACCATCAACGGCGACTTCAACCTCGTTTCTGTTGCTGAAGTGGAAGCTCTCGCAGGCGGCAGCGCAAACGGTCGCGTACAGCGTTAATATCAAATAGTCCTTAAAAGTTTATAAGTTTGATTAATAATTACTTACTCATATAATAGTAAAGGTCGTTATTCGTTAGACTTATAAGCTTTTAAAATATATATAAGATTACAATGGCAAAATTCGATAAACAGGCCGTTTTGGCCAAAATCGGTGCCGCTCCAATGGTGCCGGTATTCTATCACAAAGACCTCGAGGTTGCTAAAGCCGTAGTAAAAGCTTGCTATGAAGGCGGCGTTCGTGCTTTCGAGTTTACTAACCGCGGCGACTTCGCCCACGAAATTTTCGGCGAGCTCGTGAAATTCGCTGCCGTAGAGTGCCCCGAGATGGCTCTCGGCGTTGGCTCTGTTGTTGACCCCGCCACAGCCGCTCTCTACATCCAGCTCGGCGCATGCTTCGTTGTAGGCCCGCTCTTCAACCCCGAAATCTCACGTATCTGCAATCGTCGCCTCGTGCCCTATACCCCCGGTTGCGGCACTATCAGCGAAGTGGGCGCAGCTCAGGAAACCGGTTGCGATCTCTGCAAGGTATTCCCCGGCGACGTCCTCGGCGCAAAATTCGTAAAAGGTCTTCTCGCCCCCATGCCGTGGTCGAAACTCATGGTTACCGGCGGTGTAGAGCCTACCGAAGAAAACCTCACAGCTTGGTTCAAGGCCGGCGTTTACTGCGTAGGCATGGGCTCGAAGCTCTTCCCCAAAGACAAGGTAGCCGCTCAGGATTGGGCATATATCACAAACAAATGCCGCGAAGCTTTCGAAATCATCGCCAAAGTTCGCTAATTTTATAACCCATTATAATAATGAAGAAATCTTTTCTCGCTCTGGCTTTCGGTCTTATGACCCTCGTTGCCGGTGCCCAGACATCTTACTCTATCCTCCGTGGCGTTCATCCTGAAGATTTCAAGGAGTACGACACCGACCAGCTCCGCAAACGCTTCCTCATGCCCACCGTGATGGAGCAGAACAAGGTAAACCTTACCTACTCTATGTACGACCGCCTCGTCTATGGTGGTGTTGTGCCCGTAGGCCAGACCGTTACCCTCGAGACTATCGACCCCCTCAAGGCTGAATACTTCCTTGAGCGCCGCGAGCTCGGAGTGATCAACACCGGTGGCGACGGTATCGTCACTGTCGACGGCAAGCAATATGAACTCCACTTCAAAGACGCCCTCTATGTAGGCCGCGGCAGCAAAGTGGTGACTTTCGCCTCGAAAGACGCCTCTAACCCCGCCAAATTCTACCTCAACTCTACCCCCGCCCACAAGGCTTACAAGACCCAGCTCATCACCATCGATGGCCGCAAAGGCTCTATCAAAGCCAACGTTATCAAGGCCGGCAAGATGGAGGAGAGCAACGACCGCGTCATCAACCAGCTCATCGTGAGCAACGTCCTCGAAGAAGGCCCCTGCCAGCTTCAGATGGGTCTTACTGAGCTCATGCCCGGTTCGGTATGGAACACCATGCCCGCACACACCCACGACCGTCGCGTTGAAGTTTACTATTACTTCAATATCCCCCAAGGCAACGCTATCTGCCACCTCTTCGGCGAGCCGCAGGAAAACCGCCTTATCTGGCTCCACGAAGGTCAGGCCGTGATGAACCCCGAATGGTCGATCCACGCTGCCGCAGGTACTTCAAACTACATGTTCATCTGGGGCATGGGTGGCGAGAACCTCGACTATGGCGACATGGATAAGATCACTTATCTCGAAATGCGCTGATATTTCATTTCGCTAAATATCTTGACAGACATCTGCACCTCAAAAATGCAGGTGTCTGTTTTTTTTAACGCTGATGTCACCTTTGCCTGTCGGGCTGTGTCATATAATTGAGATATCTCGAAAAAACATTGTCAACAACTCATAAAAACGATCATCATGCCCGATTTACTTCCTATTTTCATTTGTGCATTACTTCCCATGGCTGTAGTTCTTATCTCGGCCATTACCAAGATGAACGCCGACAACAAGCGCGCACAGATTCTCATCAAGGCAATCGAGACTAACAACAGCCTCGACGCCGACAAACTCGCCGAGTCGCTCAGAAAACCCAAGAAGACTCCCCGCGAGATTCTTAATCTCCGCCTCCTCCGCGGATGTATCTTCACATTCTCGGGCTTGGCTCTCATCATCGTGGGCATTGTCAACTATGCCTCTACCGGCGAAACAACAATCGACCCCGTAACCGTACCCCTGATTTTTGGCGGTGCAGCTTTCGCCGTAGGGCTCAGCTATATGATAGTATATTTCGTGACCCGCAAGGATATTCCAACCCGTCAAGCCGAATAGCAGATGACCCGCGGGCAATTCACAGCTCATGTCGAGGCCGGCCAGAGAGCGTTCCGCCGCTTTCTGACCGCCTTGTGTTGCGGTGACTCCCAGCTTGCCGACGATGTGGCGCAGGAAGCATATATCAAGGCTTACCTCGCCGCCGACTCGCTTTCGGATGAAAGCAAATTCAATGCATGGCTATATCGTATCGGCTACAACACATTTATAAATCACCGCCGCTCTGCACGGCCCTTCGACTCAATCGACACTGCCGGCAACATCTCTGCCGACGTCGCTGCCGACGGTTCGTTCAGATATCAGGAACTCTACGCCGCCCTCGACAAGCTCCCTCCAAAAGAGCGCACATCTGTGCTCCTCTATTATCTGCAGGGATACTCAATCAAAGAAATTTCAGATATCGTCGACGCCTCCGAAAGTGCCGTCAAACAACACCTCTCGCGCGGTCGCAACCATCTCCGCGGACTTATAACACCACAATGACTATGGACGACAAGCAACTAAAAGACATATTCAATAGATTCGATCCCGAAATGCCATCGGATTTCACATTCCTTTCCCAACTCCAACGCAGCCTCGACGCCATAGAAGTGGTAAAGCAAGAAAATATCTCACTGCGCCGCCGCAACCGCATAGCCGTAGCCATCGCCGCCGCTGTCGGAATCGTAGTAGGCTCACTCCTTACCTTGCTTATGCCATACTTTGGTGAGTGGATGTCGACAATAGATATTGCCGGCCGTTTCATACTTGCTGTTGATTTCCGCATTGTCGGCTTGCTGCTTGTGGCGGCAGTATCGGTGATAATTTCAGTCAATGCCTACGAGCTTGCTCTCGCACGCCTCAAAAAATAAAAAGGAACTGCTCACGCAGCTCCTTTCTATGGGTTTCCAATAGGTACAATTTCTAAGGTAAAAAAGATTGTTTTAGGTTTGCGATACAAAGTTCGGTACTTTTTGCCGTTTTACCAAATAAATTTATATGTTTTGCAACATACTTTTTTGGCATTTTTTAGCTCGCGCCTGATTTATGATGATTTATTATGCTTGATAACAGTGTGTTAGCGAAAAATATTTGCCATTTTCAAAATCTGTTATTAAACCTTAATTAAGGTTAATGTTCAAACTTTGGTGGCATTTTGTTATTTTCTTTAATTTTTACACCTGTCGTGCCATAATTTTTATACCATCTTTCACCTGCAAAAATACAAAAAATCACCACCACACCAAAATAAATTTCCCGCACTACCTTCCATCGGCCGGTGTGGTTTTATGTATGTTGGTTGTGCGGCAGGCTAAAATAGCCTCCTGTCTTTTTAGAGCCTCTGTATTCAATCAGATTGAAATCAACTAAGATTTTCAAAGCCCGCATTATGGTTCTGAGACTCTTCCCGAATTCATCGGCCAAAGCAACCGCACTGATACCCGGAGAAGAAACGATACGCTTATATATCCCTTTTTCTGTATCATTTATCGTATCATTTATCGTATCATTTATCGTATCATTTATCGTGTCATTTATCGTGTCATTTATCGTGCCATTTATCGTGCCATTTATCGTGCCATCCTTTTGACCTGATAAATTCGGGCGCATAAATGTCACTCTGACAACACCCCTCTCATCGGTAACTGTCGGCTGAGGAAGTCCCGCGCGGTTGCACTCATCAAATATCATCGACAGACCTCTTCCCCAATGCTCTATCACGCCGCTGTAGTACATGACGCGGGCTATGATTTCGTTGGGTGGTTCTGATGTATGGGAGTCGAGTATATGAGAGCCGTATGTCAGTTTCGCCGCCGGTATCTCTTCAGGTAACATTCCTGCGTTCTCAATCTCTATCCTGTCGTCAAATATGGCCACACCTACCGACGCTGTCTTTCTCCAATCCATGTGAGCCAAAGCGTTGGCACAACACTCTCGCAAGGCATTTATCGGCACTTCCAATTCATCCTTGCGATACATGCCCTCGAACCGGCTCGCAACTGAAAGGTGCTTCAGGAAGAAAGGAGTGACTTCATTGAGCAAGTCAAAGATATTGCCTTCTATCTGCTGGTTGTCGATAAATTCACGTTTGTCTTTTCCTCGGAAACGGGCAAGACGGATTATGCAGTTGTGGTAGTAAAAGAAATCTTTTCCGAAAAGCACCGCGGCTGCATTGGTATAGACTCCATTCTTCAGCACCTTGAATTTTTCAAGAATAGCAATCGGGTCGCGGGTGTATGCGCCATCTTTTAATCTCCCCAATTCCAAGGCTTGACGTATTGCCCAATGTATGCGACTCTCATCAAGATCCTCAAACTTTAAATATTCATTTGGCAGAGTATCCCATTTGTACTTGAGGCCACCTCGGTGCATAATCATGCGAGAATGTCTGTCGTGGGGCATTACAGAAGTCACACTGTCGTGGCGTTGATAAGGTCTGCCATCGTATGAATAAGGTCTGTCAGGATTATTGCCCTCCGCTTCGAAAACAATCAGCCTCTTGTCAGAATCGGTAATTTTGATGTATTTAGGCTGTAATTCCACAGAAGGCTCGAAACGGCGCAGAGCCTCGCCTATCATACGGGTGGTCTTGTCGCCAATCTCCTGCCCAAGAATCTTACCGGAATTATTGATACCGAAGACTACAATACCACCGTTTCCATTAAGCATACCGCATAAAGTTTCCATCCCTCGGTCAAGTTGACCGGTGGTTTCCTTAAATTCAACGTCTACGCCTTCATGTTTTTCAGCCAGCCGCTGTATGTAGTCAAAATCAATAGTCATATATTCAGGGGTGTTATAGAGGCAAAGTTACGAATAAGCGAGAGCAATGACAAATTTATTTGCATTGCCGAGCGTGAGTAACTAAGAGTGAAGCTCAAAGTTACTAAATTTTATTGAAATACAGGCGCTTTACCTTTTTTTATAATTTTCATCCTTGCCCCTTTCGTTGTCTCTTTCGTTGCCGGTGTGGTCGCAGGCCACACACCTATTTTACTGTGATGATATCTTCGAGGCGGGTGGTGTAGTGTGGGGAGCGGTGCTCGCAGCGCACCACGCTTTCTACCGGCATATAGGCGGCGATGTGTATGCGGTCGTGGCTCAGTGATGATGAGTTGATGGCGTCGAGCGCGGCCATCAGGCGCTCACGCTTCTCGCGGTCGGAGCTGTCGGCGAAAAGCGACTGCTGTATGTGGCCGGCGTCGCAAAGCTCTCCTATTATTATGCCGGCGCGCTTATAGCCATAGCCGCGGCGGAAGATTGCATTGAGCGCTTCCATGGCTGCCGCGCTCAGGCGCATGTCGTCGTTGACTGCTTCGGCAAAGGGGTAGAAACTGCTGTTGCAGTATTGAGGCTGGTCCTCGCGGAATGAGTTGGTCTGCAGAAACACCGTCAGCGACAGGGCCGCAAGATTATGCCGCCGCAGGCGGCGCCCTATTATGGTGGCGAAAATGCCCATGGCCTCGGTGAGCTGCGAGAGCTCGGTGAGATTGTGGCCGAACGAACGGGTGCAGCACATCTGCTGTTGGGGCGCCACATCGTTGGCGTCAACCTCGATTGCCGGCGCACCGTTGAGCTCGCGCCATGTGCGCCATCCGCTGATATTCACAATCTTGTTCACATCCTCCTCGGCCATATTGGCAAAGTCGGCGGCGGTGTTTATGCCGTATGCCGTAAACCGGCGCACCAACCGTCGCCCTATGCCCCACACATCGCCGATGGGGGTTAGCTCAAGGGCGCGCCGACGGCGATATTCATTGTCGATGAGGCACACGCCGCGGTATGCCCCGTATTTCTTGGCGAAGCGGCTCGCGATCTTTGCCAAGGTCATCGTCGGCGCTATGCCCAAGGAGGTAGGTATGCCCACGTCGCGGCGCACCTTGCGAACAATCGTGCGGCCGATGTTCTCTATTTCAGTGTAGCGGAACGCCCCGAAGTCGATGAATCCCTCATCTATCGAATATACACATACATCGCCGGCTATCGAGGCTATCGTCGTCATCACCCGGTTGGAGATATCGCCATAAAGGCGGTGGTTGCCCGAAATCACATGCACCTTGCCGCGCTCCACCGTGTCTTTGACCTTGAAAAGCGGGTCGCCACGGCGCAGGCCGAGAGCCTTGGCTTCGTTAGAGAGAGCTACAATGCAGCCGTCGTTGTTGCTCAGCACGGCCACAGGCTGCCCTTGCAGGCGCGGATTGAATACGCGCTCGCACGACACGAAAAAATTATTGCAGTCTATCAGCCCTACCATTAGCGGGGAGTGCCGTCGCGGCGCTTGCGACGCGGTCGGCGGTTATGCTTGATGGTATATGTGACGACGCCCCATATCTGGAATTCCTGCCCCGGAGTCACCAGAATAGGGTCGAAAGATTCGTTGGAAGGCACAAGCCACACCGCTCCCGGCGCCAGCCTGATACGCTTGAGCGTGAACTCGCCCTCGAGGCAGCACACGGCAAGGTCGCCGTCGTCGGGCTCTATAGAGCGGTCTATCACAAGTATATCGCCCGGCTCAATGCCTTCTTCTATCATCGAGTCGCCGCTGACGCGCCCGTAGAAGGTCGCCGCCGGGTGCTTCACAATCTCGCGGTTGAGGTCGATATATTCGTTGATATAGTCCTGTGCCGGAGAGGGAAAGCCCGCCTGTATGCCCTCGTCGGCGTAGGGCAGTTCGAGCCGGCTTGAAGTGTCGGGGAGAAATATTTCAAGATGTATATGTCGTTGCATAGGTCGGTTGTTTCTGCAAAGATAGGTAAAATACTTGACGTAGGAGTCATAAAAAACAGGAGGATGTGCCGTCGGCACACCCTCCCTTGCAATTCTTTATATCAGCTCGTTTACGGGCGCAGATATTTCACTGATTTGCTTGTGCCGTCGGTAGAAGTCACGCGCAGGATGTATACGCCTTTTTCAAGGCTGCGCACAGCGGATATCGCTTCGGCTGCGTCGCGCTCGGCCACCACTTCGCGGCCGTTGAGGTCGTAGGCGGCGATACGCGAGGCGTTTTCAACACCCGGAAGCGCGATTCCGCTCACTCCGTCGGCATAGCCTCCGGCAATAAACTGCGACACCGGAGCACCGGCGCTGCTGAGCACCACATATACGGCATGCTCGCCTTCTTCGGCAGGTGTATATTTAAAGGTAAGCTCGCCGCCGGCAGCAGGCAATTCTGCAGGGCCGCTGAAGTAATCCTTATATTTGCCTTCGAGGCTTACGGCGATAGGCTCGGTGAGGTTGAGGCCGGTCACGGTCACAGTCTCGATGTCGGCGCTCTCTCCAACTTTTGCGAAGCCTACAGCCTGCTGCTTGTCAACGCGGATAAAGGGCTGGGTGGTGCTGCCATAGCAGAAATCATCCACGTAGTACGACTCGGGTGAGTTGGCTCCCGTGGCGCTCAGATAATGGAAACCGATGAAGAAGGTGTCAGCAAGGTCGAGGCCTTCGAGGTCAATCACATATTCAGCCCACTCGCCCGAGGCGTCGGAGCCCGTAGGTATGTCTGTGCCGCCGAGGATTACCTGATAGCGCTCGGTCTCATCGAGCTCGGGGTCGATGTAGAGTACCGACAAAGTGCCATACTGGCCGTCGCTCAGAAGCTCGCCTTTGATTCTGAAAGAGAGCAGGCGGCTGGTGCAGTTCTTGTAGTCGAGGGCAGGGGAGAGCAGCAACATCTCGGCTGAGGGCTCGTTTTCGGTAGCGCCGCCCCATACGTAAGATGTCACCTTGGCGCATTGGTTGTCATCGCTGTCGGTGAAGCTCCACCAAGCGCGGTCGCCGTCGATGGCCACGTTTTTCCAGCCGGCAATCTGCAGAGGCTTGTTCTTGTCGCCGCTGCCGCAGAAGTCGGTAGAGTAATAGGTGAGGGGGTTGCTGACGTCGAATGTCAGCTCATCGCCTTCCTTGTCGCTGCCGGCAGCTCCGCCATTGGTAGAGCCTTTTACTTTAACAGTCTGAGTGGCAGCCTTGGGTGTGCTGAATTCGATGGTCTCGCTGAAGGTTCCCTCGGTCTTGGGGGCGAATGTCACCTTGAGTTGTGTTGTGCCGTCTTTGAGGAACATTGTAGAGCCGATGATGAAAGCACCGTTGCCCTCGCCGAGCACACGCACCGAGCCATAGTCGAGAAGACCTTGGGCTGAGATGGTGATAGTCTGCTCCTGACTCTCGCCTACTTTGGCGCTGAAGTCGGTGACAGCGCTTGCGTCAACGCTGAATTCAGGCAGGTGGTCGGGGTCGTAGGCAAGGCCTGCAAAGCTCTTGTTGTAGGTAAGAAGTGTATTCGAGGTGTCAATCATGAGATTGCCCACAAGGCGCCCGGTTTTGGTCGGGTTGAGGCTGACGGTGATCTCATAAACGCCTGTGCCGGCGGGTATTTCTTCAAGGTCGGCCTCGAATTGGTCGCGGTTGGTGCCGGTGATATAGATAGCGGCAGCCTTGGCAAGATTCTGAGCCTTGACGGTGAATTTGGCAAACGGGGTGCTGACACCTACAGGATAGTACTCGTTGGCGTCGACGAGCAGTTCTTCGCTTACTTCAAGCGTCTCTTCGCCTGCGGTGGTCATGGCGAGGTCGGCAAGCGAGCGCATGGTCACCATCACGGTTGTGGGCGAGGTCGAAATACCGGTTATCGACGAGGCTGTCTCAGGAATTTCCGTGCCTGAGATATCCGTGTCGGCGAATGCGCGGACTTTACCTGTTGCACCGCCCGAGGTGATGTCGGTGCCGGTGGTGCTGAATTTCTGTCCGGCTGCGCCGAAGCTTACATCGCTGATTTTTACAAGTCGGTTGAGATAGCTCTCAAGGTCGGCTGAGAGGTCGCTGAGCGATACCTCTTGAGGCTCTTTGGTGACACCTGTTTCTGTTACAGTGCCGTAGGCAGCCCCGTCGCTCTCAAAGTAAGACAGAAGTTCGCAGCCCGGCACACCGAAACTCGGCTCGGTGGCCATGATATAGAGCTTGGTGAGCTTGTCGCCTACCTTGAAGGGAGATTTGTCAAGATTAGTGTACTCATAGCCCAATGCCATGCCGCCCACGACGTCCTGAAGATATATCTTGCTGTTGGCAGTATCGACGTGGGTCACCGTCGCTGTGCCGGTGAAATAATAGGTCTCATACTCTGCCATTGTCGGTATGAAGCGGAAGCTGGCAAGAGTGTTGGCCGGGAAGACGTTTATCTCCACCTTTACATCCGAGCTCACATCGCCCGAGGTAAGGGTGACGGTCTCGGAGATAGCCGTGCCTGCGCTCGCGTCAACCTCAAGGTCAACGGTGAAGCCGTTCATGGCGTCGGCGGCAGAAACTGTAGTCACCGACGGTTTTGCTATGTCTGTTCCGCTGATTGTCACATCCTCGGTAAGATTCTTGGCGCTGATACTGAGCTTGGCAGTAAATTTCTGATATTGGTAGAGAGCATAGCAGTCGCCGAACGATACCGTGCCCGCAAGCGAAGCCTTTCCGTCGGGAGCTTCCGAGCCGCTGTCGCCCCACAGCTCGCTCCATGAGGTGGCTATGCGAATGGGGCCTACGAGCATTTCGGGGCTTTTCTTGACGCTGCCCGTGGCTTGACAGAGAGCAAAAGAAGCTATGCCGCGCGTGGGGTCGCCCTGATTTACAGTGGCCGACAATTCGGGTGTAGGCTCGGCTATTCCGGCTACGGGGTTGATCCATGCCTCGAATGTGTCGTTTGTTGTGCCCGGTATTGCCGTATATTTCAGCACCACAAGGTTGGTGGTGTTGTAGTCAAGCTCCTTGCTGCTTGTGGCTGAAGGGCTGCTTGTGTTCTTGCCTATGCCGAGGGTATACTTGCCTTCGGTAGAAGAGGGTACGACAAATGTAGCGCCGTAAGGGCCTGTGAACGACACTCCGTCTTTGATTGTGTTGCTGGAGTTGGTTGTGCCGAATGCGGTGAAATAAATCTGGTCGGTCACATTCTGGACATTGACAAGCATGGCTACATATACCGGACCATCGGTTATGCCGGTATAGGTGCCGTCGCCGTTGTCGGCCACAAAAGGCTTTTGACAGTCCTGATCCTGCGAGTCGTTTGGTTTGAGTCTCACCGAATTACCGCTCGCATATCCTTCATGAGCGAGGATGTCGGATGTCACTTGGATAGGATTGGTCTTGTTGTTGCTCTGAAGCCATCCGCCCTGGCCGTAGAGATCGCCTGCAGGGTAATTGAAGCCCTCGTTGAGAAGAACTTCTGCGCTTGCTGCGGTCGACGCCATGAGAGCCAATGCCGGCAAGCCTTTCAATAATAATTTGGATAATGATTTCATATTAACAAATCGAGAATTGGTTATATGTGCAAAATTACGCAATTTCCGCGTATAAAACCTGTAGTTTTTTCAATTTTACAAATTTTTAGTATTGTCGCAGCCGAGGCCTCGTGACTCGGGTTTGCCTGTCTCGATATTTTTGCGTAACTTTGTGGTAGAAAAAACATTTGGTAAACCATGAATTACAGCATTTCTAAGATTGTCAAGTATGCCTTTCTTCTTGTTGCGGCTCTGAGTTTCAGTGCCTCGGCGGCTGACGCGCCCTCGGGGCTCGACGCCAAGTCGTTCAAGAAATATTGGCATGTGGAATCGGAATCACCCGACTACAAGATTTCATTCTCCGGCGACACCGCCGAGATTTTTGCGCCCAAAGGCCTTACCCTCTGGCGCAATGAGAAAATGAGCGGCAACACCACCATCGAGTATGACGCCTCTATCTGCGACACCGGCATGCCCGGCGACCGTCTCAGCGATCTCAACTGCTTCTGGATGGCCTCAGACCCCAAGGCACCCACAAACATACGCAAACGCGAAAGCTGGCGCAAGGGTATTTTTGTCAACTGCTACTCCCTCCAGCTCTATTACCTTGGCTTTGGCGGCAACCATAACTCTACAACCCGCTTCCGCCGCTACGACGGCAATGAAGACGGTATTACCAACGAGGCAGCCCGCCCCAAAATTCTTAAAGAATATACCGACCCGGCCCATCTTCTTGAGCCCAACAAATGGTATCATATAAAAATCACCAACGACAATGGCCGTGTGCAATATTTCATCAACGGCGAGCGCCTTGTCGACTTCCTTGACCCGACACCGCTCACCGAAGGATGGTTTGGCTTCCGCACCACAGCTGCCCGTGCCCGTATCGCCAATTTCAGCTATACCTGCACTCCTGCCCAGCCCTCACAGGTGCCTCTCCACCGCGTAGGCGAGGCTCCGGCAATTGACCGTGGCGTGATGTTCGGCGTGCCTTTCGACCAAGGCGCTGTCACCGTGGCCACCGACCTGCAGCTCGTCGACGCCAATGGCAATCAGCTTGCCGCCGACACATGGCCTCTTGCCTACTGGCCCGACGGATCAGTGAAATGGAGCGGTGTGGCTGCAACAGTGCCCGCCCTCTCCGACGGCCTTAAACTCAATATCGCAGGCAAGAAAAAAGCTTCCAAGAAAGCACCCGCAAATCTTGCCGCCGACCTCGGCAACGTAATCAAGGTATCTACCGGAGCTACCGAAACATATATTGCCAAATCTGGCTCTGCTCTCATCGACAGCATTGTTCGCAACGGCATAGTAGTTGCTCAGGACGGACGCCTCGTGTGCTCAACCCAATCAGAGCCGGCTCTCGAATCTACAAAGCATGTCGACTTTGTCAACTATATCAGCAAAGTAGACTCTGCCGAAATCGAGCGTCAGGGTGCGCAGCATGCAGTGATCAAGGTCAACGGCAAACTCCGCGCCGACAACGGCCGCGAATGGCTGCCCTTCATCATCCGCCTCTATTTCTACAACAACAGCCCCGAGATGAAGATGGTGTATACCATGCTCTTCGACGGCGACCAGAACGCCGACTTCATCCGCTCGCTCGGCGTGCGCTTCGATGTGCCTATGCGTGAGGCGCTTTACAACCGCCACGTAGCCTTCGCCACTGCCGACGGCGGTGTGTGGAGCGAGCCTGTCAAGCCCCTCGTAGGCCGCCGCGTGCTCGTCCTCCCCGGCGACACATCCAAAGTGGGCATTCAGGAGCGTCAGATGATGGGCGAACGCATACCCGACTATGAAGCTTTCGATGAAAAAGGCCGCAACCTTATCGACAACTGGGCTTCATGGGATTCATACCGCCTTTCGCAGCTCAACAGCGACGGCTTCTCTATCCGCAAACGTGCCAACGACAACAACCCGTGGATCGGCACTTTCAATGGTACCCGCGCTCCCGGCTATGTATTTGTCGGCGATGTGACCGGCGGTCTCGGCGTGCAGCTCAAAGACTTCTGGGAGTCATATCCCTCTACCCTCGAGGTTACCGGTACCCGCACCGACAAGGCTACCGTGACAGCATGGCTGTGGAGCCCTGAGTCAGAGCCGATGGATCTGCGCCACTACGACAATGTAGCCCACGACCTTATCGCAGCCTACGAGGATGTGCAGGAAGGCATGAGCACCCCCTACGGTGTCGCCCGCACCTCCACCCTCATCTTCAACCCCGGCGAAGGCTACCGCGGTAAAGAAAACTTTGCCCGCGACGCTGCCGCCATGAGCACTCCCGGCCTCGTGCTTCCCACTCCCGAATATCTCCACGACCGCCGCGCATTCGGCGTATGGAGCTTGCCCGACAGTTCTACCGAAAACCGTGCCAAAGTAGAGAAACGTCTTGACCAGTATATCGACTTCTATCAGAAAGCGGTAGACCAGAACGGATGGTACGGCTTCTGGAATTATGGCGATTTCATGCACGCCTACGACCCCGTGCGCCACGAGTGGAAATACGATGTCGGCGGCTACGCATGGGACAACACCGAGCTTGGCTCGAATCTCTGGCTTTGGTATAGCTTCCTGCGCACAGGCCGCGAGGATATCTGGCGCATGGCAGAGGCTATGGGCCGCCATGTGGGCGAAGTCGATGTATACCACTTCGGCCCCAATGCAGGCCTCGGAAGCCGCCACAACGTAAGCCATTGGGGTTGTGGTGCCAAGGAGGCACGTATCAGTCAGGCCGCTTTCAACCGCTTCATGTACTACCTCATGGCCGACGACCGCAGCGGCGACCTCATGACCGATGTCAAAGACAACGACCAAATGCTTTATACCATCGACCCCATGCGTCTTGCCGAGCCCCGCGACAAATATCCATGCACCGCACCGGCACGTCTGCGTATCGGTCCCGACTGGCTCGCATACGCCGGCAACTGGATGACCGAATGGGAGCGCACCGGCAATACAGCCTACCGCGACAAAATCAAAGCCGGTATGGAAAGTATCTGCAAGCTCCCCGGCCGCATGTTCACCGGTCCGCTCGCCCTCGGCTATGACCCCGCCACGGGTGTGATAACCTCTGAGTGCGACCCCAACCTGCGCACCACCAACCACCTGATGACTATCATGGGCGGCTTTGAGGTAAACAACGAGCTGATGGACCTTATCCCCGACGCCGAGTGGGAAGACGCATGGCTCGAACATGCCACCGACTACAAGCGTATGGCCCGCGAGATTCTACGAAACAAATTCCGCGTGTCGCGCCTGGCCGCCTACTCGGCATGGAAACGTCAGGACAAAGCCGCTGCCGACGAGGCATGGCACGACCTGCTCACCACCAGCGAGCACACCGTAGCTCCACCATTTGAGATTTACAAGGTAGACGTGCCTCAGGTGCCCGCGCCGCTCGACGAAGCCACACAGATAAGCACCAACGACGCCGCCATGTGGAGCCTCGACGCAATCTACATGCAGGAAGTCATCCCGCAAGACTGACGATCCACACAACATAGGAGGCTGTGTCAAAAAACTTAATTATGACACTGCCCCTACGTTGGATATTTAAATGCCCTTTTCGTACTATAATGAAAAAACTTCCGATTGAATCATAAATATTCAGTCGGAAGTTTTTTGTTTTATAGCGGGCCGCGAAATGTTTTGACGGGATTGCCGCGTTGGAGGGAGTCATGTTCGCTCCAGTTGGCGTTTTTAGCTTGGGCGAGTTTATTTTGCTGCTCTTCAAAGATCTTTAGCAGGAGCCGCTCGCGGGCGCGTGCTTTGTTTTGTTGTTGCGAACGTTCATCAGAACATTTTACTGTCAAACCGGTAGGAGTATGAATTGCGCGGACAGCGGTCTCGACTTTGTTGACATTCTGGCCACCTTTGCCACCGGATCGACAGGTCTCATATTCGATGTCACGCTCATCGATTGCGGGCAGTGCAACAGGGTCGATGAAATGAACGCCGACAAACCAATTGCTGCGCTTATGCCCGGGACGATATGGATTTTTGGTTGACCGCCATAGGACAGTTCCTTCCCACTCGTTGACAATATCGGCAGGTAAGTCTTCTTCGGAGCCAAATGTCATAGACATAAAGCAGTCGGATACAGATTTATGCTCTTCTGAGTCGACAAGTTGCAGCATGGGCAGTTGTTTCAGCAATTCTTTAGCCACGAGTGTCACAGCTCGGGCACATTCCACCGGACCACGTCCGGCCGTTATCTGAATATATTTCTTCATGATTTGGGTATGTCTTTGATGTTGAGTCTCGGTTTTACCATAGAAATCACATCTACGGTCGGCTCAATCAGAGATAGTATTTCATCCATTGGTTTATAGGCTTGGGGTGATTCATCGAGAGTACCCTCACAAACCGACGTTGAAAAAACGCCATTCATACTTTGCTCGAAATCGGAGAGTGGAATCTGTTTCTTGGCTTGCGATCTCGACATAAGCCGTCCGGCACCGTGAGGTGCTGTGTTGAGCCACTGCCCGTTGCCTTTGCCGACACAGATAGCTATACCGTCGCGCATGTTGAAGGGGAGGCACACCTTCTGCCCTTCAGATGCGTCGATTGCTCCCTTGCGAAGCATTGGACACTCCTCATCAACAGCAATGTAGTTGTGGCTTGTCACTATCGATTCTACGCATTTTGCCTTATTGAGTTTCTTTATGATAACGAGGATTCGGTCGCGGATAATCTGATGATTATAGAGAGCGTAGGCCTGCGCGATAATCATATCGGAGAGATAGCCGATTAGAGCATCGCCCCATAGAAAACCAATGTATTCGGCACGCTTCGGGTTATTGGCAATGTTGTGCCAGTGGTTAGCCACTTTGACCCCAAGATTGCGCGAGCCACAATGGATTGTCAGCCAACCTTCGCCGGTCACAGTGTCTTCGCCATATTCTATAAAGTGGTTTCCACCACCCAGTGTGCCGATACTTTTATAGAAAATACCTTCTTGCAATTTCAATCGCTTGCAAAAGTCGGTAATAAACCGGGCATCTATTCTCGGGGCTTCGTTTATTAAATCAGGCGCGGCAGAGCGAGCCTTGTTGTACCGTGCATTGAGGAACTTGAAAAAGTCCTTTTCATTAAGGCTGTTCTTCGTGCAGATGTCAGTACCGGTAGGCACAATCTCGCGGATACGGTGGTCAAGTAATGGGAAATCCTCTGCATTGATGGGCGCTGAAAGTCGGTGCATAGAGATGGTGCATCCGATGTCAACACCCACATGGTCAGGATTGACGTATGCGCCTATACGATAGGCCGTGCCGACATTGCAAGAGTTGCCGGCATGAACATCAGGCATCTGCACGATATGGACACCTTCAAAGGCCGGATGGTCGCACTGCGCTTTGACCCAGTCGATGGCCGCTGCCTCGATATTATCAGTGAATATTTCGGCCGATGTATGTTTACCTTCAATTGTCATATTCAGTATTTTTAATAAAATCCACTACGCCTGCACAAACCACAGTATTGGCTTCTTCATCATTGTCTTTTGATTTCGTTTTCATGTTGCCGTTTGTAGGCTTAAAGTATTGCCTTGATTTGCGGAGAGGATATTAAGGGTTAAATCTTCAATAGATTGGGCAAGTTGAGAGTAGTGTAGTCAGCGTTCATTATTGCCCCGTTGGAGAAGGTGACACCATGTTCAGTCGTTATTCCGTGTTGGGCATGGATATGACCGAATAGATGTAGCTGTGGATGTATTTCCATGACTTTGGCGAGAAGTTGCTCATCTCCATAGTTGATGTTGTCGTCGAAGTCGAGGATACCGTATGCCGGGCTATGAGTCACCAGTACATCGGTATCGCCCGGAATTTTGGCAATATTTTTCGCTTGCCTGTCGGTGACGCAATCGCTCATAAACATCGGCACGCCATAGAATTTCACTCCGTCAATCTCAATGCCGGAGTTGCATAGATAATGCACATTTGAGTCAAGACCGTCGATATTGGCTCCATAGAGGCAGTCGTCATGATTTCCGCTTATGAAAATCTTATGGGCATAAGGAAGGTCACAGAACCAATTCAAGAAGTCAATTGCTTCCTGTTCTGAACCGGTCATTGTGAAGTCACCGGAATGAACTGCCACATCGGCTTCGGGCAGATCAGTCAAACGCCGATGTAATCCGTGGGTATCAGAGATATGGAGTATCCTCATAGTTTATAGAATTGCTTTACTATTGTATCCGGTATATCTGCGTTTTGAGGATTTGCAAATAATGATTGATATGTCAAGGGTTCTGATAATAGCCTTATGCGGTTGGCATAATTTATATCTGTATTAGTCCAAAAATTACAAATAGCTTCAATGATTCTTCCTGAAAAACACCCTATTGTGCTTTTATATAGTTTTTTGTACTTTTGATATTCCTGCTGTCCTCCAAAATCGGAAAGATCAAATAAAATAGTTGCATAAACCAATTTGTCGGCCTTATTATACCATTCTGAATACATGTTGTGGTATTCGGTAGGATAATAGCCTTTAGAAGTTATTTGTGGACCCCTCACCAAACCTATAAGATGCGAGATTGTTTGTTTGATTCCTTCAAAATACATCAGATCATTATCATCAGTGCTAATGGTGAGATTATCGCAATTCCAATGCAGATTGTTTTCTTTCAACATTCTTTGAATGACCTCATTCTCATATAGTTTTTTATATCCTTGCTTTAATGTATAATCACGTTTAAGATTTCTGCTTTCTGCATATTCTGTCAACTTGGATTCAAGAAATAATAAAATCTTTTGGTCTTCTGATCTCAATACAACATCCACACAAGACGGAAACCCGATTACTTGGTTTCTGACTTCGAAAAGACATTCTGAAAAGAAAATATCGACACCATCAATATTCACAGTCAGTGATCTGTTGTTGTTGCGGAGGCATGGAAATGCGAACAATTTGTTAAAACATAACAACGAGAGTAGAGCCGATGACCTTAATGAATTTATGTTTTTTGCTTCTTCTCCTTGACCGTCAGTTACGATACGGAATGATTCTTCAATATCTTGAGATAAGTCAAAGAGACGTTTGAAATCATCTGCAGTGGGTTTTTCTTTAAAAAATTTATAAGAACGATGTCCTGTGGAGTATATCTCACTATTGAATAAACCTTTTGCATTCTGTCGGAGCAACTTATTAATCTCACTGATTGTGTTCATCTTTAGAAATTCTTGTAAGGGAATAAAAACGGTGCTAACGTTCCATTTGGAATTATTGCTGTCCGCTGAAATTTTTGAGCGGACAGTGATAATTAAAATTTAAGTCCATGAAGTTTCTATGCTTGTGTGATTGTTGTTTACGAACTGGAAAACCCCCGTGCAGTATCTGAAGGCTGACTATTTCTTGGTCATTTTCAGCGTTGGTTGCCGTCAGAATGCAAAGTTACAAATATTTTTCTGACATGGCAATGTTTTTTATTGCCGCTAATATAGGCGGAGCCAAATAGGCATTTCATTTATAGCGCTCCGGATTTACATTTGTGGGATTGGGAAATTTTGCGTAACTTTGCACGGTCTTCCATCCACGGGGGCCACAGTTTATGACACCCCATAATCCACATACTTATGCAGGCGAGTACCGACGCTGTCCTCATTCTTGAGGATGGCACGATTTTCCGTGGCCGCAGTTTTGGCTACGAGGGTTCCGCGGCCGGCGAAGTGGTGTTCAACACCGCCATGACCGGCTACCCGGAGAGTCTTACCGACCCTTCTTACGAAGGACAGATATTAGTCACCACCTTCCCGCAGCTTGGCAACTACGGTGTGCCGCCGGCTGCCGGCGACGACGCGCTCAAAGATTATTTTGAAGGATCGCGTATCCATTGCCGCGCTATCATAGCTCAGGACTATGCATTCCACCACAGCCATTGGCTTGCCGACCGCAGTCTGGCGCAGTGGCTCATCGACGAGAAAATACCGGGTATCTACGGAATCGACACCCGCGCGCTTACCAAGCACCTCCGCGAGCATGGCTCAATGCTGGGCAAAATCCGCGTGGGCAATAGCGAAGACCTTGATTTCTACGACCCCAATGCCGAAAACCTCATCGCCATCGCTTCGTGCAAGGAGCCGATGGTATTCGACGGCGTAGGCTGCGAGCCCCGCAAGCTCGAAGGCAAGCTCGAGCCGGCGGCCGACGGTAAGCCGACTGTCGCTCTTGTCGACTGCGGTATCAAGCACAATATCATCCGCTGTCTGCTGCGCCGCGGCGTGAGAGTGGTGCGCGTGCCTTGGAACTATGACTTCAATACTTTTGACTGGGACGGACTCTTCATCAGCAACGGCCCCGGCAACCCCGACTTCGCCGCCGAAACTGTAGAGCACATCCGCAAGGCCATGGAAGCCGGCAAGCCTATATGCGGTATCTGCATGGGCAACCAGCTGCTGGCAAAAGCCGCCGGAGCCAAGACCTACAAGCTCAAATACGGCCACCGCAGCCACAACCAGCCCGTTCGCCGCGTAGGCACCAACAATTGCTTCGTGACCTCGCAGAACCATGGCTTTGCCGTTGACAACGAGACACTTCCGGCAGATTGGGAGCCGCTGTTCATCAACATGAACGACGGCACAAACGAAGGCATACGCCACAAGACGCTGCCCTTCTTCTCGGCCCAGTTCCATCCCGAGGCTTCAAGCGGCCCGCGAGACACCGAATTCCTTTTTGACGAATTTATAGCTTTGCTCAAAAAATGATGACCAACGATACAAAACCCCGCAAGGTACTCCTCTTGGGCAGTGGCGCCCTCAAGATCGGCGAAGCCGGCGAATTTGACTACTCCGGCGCGCAGGCTCTCAAGGCTCTGCGTCAGGAAGGTATCAACACCATTCTGGTAAACCCCAACATCGCCACCGTGCAGACCTCGGAGGGTATGGCCGACAAGATTTACTTCTTGCCCGTGACTCCTTATTTTGTAGAGCGTGTCATCGACAAAGAACGCCCCGACGGTATCCTGCTCGCTTTCGGCGGCCAGACCGCGCTCAATTGCGGTGTGGAGCTGTGGAAGAAAGGCGTATTTGAGAAATACGGCGTAGAGGTTCTCGGCACTCCCGTGCAGACTATCATGGACACCGAAGACCGCGAGCTTTTCGTAGAGAAACTGCGCGAGATCGATGTCAAGACCATCAAGAGCGAGGCTGTAGAGACCGTTGACGACGCCCTCCGCGTGGCAAACCGCCTCGGCTATCCTGTGATTGTGCGCGCCGCCTACGCCCTCGGTGGCCTCGGCAGCGGCTTCTGCGACAATGACGAGGAGCTTATCTCGCTTGTTGAGAAAGCGCTGTCGTTCTCTCCGCAGGTACTGGTGGAGAAGTCGCTCAAGGGCTGGAAAGAGGTTGAATACGAAGTTGTGCGCGACCGCTACGACAACTGTATCACCGTCTGCAACATGGAAAACTTCGACCCGCTCGGTATCCACACCGGCGAGAGTATCGTTGTCGCCCCCTCGCAGACCCTCAGCAACGACGACTACCACTATCTCCGCTCGCTGGCCATCAAGATTATCCGCCACGTAGGTATCGTGGGCGAATGTAATGTGCAGTATGCCTACGACCCCGCGTCGATGGACTACCGCGTGATTGAGGTCAACGCCCGTCTGAGCCGCTCGTCGGCATTGGCGTCGAAAGCTACCGGCTATCCCCTCGCTTTCGTGGCCGCCAAGCTCGCCCTCGGCTATGGTCTGTTTGACCTCAACAACAGCGTGACACAGTGCACCTCGGCTTTCTTCGAGCCTGCGCTCGACTATGTTGTAGTCAAGATACCCCGCTGGGACCTCGGTAAATTCCACGGCGTAGACCGCCACATCGGCTCTTCGATGAAATCAGTCGGCGAGGTGATGGCTATCGGCCGCACTTTCGAGGAGGCTATCCAGAAAGGCCTGCGAATGATAGGGCAGGGCATGCACGGCTTCACCGAAAACCGCGAGCTCAATATCCCCGACGTCGAGGCTGCCCTCAAAGAGCCTACCGACCGCCGCATTTTCGTCATAGCCAAGGCCTTCATGCAGGGCTATACGGTAGATCAGATCCACGATCTCACGAAAATCGACAAATGGTTCCTCTATAAACTGCGCAATATCATCGACACCAGCCGCGAACTCGAAGGTTTCAACGACCTCGCCATGGTGCCCGAGCTGCTTCTGCGCATAGCCAAGGAGCAAGGCTTCAGCGACTTCCAGATTGCACGCTCGATATTCAAAGACAGCTTCACCGCCGACACCGACGGCCTTATGGCCAAGGTGCGCGCCCACCGCAAGGCTCTCGGCATTGTGCCCGTGGTGAAGCAGATAGATACCCTCGCGGCCGAATATCCGGCAGCCACCAACTACCTCTATCTCACATATAACGGCACTCAGAACGATGTCGATTATAAGGGCGACGGACGCTCGGTGGTGGTGCTCGGCTCGGGTGCTTACCGTATCGGCTCTTCCGTAGAGTTTGACTGGTGCTCGGTAAACGCCCTCCTTACAGCACGCAAGGAAGGCTGGCGCTCGGTGATGATCAACTACAACCCCGAGACAGTATCGACCGACTACGATATCTGCGACCGACTCTATTTCGACGAGCTTACCTACGAGCGCGTGATGGATATCCTTGAGATGGAGAATCCTCACGGCGTGATACTCTCTGTGGGCGGCCAGATTCCCAACAACCTTGCAACGCGCCTCGACGGTGCCGGTGTGAATATCCTCGGCACGACTGCCGAGAGTATCGACCGCGCCGAAGACCGCAACAAATTCTCGGCCATGCTCGACAGCCTCGGAATCGACCAGCCACGCTGGCGCGAGCTCACCGACTTCGCCGATATCGAAGAATTTGTAGAGGAGGTAGGCTATCCGGTGCTTGTGCGCCCCAGCTATGTGCTCTCGGGCGCCGCGATGAATGTATGCTCTAACCCCGACGAGCTCAAGCGCTTCCTCAAACTCGCTGCAAACGTATCGAAGAAACACCCTGTGGTTGTGACCGAATTCGTGCAGTATGCCAAGGAAATCGAGATGGACGCCGTTGCCGCACAGGGTGAAATCAAGGCTTACGCCATCTCGGAGCATATAGAGTTTGCCGGTGTGCACAGTGGCGACGCCACCATCCAGTTCCCGCCGCAGAAGCTCTATGTGGAGACCATGCGCCGTATCAAGAAAGTGTCGGCAGCCATCGCCAAGGCTCTCAATATCTCGGGCCCGTTCAATATCCAGTTCCTTGCCAAGAACAACGATATCAAGGTTATCGAGTGTAACCTTCGAGCCTCGCGAAGCTTCCCCTTCGTGTCGAAGGTGTTGAAAATCAACTTTATCGACCTTGCTACACGTATCATGCTCGGCCTGCCGGTAGAGAAACCCGCCAAGAGTGCCTTTGACCTCGACTATGTAGGTATCAAGGCGTCGCAGTTCTCGTTCTCGCGTCTTGGCGGCGCCGACCCTGTGCTCGGTGTGGATATGTCAAGTACGGGCGAGGTCGGCTGTATCGGCGACGATACCGACGAGGCAGTCCTCAAAGCACTTCTTGCCGTAGGTCTGCGCGTGCCCCACAAGGCAGTGCTGATGAGCACCGGCTCGCCCAAGCAGAAGACCGACATGCTCGAGGCTGCACACCTTCTCCACAAGGCCGGTCTGACCATCTACGCCACCGGAGGCACATGCCAGTTCCTCAACGAGAACGGCATACCGGCAGTGCGCGTATACTGGCCCTCGACCCCCGACCAGCAACCGCAGGCGCTTGACCTGCTGCATGAGCGCAAGGTTGACCTTGTGGTGAACATGCCCAAGAACTTCACCGGCACAGAGCTCAGTAACGGCCGCAAGATACGCCGCGCCGCCATCGACCTCAACATACCGTTGCTCACCAACTCGCGTCTGGCTTCGGCATTCATACGTGCCTTCACCAGCATACCTCTCGACCAAATCGAGATCAAGAGCTGGGACGAGTATTGATATAGACAATTTTCGCAAGCAGCCTTGCGAAAATTGTGGTTTAAGGCGCATTCAGCGCAACTTACCAAGTATAAAAGTTTACTTCATAATCAAAAGAGCTTTTCCGCGCGGAAAGGCTCTTTTGTATTTTTTTTAAGGAGCCATACAATAGAGAAAAATTTAGGCTAATTTTGTAAATTGAAAACCCATTGTTAGTCATGACATCATTATCATCGAACTATGCGGCCGGAGCAAAGCCGCGCTATGAAATCCTTGACGGTCTGCGCGGAGTGGCGGCCGTGATAGTTGTAATGTTCCATCTGTTGGAGACATATTCCAAAGGCGTGCCCTACCAATTGCTCAACCATGGTTATCTTGCCGTTGATTTCTTTTTCGCTCTTTCAGGTTTTGTAGTCGGCTATGCCTACGATGACCGCTGGAGCCGGGGAATGACATTTGGAAATTTCTGCAAGCGTCGCATAATCCGTCTCCAGCCGATGTTGATTTTCGGTACAGTAGTGGGAGCGTTGCTGTTCTATATGCAGGGCGATCATCCTGATTTTGCCCCTGTCATGCACACTCCGTGGTGGATTGTTTTGCTTCTGATGATTGTCGGCGGCACGGTTTTGCCGATTCCGAAATCATGGGATATCCGCGGCTGGTCGGAGTTTAATCCTCTCAATGGCGCTACATGGTCGCTCCTGTGGGAGTATATCGCCAATTTTCTGTATGGCACCGTCCTGCGCCGTCTCAGGCTGCGCAGCCTTGTAGTCCTTGCGGTATTGGCGGCATTGCTTGTGGTGAATGTCTGCCTTGATATAGATGTTTTCGGAGTGCTTGATGTAAGAAACTATGCTGCCTATACAGTGATCGGCGGGTGGAGCTTGACCCCCGACCAGCTCCTGATCGGTTTTTCGCGATTGGCATATCCGTTCTTGGCGGGTCTTGTCATCAGCCGGGTGGCCAAGCTTCAGATACGCGTTTCGCGTCATGGATTTATTGTATGCTCCGTGATATTGGCAATGATATTGGTTATGCCGCGCGTCGGAGGTGCCAATCCCGAAAATTATTGGCTTAACGGCCTTTATGAGATATTGGCCATACTTGTGTTGTTCCCCCTGATTATAATGATGGGCCGCGGCAGCAGAGTCGCCGGCGAGAGGTATGAGGGCTTGTGCAAATTCTTGGGAGATATTTCCTATCCTCTTTATGTGACCCACTATCCATTGATCTACGTCCAGATGTCGTGGGCGGCGACACATCGCGAGGCGCCTCTTTCTACCCATATCTTCATGGGGGCGTGCTTCTTCTTGATTGCGATAGCATTGGCCTACGCTTCGATGAAACTATATGATTTGCCTGTACGGGCGTGGCTTTCTGATAAATTTCTTAGCCGCAAGATGAAGTAAAGCTTCCGCATGCTTTCAATCAGGCAAAAGAAGGAAATAAAGGTAAAAGGCAAGATAAGAGTCTTGAAGTTTAATATTTGAACGGTATTCTCTTGCCTGTCACAGACAATTGCCTTTTTAGCCTTCTTTGCCTGTTCAACAGGTATCCGGAAATAAAAATCCCCGGCCATTGCGGTCGGGGATAAAGCTTTTTGCTTTGCGCTGATTACTTGCGGATACCGAGCTCTTTCTGAGCGATGATGGCACGGTAGCGGCTGATGTCTTTGCGCTTGAGGTAGTCAAGCAGACGACGACGCTTACCAACAAGCATCTTAAGTGCGCGCTCTGTAGTATGATCTTTGTGATTTGACTTCAGGTGAGCGGTCAAATGAGCGATACGAACCGAGAATAATGCAATCTGTGCTTCAGGTGAGCCAGTGTCAGTCTTACCCTTACCGTATTTCTCGAAGATCTCAACTTTTTCTTCAGAACTTAAGTGCATTCTTGGGAAATTTTAGAAAGTTAATAAAGTGATTTGAATATGCTCTGCGCATATCGGCTGCAAAGTTACAAATAATTTGCGAGAGTGCAAAATATTTCGCGGCTTATTTGCCCTAAAAAGCTGTGGATAATTTCAACGCCTTGATGCGTTATTTTATAGGTTATTAGCTCTAATAGGCACAAAATAAGACACGGCTGACAACGAGTATATTTTCATTGTTAGCCGCGTTGAGTGCTTATAATCCGATTGCAGGTGGTGTGCTATGAGTGGGGTAATCGATAGTACGATAGGGAGTAGCCGGTTCTGCCACCATTGACTTTTCATCGTCGGTGGATTGGGATTGGGAAGATGGTGGAGCCTCGATGACTTTGGCTGGTTGTTGCTGCTGGGTGTCAGGCTTGACTTCCTCTCCGTCTTTCTCGTCGTGTTTAGGGGCTAACTCGGCGGCGATGACATGATGACACAATCATAGTCATTGTTCTTTATCTGGTTGAAGAAATATACACGGTTCTCCGCCTTGAAACTTATGTTTAAAAACATATCATAACTTTTTATCATTCTATCAAATTTTCATAATTTTGTAATCTATGAGGAGGTTATGGCTATATCTTCTATTATTTCCGCTACAGCTGTCGGTAAAAGCGCAATCAATGACTGCTGAGGACTATTATGTGCATGCTTTTAATGAAATGTCTGATATGCTTGCCGGCCGAGACACGCTATCAATAAAACGAGCCGTCTACCTTGCTGAATGGGCATTTTATGAAGGGAATTTAGACTATAAAACTGACTTTTGCAATGAAATTGATAGAATAACGACGTTTATTCAATCTTTATATGAGGTAAATAAACTTCAAACATACAAAACAGGCATGCAAATGGCTATCAGTTCATATATAGTCAGCCCATATTCCGGGAATGGATATACTCCGTATACCTATGACTTTGAAACTTTTTCAATGGACAAAGAGCCTTGGGAACGTCAATTTGTCAGCAGAACGCTCAAAACACATAAAGGGCAGTGTCGTTCCCTTCCGTGGATGTATAAAATACTTGCAATCATTTTGGATTTTCAGAGGGCTACCAGATTTCCACGACCCCTGAACAAGATGCAACCATGAGAAACAGCTTTTCTAAGACAGCAAAATCAGAATATGATTTGATTGACAATAATTGCGCCACAGCAGTTCAAAAAGCGATGGTTGAAGCAGGAATCCCTGTCTCAGAGCCTAAGATTGTGCCGTCTTATATTCCCATGCCTACTCCATTTGGTATTGTTGATGTATTCAATGGTTATCAGATGAAATGCAATTTTTATACTCTACCGAGTTCAGCATTTCAATCAATTATGAAATGGAATCCGATCGGTAATTATATACAAAAATAATTGAATAAAAGTATGCGTCAAGGATGTAATAATCAATCAATAAAAATTTTCAAAAGAGTAGCTGCGTTTTTATTTCTTTACGCCGCTTTCATAGGTATATTTTATGATTTTGCCTATAATGCCTGGATTTGTGCTAAGCCAATCGGATTGATGTTGGTACTACTTAAAGCCTGCTTTATTATATTATTATACGCATTTATAAATCATATAATAATAAGAAAAATTGTTGGATTAAAGACTGTTGTAATCTTTGAAACCATCTTGATTTTGGTAATTATTGTTCTATCCCATTGTTATGCTGCTATAGAGAATCGCTTTCATGGTGATTATTCCGCCCAAGTAACTTATCACGAAGAGCATCGTTGCAGAAAAGCAAGTGTCTCAGTACCGGGATAGAAATGCAGAAAAGAGTCAACAAACGCACCCTGTCCTACGGAGGGTACAAGAAATTTCCGTATCTCCACTCCTCTCGCTTTAAGGGAGTCGGCAATTGCATCAACGACGGGAGAAGGGGTATAGAACGCTGACAGCACGGATGTCTTCAGCGAGTCCATGTACTGCGCAAACTCATGGTCGTCCTTTGAATAGTCGTGGATGAGACGGCGTAACTCAACCGTGGGCGCAAACAGCTCAATATCGCTCTTGTTCCACTTGGCGGCATCGGCAAGTTCGTTGGCCTCCTGCAAGATACATTTCAGTCCGCCAAACCCGGCATACTCGCGCAGTATCTCCCTTTCAAGGGCATTTCCCGCGTTGCGATGTTCAACATCAAGGCGCAGGGCAAGCCTTATGGCATTGATGTTGTCGCGCATGGTCTGGAGCCGGTTATAACTCATAGCCGTCAAGTATTTCGGAAATTTCTCCCAACAGTTCGGTCAGCATCGGCTGGTGTGTTTCGCGGTCAAGGAAATCGCCGTTGACCTCATAGCGGTCAAGAATGTCATGCACGCTTTTCTTTGTAAGCAGATGCACGGCGAAATCGGGCCAGTATTCTTCAGGGAGCCGTGTCCACAGGCTTTCCTCTATGACGCTGTAAATAATGTCATAGCGGGACACATACAGTCCGTCAAGGAGTGTGCGCATCGCCATTTCCTGTGCGATAACCGGGTCATGACCTTCAAGGCGCAGGGTTACAAACGTGTCGTATGCCTCGTCAACTCGGGCATCCACAAATTTCTTATTGGTGTACTGAGGAAAATAATGGTCACGCAGATGACCCAGAAGATAGACGCGGTAGCCGTCCATCTCCCGTAATTCAACATCTTGTTTCATCGGGTTCTTGGAATAGTGGTTTACCGGCGTCCTATGTGTCTTTCAATGGGATATAAGAAAAGGACACCGGGTATCCCTCCCGATGTCCAACCACTAAATCCAAGTCATAAATTTGAAACAAAAACATTATGACGTTGAATTGAGTGCAAAGTTAACAAATAAATCGGAATCGGGCGGGATAATTGGTGTTAATTTGTGTATGGATCAAGCGGTTCAGAGCTTGTGTGTCGGTTATGCGAAAGCGTCAATCACGCTTTTCACAATCAGGTTGTAGAGTTTTTCCTCGTCACGGCTGAGGTCGGTGGGGTGGAGTCCGGTGGTTACAATACCGAAGCCATTGTAAATACACTCTCCGTTGCGGAAGTTGTGGCGGCGCGAAGGTTTGCCGGGAGCTATTTTGCTCCCCCACTTGCCGTTATACCGGAGGATCTCTTTGTTGTGGCACATCTTTCGCCACACACCGAATGGTATGCCGTTCTGCACTACCAGCGGATAGGAGATTAGTTTTTTCGCATAGAGATTTATGGCTAACTGTTTGGTCTTAGCCATGTCGAAGCCGAGTTCGTCCTCTGCATGGATTTCAAGGAGCATTGCGTTGAATAAATGAGGCCCATCGGAAATTTCAAAGATGATGCCATCTTCATAGCGTTCATTTTCCTTGAGATCGACTGATTCCACACCGGCACAGCTATCTTCAAGGGTTGCGATTGCGCTTTTGAGGCTCTCGCGGACTTCGGTCAGCTCATCTTCTGTGAGGTTTTCTTTGATTTCCTCCACAGGCATTTCAATCACGGCCTGCATTCTCTCGGAAATCTGATGGAGAAAAGTGTTGATAAGTTCGCCTTGAAGCCACTCTTCATACTCTTTCCTGTCGGCGGGGCCATGCTGCACGGCATGGCGGATTGTACCTTTAGTCAGCACGGGCAGCCATGCACGACGCACTTTTACAGGGATTGCCAGATAGTAGTAGAGATTGAGGAAGTCCAGTTCTCCGTCTATTGCCGGACGCATGGCGTTGACAACAGTATGGCTCATCTTCCAGAGATCCTTGATTGTGGCGAGTTGTTTTTTGTCCTGCACACTCTTTTTGTAGCCAACAAGTTTGTCTATGTTACGCATACGGAACTTGAAATTGTGGGCATACATCAGTCGCATATCCATTGAGGATGACATGATAAACGACTCGTCGGGAGTGTAGATTGACTCGATGACCCCGCCGTTTGTCCATGTCACGGCATAGCCGTTGCCAAGGTAGTAGCCTTCGTGTTTTTCGTTTGCGCCGATTGCTCTGGCGATGGTGTCTGCCGTGAGTTCGTGGTCGGTCACGACTGTTATAAGATTTTTCTGTTTCATATTTATGAATTTTATCGGGTGGATTATTTTGGAGATAGTGGTTTTTGCGGTAACGACATCGGGAGTTCCGGACCTCCCTTATGTCATTTCAGCGGGTTTTGATTACAGCTTCGGTCCTTTGGGCTTGCGCTGCTGTTTAGCCTGATTCTCGTCTTTCGGCGCGGTCTGGTATTTCTGGAGCGGTTCGGCAACATGCTTGGTAGCCTCATTAGTCAGACCGTCATTGTTGACCGCTTTCTGTGTCTTTGACTCCTCCCCAACCTTGACGCGGGGGTCGTTGAGGGATGTTGTCGGACGCTGTTTTTCGGGATTGAACTGGAGATAGACGGTGCATTTCTGCCCCTGCTTGTCAACCATATCAGTCATTTCGACAACCTTGCCGGCAGTGTAGTCAGCCTGCTGTTGCGGTGTCATCGGAACGCCCGCCCATTTTGTTATGGGCTTGATGTTACCGTCCTTTGTCAGCCACGAGGACTGTTGCTGCCCCTGACTGTTGCCTTGCTGCTGGTTCTGCTCCTGTCGTCGCGCGCCGCCGGGTACAAACTCGACGCCCTTACGGTCAGCCGACACCTGCAACACCACATTGTAGGTCTTGCCGTTCTTGTCGGTAATCTGTTTAGGCGGGAGGGCTTTACCTTTCTTCAGTTCGCTTATTTCTGCCATAGTCAGTTTTGTCTGCCCGATGGTGTCCTTGATGAACACGGCCTTTACGGGCACCGATACAATCTCGTTGGTAAGACGGTCAACGCTGACATAGGAGGGCTTGACTTCCCCGGTGGCTTTGTCAACAAGGTCAACGACCTTGCCCAGATTTCCAGTTTCGCGCAGTGCCGCCTTGTCCTCTTTTGTGAACTTGTACCCCTCAAACTCTTGGTCGAGTTTGGGCTCGCGGTGTATGAAATGGGGCACAACTTTCACATTGCCGTCGGCATCGGTTCTGAAAGAGAGTCGTGCGTCAATCGGGAATTTCTCCCCGCCGAAATTGGGCGTGACGGTCACGATTTGCGACTTGCGGTTGTAGAGCATCTCGCGGAGGTCGCCCGACTTTTCAAGCTGGTCGCGGTCTATGCCCCATTTCTCCTTGAGCATTGTCCAGTCGATTTTGCTTTCGTCGATGGCGTGATACTTTGGCTGTTCAGTTTGTGCAGCCTGTTCCTCCGCCGGCTTCTGCGCCTGAGTTTCGGTTGTCTTATTCTCCTGAGCCTGTTCCTTGACGTTTGTCTGCGTCTGCTGTGGGACATCGACCTTGAAGTCTTTGAGAATTTCAGCGTTTGTTTCGGGATCCTTGATAAAGTCGCCCATCGCCTGACCCACGCTGTCGTAGCGGTCCGCCGGGACTTTGAAAAATCCGAATGTGGAGGGGTTCTTGCACTGGCGGATAAAGTTGGAGAGAAAAGCCTCCAGCGGGTTCTGACCTTTGGAGAATTTCACGAGGTCGGAGAGTTTCGCCGATTTTACATCGGTCATCTTGGGTGTGCCGTCCTCATTGAGTCCGGTCACTGCGCCTACCTGCCCGGTTTCGTTGTTTCGGGCAATCAGCACTTCTTCATTTTGGTCTTGTGCCATAATTAAAAGAATTTTTGGTTAGAAACTTGCGCCGTTGCCGACGCGATAATTATTGTGTGTATGGATTGTCTATGCGTTGCGGGTTGCGAACAGTTCCATTATATCCGCCTTGCGGTAGCGGATAGTGCAGTTGGTTCCCTCCCCGGTCTGTGTGTAGGGCAATTTGCCCGACATACGGTAATTGTATAGGGTCTTGCGAGATACATGGTATCTGGCGCGCACCTGCTTGTCTGTCCAAGTATCTTCGTCCGGGTCAAGTATACCGAAGCCTTGAAAAGCCTCCATCACGGTTTTAGCGACTGACTCGATACGGCTGTCAACACCGGTTCTTATCGCCTGTACCTCTGCTCTCAGTTCGGAAAGCATCTGGCATACCATCGTAAATTCTGCTGACTTCATGAGAGATATTTTTGAGGTTCAACCATAGTGTTTATTTCAGTGGACTTTTTCAAGTCCATTCCGGGCATCTGACGGGATAGTTTCGTGCCGGAGATTATCAGCGTTTTTGTTTCCATTTTATTTCTTGGGTTTAGTGTTACGCTGCGAAGTTCGGCAGAAATCAAAATCCGTGTCGGGTACGTTCCCGGAACATTCCTACTTTATTTAACTTTCATTAAGGATTTAGCCCTTGTTATTCTACTTTTGGTAGGGGTACAGGAGTCACTGCACCAGCTTTTATGTCGATTAGCCGGTGAGCCTTTCTGAAATATATTTTTCAGTGGGAATGAAATCCGTGAAGCCGGATAAAACAGTCCTGATTTGGTTCGATTCGCGTTGCAACCCGAACCAGACAGTCGTCAATTTTGGTTCGGTTCCACGTGCTACCTGAACCAGATTGAACGGCTGGAGTGATGTTTATCCGTTGTGGATTTGACATAGAAACAACCGGAATATGGCTGTTTGTTTATGACAATTTTTCAAGTTGGGTAATGTTGGGTAATCGGTGTGTAACCGTGGGAAATCGCTCATTTTCAGCAATCTTTTTCCGCTGTCGGAATGTTACACGGACAAAGCGACAGCCCCGATATATCCCAAACGGGCACAGCTATCCCCGGCCCATAAAAATATGATGATGGCAACCCATAGTCCGGAATATGGATTGCCATTGCTGTATTCAGGGCAATTTCAAAATCACTAAATCCAATGTTATATTATGGAATACATTACCATTGAACGCAGCGTCTATGACGCTATGGTAGCCACTCTTGCCGAGTGCCGTTCAATTCTTGGCAAAGCAATCAGACGCTTGTCGGGGAATGAACGGCAGGAGTGGATAGATAATATTTCGGCTCAGTCAATCTTGCGGCGATCACAGCGGGGCATGACGCTACTCCGAATGGAAGGAAAAATCGGTTACTCGATAATTGAGGGCAAGGTTTATTATCCGGCAGAAGAAATTGGTCGTCTGCTCTATCATTGCAAGGTTGATTATGAGTGAAAATAATCAGATATTAAGTAAGGATGAACAGCGCGATGTTTTCAAAATCATATCTGAAATCAAAGCCTGTGCCAAAGAGCTGGCAGAACGCTCACGCCCTATGTTTGACGGAAACCGCTTTCTCTCGGACTCCGAACTTGCCAGACGGCTTGGTGTGAGTAAATCCACACTCGCCAACTATCGCCTCAAGGGGATATTCGGTTATTATTCACTTGAAGGCAAAATCCTATATGCCGACACCGAAATTGAGGACTACCTCAAAGAGAACTACCACCCGCCTTACCGATAAGGCTATCCAACGGCAACGCCCCCGATAATCCATTGAGAATTACCGGGGCGTTAGCCATATCATCACCGTTTTGTCGGACTTTTTACGTAGAAAAACCGACAAAATCAGATTTTCACTTTGTGTTTTTGATGAGTTTTACTTTGTTAAATTGATTAACAAAACGGACAAAACCACATTTTCAATCATTTCAAAACCATCTACTCCCACGTTTTCAAGGGAAACAATCATACAATAATATTTGCTATTACCTGATCTAATCCAAATTCAATAGCCTTTTCTGTAACTATCCCGCCAAAACCTTTTATGGCTCGTAAGGCCTGACGAAGGATTTTAGGCGATGGCATTTTACTATCCAGTTCCTTCTGAATTTCATCAAGATATTCGGTAAATTCCACTTCGTCAATATTTAATTGGCTTTTCAAAGAGTTCAACTGGTTTACAAGCTCCTGAATTTGCTGCTTTGAATCTGGAGATATTGTAATATGTGCGTCATCTCCTATAACCATATTATTATTGGATACATTCATATCGCCAGTCCCTGTATGGACGGCATTGGCATAAATTGTTGTATTCATAATTTTATTTATCTTTTCTTGCCCAACTGATGAAATATCAATATCCAATTCCAGCTCATTCTTGATTTTAATGATAAAATCAAGCAATGTAGATTTGATTCGTTCTAACATTCCTATCACAGATTGAGATGGAATAATAACCCATGCTTCAGTCGTCCTATGCCAGTCTCCATCCAAGACTTCATCAACATATCTGTAAATAGAGGATGGCATACTTACTTTTAACATCTGTCGTTTATTATCAGGAGAAGGTGCGGTATATGCCTCCAAGGTTGAAACTGCTTCTCTAAACTGGACTACGGAAACAAGAGACTGAACGTGTTCAGGTAATACATCGGTTGGTATTGTAAAATTTTCCCACATGCCTCCTCCTGCCATAATATTAGCTTTTAGAGTCCCGCATCCAATATGACGATATTCTGGTACAACCGCATCTAACGGATAGCCATATTGCTCACTCTTTAGCCACCTTTTGAGATTGTCATTGTCCAGTAAAGAGACAAATAATTGAACTTGAAGCATAACAGTTGACAAATTCTCTCCATTTGTCAACCCACTAATAATTCTTTCGGCTAATTTCTTCTTATCATCCATACTACTTCATCTCACCTCTAACGATTTTACATGATCCATCATGCCAATCACATTTTTCAAAACCAATTCAGATGACGGGATGGATTTATATGCAAGTTTTGAGAGTTCATCTTCATAAATGTCAACGAGTTTGTGATGCCATATATCTTCCAAACTGCTAAAAAGCGGCGAATCGGTAATTGGACGTATATTCCAACCGTCAGGATAATCAAACATATCCTTGTCATGTCCAAGTAGAGATTTTAAATCTGATGAAAAATCATTAGAATAGAAATATTGCCGGCACTCAGAATCATTCATAAGGAAATAAAGGTCGTAAAAATGCCTTATTTTCTTTGTTAATTCACTCTCAAAGTCTTTAGCCATTGAAAAGCGAAGAAGGGATACAATCTTTTCCGTAGCAGTTCTTTTCTTATCAAGAACTTTCATACAGAACGTCCCAAGTCCATATGTATCAACAAGATCTTGATGTCCAGTATTGAACAAGAATACTCGTATGAAATTGTCTATGACGCAATCATCATACGGGTATGGGTTGGCGAAAGAATTTATCTCAACCATGATTTGGCCGAGTTTTATGCTATTGCCTGTAACCGAGTCATTCAATTCGGGTATTCTATCATATCCATATATTGCCTTATAGAAACTGGATCCTTTGCTTGTAACTCCCGGTGTAGGTATTTCGTCAAGTCCGACTGTCATTGATTTTGCGAGACGCTTTATAAGCTTCTTCCTTTGGTTACCATTCAAAGATGTGGCATTAACGATTGCAATATCTATATCCTCCGAGAATCGTGACCCAATATTGTGAGCTTTAGACAAACTTGTGCCGCCTTTGAATATTGCACGATTGTCTTTGTCAGATAGGGCGAGTAATTTCAATGATCGCGTTATCCAATAATCCTTCTCCACAAATATCGGGGATATATTAAGATGTTGCGATGCAGCAAGGACAGCATCAGCAAATAGTTTTTTATTTTCGTGCAGGTTCATATATTCTCCATTTTAATTTGTTGGGAAGTGTCGTATCGCTTATTGGAAGGCGATATTTGGATATACCTGTCAAAGATTGCCGTAAAGCGTTTACCAGTTTTGCCGGACAATCAAGTTTCTCCATGATAGCACCTAATAATGCCCTGACAAACGGAGGGTAAGAAAGAGCATATTCAGTCATGCCTTTTTTTTCTATGCTGCTTAAATTCCGAATTATACAAATAATACGTTTACAGGCTTCATCAACAGTCGTTCCGGGTATGGCTTTTATAAATTTAATGCAATCCAATAGACGTAGCAGGTCCACTGAATCTTCATTGATTTCATTTTGTTGCAGGACAAACGATATTTTATAGTCGCCTCGTTTCAGTGGTCGTCTATAATTATTTGTGCCTATTTGAATTTCCGATGAGATTTGTGTAGTCAGGGAATATTGGGAAAATGCACTTGCACCAGTAAGATACCCAATCACACGACCATCCTTTATTAAAAACTCCTTCGCTATTTGGGAGGGAGAAGGTTTCAACTCCCCAAATATAGTTTTACGAGGCTTATAATATCTGCCGTTGGATAGTTTTGAGATTTCACCCCGTTCCACCATGCGTTGCAAGGCCCTTGCAGCCGCTTCACGCTGACTAACATCGCAGTCAAGGTCATAAGCCGCAAAGACAAAATCATCGGGATACCCTGAGATTTCTCGTTTTATTCTTTTTGCTATCGTCATCGGTAAATATGATTTACTGTGCAAAGTTAATAAATTTGTCGGATTTTTGCCGTAGAAAAACCGACAAAATTTCCTCTAAAGTCCTAAGAATATTTGGTGGAGCGGAAATAAATTCGTAACTTTGCAATCATAGAGAACTTTTAGAACAAGGGAAGATGTTGCTAAGGTGTTAGATAGCCAGAGCAAAACGCCCCAAATCGCTAAAATATAGCAGTGTAGTCAACGGAGTTTTTCTCCTTTAGATAGCCAGTAATAGTCTGATAGTCAAAGCAATATTGGATTCAGAACAATTCTGGTGGCAATCGCCCGTAAAATCCTTGTTGCCGTATGGCACATGCTCTCAAACGATGAAGACTTCATTGACGTTTATCTCAGGCGTCTTGCAAAAGAAGCCGAAGAGCACAGACATAAACAGGAGTCGATTCAGCGTATAGAATTGTCCATGGTCAACTAAGACCATCCGCAATATACCCTTGCCGACAACATAAGTAACTTTGTGGTGCCGCATGAGCCCGTTATGCAAAATTATTGAATCGCCAAGGGAGTTGGACACCGGCATAGGTCCCCAAGCCTGAAGAGGAAATTAACAAACTTATAACGCAATCTATGGCTATTTGCTATGGATTGGGCAATTGTGCGCCTGTTGTTTAAATGGCTCTTGGAACAGCCTGATGGAAAGCAGACAGATAAGTTGGGTGACCTTTACTTTTTAGAGGAAAGTTACGAAATATTTTTTAAAGGTATGAACGGAAGATTGTCAAATAATGTTTGTATATTTGCATGTTAAAAGAATAGGAATATGGCACGCCATAACGAAACCGGGAAGTGGGGCGAGGATATCGCCGCCGACTACCTCACAGAGCAGGGCTTTGCCATCGCCGAGCGCAACTGGCGCCAAGGCAGGCTTGAAATCGACATCATCGCCATGCGCGACGACACTCTTGTCGTGGCCGAGGTAAAGACACGGTCTGACAGAGATGAAGACCCACTCGACGCTGTCGACAACAAGAAAATCCTCAACATGGTGCGGGCAGCCGCGGCATACATCAAAATCAAAGACCTGCCACATCAGGTGCGCTTCGACCTCTTTGCCATAGCCGGCACACCCGACGACTATTCTTTCGAGCACATACCCGACGCATTCTATCCACCGCTAAAAACATATAATTGATATATTATGAACGAATATACCCAGCGCCTTGCAGCTTTCCGCGCAGAGATGAAAGCTGCCGGAGTCGACGCCGCCATCATTCCGCAGGCCGACCCGCACCTCGGTGAATATCTGGCCTCTCACTGGCAGGTACGCCGGTGGCTGAGCGGTTTCTCCGGCTCGGCAGGCGACCTCGTTGTCACCGCCGACAAGGCCGCTCTCTGGACCGACTCACGCTACTTCCTGCAGGCCGCCCGCCAACTCGAGGGCACAGGCATAGAGCTGATGAAAGACGGCCTCGCCGACACCCCCTCGATAGGCCGTTGGCTCGCCGACGAGCTTCCCGAGCACTCTACTGTCGGCCTCGACGGCATGCTCTTCACCACACCTGCCATCGAACGTATCAGCGGCGAACTCGCGCGCAAGAGCATTAAGCTCAAGACCGACTTCGACGTCATCGACCGCCTGTGGCTCGACCGCCCCGCACTCCCCGACGGAAAAATCTTCATCCACGATGTGAAATTTGCCGGTGAAAGCGCCGCCGACAAGATTGCCAAAATCATGGCCGAGGCACACGAGGCCGGTGCTGACGCAGTGATGGTGACAGCCCTCGACGAAATCGCATGGACTCTCAACATCCGCTGCAACGACGTAAAACACACCCCCGTAGCAACGGCTTATCTCTATCTGCGCGACGGCGGTGGCATACTCTTCATCGACCCGGCGAAACTCACACCCGAGACAACAGAATACCTTGCCTCTCAGGGAGTCGTCACCGAGGGATATGACCAAATCAAGAATTTCCTCAGCAACGTGCCCGACACTGAGGCCGTGCTCATTGACCCCGGCACAGTATCGGTAGGCCTTAAAGAACTTCTGGCAGGCCACAACATAGCCAAGCACCCCACCACAGCCGCCCGACTGAAATCGGTGAAAAACGCCACACAGATAGCCGGCGTCCATGCCGCGATGGTACGCGACGGCGCAGCTCTCGTGCGCGCATTCATGGAGCTTGAGGAAAGACTCGCCGCCGACGTTCCCACCACCGAGCTCGATGTAGCCGACCTGCTCCACAAATACCGCAGCCAAGGCGAGAACTACTTCGACGAATCATTCGGCACCATCGCCGGCTACGGCCCCCACGGAGCTATCGTGCACTATGAGGCCGACGAGGAGTCTAAATCAACCCTGCGCCGCGAAGGCCTGCTGCTCGTCGACTCGGGCGCGCAATATTTCGACGGCACCACCGACATCACCCGCACCGTATGTCTGGGCACCCCGACAGCCGACGAGCGCCGCGACTTCACCTTGGTGATGAAAGGCCACATCGCCCTCGCCACCTCCATCTTCCCCGAGGGCACACGCGGCGCACAGCTCAATGTGCTTGCCGAGCAATACCTTTGGAAAAACGGCCTCACCTACCTCCACGGCACAGGCCACGGCGTGGGCTTCTTCCTGAGCGTACATGAAGGCCCCCACAGCATACGCCTCAATTGGGTAGACTCTCCCATGCTTGCCGGAAGTATCACATCCGACGAACCCGGCCTCTACCGCGAAGGAGTGCATGGCATACGCTGCGAGAACCTCGTGCTTTGCCAAGAGCGCATGACCACCGAGTTCGGCCGCTTCCTCGGCTTCGAGGTGCTCACACTCTTCCCCTTCGACCGCGCCCTCTTCGACAAGTCAATAATGACTCCCGAAGAAATCGCATGGGTAAACAATTACCATGCCACCGTGCGTGAGCGCCTCATGCCCGCCCTGAGCACTCCCGCAGAAAAAGAATGGCTCGAAATCCACACTCAAGAAATCTGACACAATGGCACTCATAATTCCCCTGAGAGGTTTCACTCCTAAAATCGGAGAGGATTGCTTCCTTGCCCAAAACGCCACCATAATAGGCGACGTCACCATGGGTGACGGCTGCAGCGTGTGGTTCAACACCGTGCTGCGAGGCGATGTAAACACCATCACCATCGGCAACCGCGTCAATATCCAAGACGGCTCCGTGCTCCATACGTTGTATCAGAAATCGACAATCGAGATTGGCGATGATGTGTCGATAGGCCATAACGTGACTATCCACGGCGCCAAGATCCGCAACTTTGCCCTCGTAGGCATGGGTGCAGTGGTGATGGACGACGCCGAGGTGGGCGAAGGTGCCATAGTGGCTGCCGGCTCTGTGGTGCTCTCGCGCACTAAAATCGGCCCCAACGAGCTGTGGGGCGGCGCTCCGGCCAAATTCATCAAGATGGTCGACCCCGAGCAGGCCCGCGAAATCAACATCAAAATCGCCAAGAATTACCTCATGTACTCCAAGTGGTACGAGGAGTAAGACGAAACGTTTTTCATAAAAAATTTTCAGGCGAAGGCAACTTTTTGTTGCCTTCGCTTGTTAATATTTATGCATAGATATGTAAATAATGCAAATTTTCGTCACCGTTACTTAAAATATGAAAAATATTAGTTATATTTGCAGTGTTAACCCATGCCTCGAGCTTTCTTGAGACAGAAAGACATACTATACATAAAATGAAAACAGATCTTAGCAGCCAGATAAAACTGGATCGCATTCCCCGGCGCTATTACAATCCTGATAGCGAGATCGAGTTGACAGCCCTCCGCCGTCAGGAAAAAATCGACACACGCGTGTATGAGACAGCCGCCGAAGGAGCTGATTTTATCGCAGAGAAAATTGTAAAATACATCGCTAAGTTCATCGACCGCAATGGCAAATGCGTCCTCGCTCTCGGTGCAGGCAAGAGCACTCATATAGTCTACAGCGCTCTCATCAAGCTCTACAGAGAAGGTAAAGTCGACTTCGAGAAAGTAGAGGTGTTCAATATCAGCGAGTTTTTCCCGCTCTCGCCCGAAGGCCCCTCTACCCTCACCCGCCTTCATCAGGTATTTCTCGATAAGGTAAACATAAAACCGGAGAATATCCACTCCATCGACCCGGCCACCACCAAAGAGGCTATGTCGGAATACTGCAATGCCTACGAGCAGCAGATAGCCGACGCCGGCGGTATCGACGTGGCTCTTTGCGAAGTCGCAGCCAACGGCGCAATCGCCTTCAACGAGCCCGGCAGCCCTGCCTCAAGCTATTGCCGACTCGTGCTTCTCGGCAACGAAATGCGCCATAAGGTAGGCAAAAACTACGATTGCGATGAAGTTCCCTCTACCGCCATCACCCTCGGCATTGCCAACTTCCTGAGCGCCCGCCGATTGCTGTGCATGTCGTGGGGCGAGAACAACGCCGGAATAATCAAGCAGGCTGTAGAAGGCCCGGCGACACCCGCCGTACCCGCCTCGCTGCTGCAAGGCCACCCGCATGTGAAAGTGATCACCGACCTCGGTGGCGCCGAAGACCTTACCCGCATAAGCCAGCCGTGGAAAGTGACATCATGCGAATGGAACGACAAACTCATGCGCCGCGCCATTGTGTGGCTTTCAACTCAGACCGGCAAACCAATCCTCAAACTCACCGACAAAGACTATAACGACTGGGGCCTTGGCGAACTGCTCGCTCTCTACGGCTCGGCCTACAATGTCAACATCAAGATTTTCAACGATCTGCAGCATACCATCACCGGCTGGCCCGGCGGCAAACCCAATGCCGACGACACATACCGCCCCGAGCGCGCCAAGCCATATCCCAAGCGCGTGATTGTATTCTCTCCCCACCCCGACGACGACGTAATCTCAATGGGAGGCACACTCAAGCGCCTTGTAGACCAGCACCATGACGTGCATGTGGCATACGAGACATCGGGCAACATCGCCGTAGGCGACGAGGATATGATGCGCTACTTCCTTATGATGGACAAGATAGCGCCCATGTTCGGCTTCGACACCGACGGCTACCGCAAACTCTCCGGCGAGGTCAAAGGATTCGTCGCCCACAAGAAAGCCGGCGACACCGACATCAGCGACATACGCGAGATCAAGACTATGATACGTCAGGCCGAGGCTACAATAGCATGCCATTACATCGGCGTCAAGAACGAGAACATCCACTTCCTCCGCCTGCCCTTCTACGAGACCGGCACCATAAAGAAAGGCAACCTCACCGAGCGCGACGTCAACATCGTGAAGAAACTTCTCACCGATGTCAAACCTCACCAGATATTCGTTGCCGGCGACCTCGCCGACCCGCACGGCACGCACAAGGTATGCACCGACGCCGTCCTCGCCGCCATCGACGAGCTCAAAAACGAAGAATGGATGAAAGATTGCCGTATATGGATGTATCGCGGCGCTTGGGCAGAATGGGAAATCGACCATATCGAGATGGCAGTGCCTATCAGCCCCGAAGAGCTCCGCTTCAAGCGCAACTCAATCCTCAAGCACCAGAGCCAGATGGAAAACGCGCCATTCCTCGGCGACGACGACCGCCTGTTCTGGCAACGCGCCGAAGAGCGCAACCGCGCCACCGCAAAGCTCTATGAAGACCTCGGACTCGCCTCATACGAAGCCATCGAGGCTTTCGTGGAATACATACCCATAAAATAACGCTTCCGTTGGTTGGCCGCGGATGTGGTATCGGCGGCCAACCAACTAAAAATTTGCACATTTCGGAAGTTTTTAATAACTTTGCGACCGCGTTACTAACTAAGCGAATACGAATATATCATCACAAGTATATACTTAAAATGAGAAAATCTATCAGAACGTTTATTACTGTTGTAGTGATTGCGTTCTTAACCACGGCGTGCAGCGCTCCAAAAAAAGTACCCTATTTAGTTGAAGCTGAGACAATCCCGGCTGAAGTATTGTCACAAGTTCCCCCCTTGACCGACCCTGTCATCACCGTTGGCGACCTGCTTAATATAGAAATCACCGGCAGCAACATGGCTGCTGTGGCTCCCTTCAACCGTGGACGCTATATCGACAGCGAAGGTAAAATCAACAGTCTCACGCGCACCAACAACACGAGCAGCGGCAGCGGTCTGGAAGTTTCAACCGACTACTATCTCGTAAATGCCGACGGCAATATTGAATTCCCCATCGTAGGCACTATCCACGTGGCCGGTCTGTCGAAAAATGCTGTGGCTCAAGAAATCAGCGACGCAATCTACCCCAAATATCTCACTGAAAAGCCTTCGGTAGACATCCGCCTGATGAACTTCCGCGTCACCGTGGCGGGAGCTGTCAAGAGCCCCGGCGTATATCAGAGCAAAAACGAGCGCATGACCTTCCTCGAGGCTATCTCGATGGCAGGTGACCTCGACATCAAGGGCGACCGCGAGAACATACTCCTCTACCGCGTCAACCCCGACGGAACACGCGAGGTGCACCGTCTCAACCTCCACGACAAGAACTTCCTTCTCTCGCCCTACTATACCCTGCAGCAGAACGACTTCATATACGTAGAGCCCAACAACTCAATGCGTCAGAGCGCATGGCAGCTCAACCCTGCCGTGACAGCAACCATCACAGTTGTCGGCGGTCTCTCGTCGGTAGCCTCACTGGTAATCGGCATTGTTAATCTCTCCAAATAATGAATGATGGAAAACGATAACCAACAGAATAAGAGTACTGAAGAATCATTTGACACCACAAGCCTGATTCTCGACTTCCTCGCTCACTGGAAGTGGTTTGTGCTCAGCGTGATTGTATGCCTCATTGTTGCGTTCTTCTACATCGCACGCCAGATTCCGACATACAATGTGGCAGCGTCGATATACCTCAGCCAAGACAACAGCTCGTCGAGCAACGCTTTCAACATGACACAAGCCGGCGACCCTATGGTGGCCCTCAAAAGCTATATCGACGAGACCGAGCTCGAAGTGCTCAAATCGCGCAACAATGTAATCAAGATTGTCGACTCGCTCAAGCTGTCGTACAGCTATTACCGCGAAGGCACATTCCGCGACACTCCTCTTTACCAGAACAATGCCATCGTCGCCTCGATGGATTCAGTATCGCTGCGTTCGCTTAAGTCTCCTATACAGATTACTGTAAGCAATGCCGGCGACAACAAATTCGACATCAAGGCACAAACATACTTCCAGAGCGTAAAAGAAGAAAAATCGTTTTCCGACGTATCGCTTCCTTTTGACTTGGAACTGTCGCACGGCAGCGTGACACTGTCGATGTCGCCTGTGGTAAATTCACTTGAAGGTAAAGAGAAAATCATCATTTACAACCCCAACGCCGTAGCTCAGCAATTGTCCAACTCGCTCAATATCGAGTTTGCCAAGAACTCCGACAAGATCATGCGTATCAATCTGAGCACAAACGATCCCAAGCGCGGCGACGACATCATCAACGCTCTTCTCGATTTCTACAACCAGAACATCATCGAGGATAAAAACCGGTCGGCCATACAGACTGAGGCATTTATCATCGACCGCCTTGTGATGATTTCCGACGAGCTTCGCGATGTGGAAAACCGCCTCCAAGCATACCGCCAGCAGCACAACATCACCGATATCAACGCACAGTCGTCGCTCAACCTCAGCCTCAAGAGCGACTACGAAGACCAGATAGCTCAGGTAGAGACTGAAATCAGCCTTGTCAACGACATTGAGCGCATTGTATCGTCAGCCGACAACTATCAGACTCTGCCGGCTGTTATCGACAACGGTACTATCGCGCAGATCATCGAGGCCTACAATAAAAAGGTAACCAACCTCAACCGTACTCTCGAAGGCAGCACACCCGACAACCCTCTGGTTGTGAACATGCGCGAGGAACTCAGCCGCGACAAAGTGCGTATCCTTCAGAACCTCGCCACCCACAAGAGCGGACTCGCAAGCAAGCGCAACTCTATCAGCCGCCTCGAAAACCGCAGTGCCGGCCAACTCGCCTCCACCCCGACTCTCGACAAAGGCCTCAATGAGATTTTCCGCGAGCAGCAGGTAAAGGTAAATATCTACACATTCCTTCTCCAGCGCCGCGAGGAAATCGCCCTGCAGAAAACTCTTGCCACCAATACTGCACGACTTATCGACGACCCTACAGGCGACATTCCTGTAACTCCGCGAAAAATGCAGATCTACATGCTGGCATTCATCATCGGCCTCGCCATCCCGGCTGCCATAATATTTATCCGCCGCATGATTTTCCCGATCTTCAGCGATCAGGAAGAACTTGAGCGAATAACCTCAGTGCCTGTCCTCGGCGAAATCTGTCTGAGCGGCAAGGAATCGAAAGACGAGATTGTAGTGGGGCAGAACGTATCCACTCCTATTGCAGAGCTCTTCCGACTTCTGCGCAACAATATATCCTTTACCCGCTCGGGTGTCGACAGCCGCGTGATACTGGTGACATCATCTGTATCCGGCGAGGGTAAGACTTTCATCTCTTCCAACCTCGCCATGACCTACGCTCTGATGGGCAAACGTGTGATTGTAGTTGGTCTTGACCTCCGCCGCCCAATGCTTGCCCATGCTCTCGGTTTCTCTAACCAGCAGGGCGTGACTACATTCCTGAGCGGTCAGCAGCCCGACCTAAACAAACTCATCTGCAAATCGCACGACAACGACAACCTCTACGTGCTCCCCGCAGGCCCGATTCCGCCCAACCCCAACGAACTTCTCATGTCAAACAACATGAGTTCGATGATAGCACAGCTGCGCGAGGAATTCGACTATGTGATTCTCGACACCGCTCCTATCGGCGTGGTATCCGACACATTCCTCATCTGCCGCCACAGCGACCTGCAGCTCTACGTGACCCGCGCCAACTTCTCTACAAAGAAGAGCCTCAAGGTGCTTCACGACGCTGTCAAGAGCAATAAATTCGCTTCTGTATATATCGTGCTCAACGGTGTGAACATGGCAAGCAACAGCTACATGTACCGCCGCTATGGCGAGTATGGCCGCTACAAATCACAAAACTACGGCTACGGCTATACTTCAGGCACAAACCACAAGAGCGAAAACAAATAAACGTATCCGCGAAATCACTAAAGCCCATATTTTGTCTTGACGGCAAAATATGGGCTTTTGCTATATTAGTTCAAAATAATCGGACAAAAATCGATGATAATTAAATTTTTATGCGTAATTTTGTAAACAACAACTATCATTTTAATCTCAATTTATGACCAACATCAAATTTTCATTCCATGCGATGTCGGCAGCCATACTCTTATGCTGCTTGACATCCTGTGAATCAGATGATTTAATAGGGGGGGGGTAGGACGATAACCCGTTTTGACCTCGCCAACGGCCAAGCCCTCACCATGCTCGGCTCATCGTCACGAGCCACCGACGGCGACTTCAGCAGCGCGGGCATGTTCAAACTCGGCGACGACGGCCAACTCACCGCTATCGGAGTGTTTGTCGATGAAGACGGCAAAGAATCTCGGTCAGACCTGACTGTATCACCGGTCTATGTATATAACCTTACCGATGACTATATCGGCTTCGAATATTGCTCCTACTTCGACAAAGACGGCGATCCGGTGGAGGCAACTGACGAGTACCGTAATCTTATCGTCCGCCGCAGCGACGGCCTTGTATTCAGCGCCAAAGGCATTGGCGGCTCCGACAATCCAACTTTCAATCCGTTGGGATCCTCATATACCGAAGACGGAGCCGGGCGTCTGCTGGCAGCCTTCTATACTTTCACGCCGGCTAATCCCGGCTACATAGGGCGTATCACCCTCACTAAGGGCAAAGGCACATGGGAGCAACTGAGCACCGACGGCTCTCCGATTCAATATTCAGATTATCCGAAAGTCTTCGCAATGAGCAACGGACTTGTCGGCATGACAGTAGGTTGTAATCCTGAAGATACTTATACCATTGCGGGTAACTCCGCAGGCATAATCTATCCTAACGGTGGTTATGACACATTTGGAAAATATAACGGAAATACAAGTTGTTTAGTGCTTGACGATGCCATCCTCGAATTGTCAAATGAACAACCTAAATATATACATCTGGGTACCTCATACGGTGAAAGTACCGTAGAAGTCTTGCCTCATGATGAATTATTATCCTTCAACTACGGTTTACGTTCTTGGTATGAGACTTCCGATAAGGTGATATTCAATAAGTGTTTAGACAAAAGATATGTGGCTTTTGACAAGCACTCCAAGAGGACCACGGCAATTGAACTACAATACGACGACAACATCTTTTTGTGGAAAGAAAACCTCTGCAGCGACGGTCGTTTCTATGGAATTGCAAAAGAGAACGGAAGGGTATGCAAGGCGGTGTCGTTTGACCCCGTGACTTTAAGTTACACCGAGAAAGACCTCAACATCGCCAACGAAATCGATATCACTTACATAGCCAACGACTCCCGCAACGCCAAGGCTCAGATGACCGGCACACGCCGCTCCGACGGCTATAAGGTGGCAGTATCGGTAGACCTCAAGACAGCACAGACCGACATAATCTTCAGCGACCCCAACCGCGCAATCATATCGCTCATCCCGCTCAACTGACAAGCAAGATTTACCGACACAAAAAAAGGACGCTGCATGCGTCCTTTTTTTGTGTCGGTAAAATATCAGTCGAAGATATGTTTTAGCTTCGAGAATATGCGGGAGCTGTCGGCTGCCGAGGGGGTGATGTTGGGTTGTCCTTTCATCGACTCGATGGCTGAGCGCTGGGCGTCGGTGAGCTTCTCGGGTATATATACCATGATGTTGATGAGCTCGTCGCCTGTGCCGCCGTTTTCCTGATCGGGCAGGCCCTTGCCACGCAGACGGAGCACCTTGCCGGGCTGTGTGCCGGCGGGGATGTTGATTCGTGCGCGGCCGGTGATTGTAGGTATCTCTACTGCCCCGCCGAGGGTGGCGGTGGGGATATCAAGCATGAGGTTGTAGATCACATCGGCACCGTCGCGGATGAGCTCGGGGTGCTTGATTTCTTCAATGACCACGAGCAAGTCGCCGGGCACGCCGCCGCCTTTGGGATAGTTGCCCTTGCCGCGGAGAGCGAAGGTCTGGCCTTCGACAGCGCCGGCAGGGATAGAGAATGTAACTTCCTGCTCGCGACGCTCCACGCCTTGGCCGTGGCAGTGCGGGCAAGGCTCGGTGATAATCTGGCCTGTGCCGTCGCAACGCTCGCAGACAGCCTCTGACTGCATTACGCCGAAAGGTGTCTGCTGGGGAACTACGACACGGCCCTGACCGTGGCATACGGGGCATGTGGCCTTAGCCACACCGTCTTTGGCGCCGGTGCCCTTGCAATACTCACATTCGAGGAATGTGGGCACGCGGAGAGTCTTGGTGACACCTTTGGCAATGTCTTCAAGGGTGAGCTTCACACGTATGCGCACATCGCCGCCGCGACGTTTGCGCGGAGCACGACGTCCACCTGTGGCACCACCGAAACCGCCGCCGAACATCGAGTTGAGGAAGTCGTTGAGGTCGCCATGACGGCTGAAGAAGTCGTTCATGTCGAAGCCCTGCGAATAGAAACCGCCTGCACCGCCGCCGGGGAATCCCTGCTGGCCCATTGCATGGCCATACTGGTCGTAGAGCTGACGTTTCTTCTCGTCGGAAAGGACATCGTAGGCCTCGGCGGCCTCCTTGAATTTTTCCTCGGCCTCTTTGTCGCCCGGATTCTTATCGGGGTGATATTGTATGGCCTTCTTGCGGTAAGCCTTTTTTATCTGCTCCGGAGTGGCGTTTTTGTCTACACCGAGCACTTCATAGTAGTCTCGTTTATTTTCCATAATCAACAGGCATTATTCACCTACGGCTACTTTGGCGTGGCGGAGTACTTTATCATTGAGCATATAGCCCTTCTGGGTGGTGTCGAGTACCTTGCCTTTGAGCTCGGGAGTAGGAGCGGGTATTGTTGCGATAGCCTCGTGGAGCTCGGGGTCGAAGTCGGCGCCGGTGCTCTCCATGGGCTTCACGCCCTGACTTTCGAGGTATTTTATGAATTTCTGATATATCAATTCCATGCCTTGGCGCACAGCCTCGGCGTCCTTGGCCTCTTTGGCGGCGGCAAGACCGCGCTCGAAGTCATCGACGATGGGCAGCAGGCCTGAGAGCACGCGCTCGCCGGCGTTTTTGAGCAGCTCGGCTTTCTCGCGCATTGTGCGCTTGCGGAAGTTGTCGAAGTCGGCCATCAGGAAGAGATATTCTTTTTTCTCTTTCTCGATTTCAGCACGGGCGGCGTCGAGCTCATTCTGGAGATTGGCGTTCTCGCTGAGTTCGGCGTCTTCGATTTCGGTCTGATTGTCTTCTGTATCGACAACGTCCATGATTTCAGGTTCTTCAACAGCTTCTTTGGCTTGTTTTTTCTTATCTTGATGTTTGTCGCTCATAATTCTGGTGTACTTTATAAGAAATATATGCAAAAACTCGGCCAAACTGTGTTAAAATCCGACCGTGATTAAAAATATAACAATAAAAAGAGGCTTAACGTTCAGCCGAGGGGCGCAGAAGACAGTCTTCCGGCAAAAATGTCAGCCTCGGGGTAGGCCTGCCGCAGTTTGCCGACCGTAAAGTCGGTGTAGGCCTGCGAGTGAAGCAGGACGAAGACCGTGGAGCCCGAGCCGCTCATGGCGCAATAGGTGTAGTCGCACCAACAGTCGAACCAATGCTTAAGCTCCCCAACCTTGGGTTGCGCCTTGAATACCGACTCCTCGAAGTCGTTGGTGAGGCCGTTCCACATCCACTTGTCGGGGCGCAAGGCTATAGAGGCGCGCAAGTCGGTGCCGGCAGGCAGCTCTGCAGGGCTTACGCCGGCGTATGCCTCGCGGGTAGAGACCTCCGTGCCGGGGATTTTTGCAGCCACCACCCACAGGTCATCGAGGGCGGCGACATCGATGGGAGTCATCACGTCGCCTATGCCCTGCACATACATGGGGCGGTTGTAGATAAAAAACGGACAGTCGGCGCCTACGGTAGCCGCCACCCCGGCAAGCTGGTCAAGCGACAGGCCGAGGCCCAGAAGCTCATTGATACCGCGCAGGGCAAACGACGCGTCGGCCGATCCGCCGCCAAGGCCGGCACCGGTCGGTATCTTCTTGCTCAGGTAGAAGTCGAGCGGCGGCAGACTGCGCCCGATATATTTCTCCAAGGCGCGGTAAGCCTTCATCACAAGATTGTCGGCCGGGTCGGCGAGCTGCAGAATATCGTCGCCGACAATAGAAAATGTCGTCTGCGAGCCCTTTGCCGGCACAATTTCCAGCACATCACACCAAGGAATCGGCACGAACACCGACTCCAAGTCATGGTAACCGTCGGGACGCCTGCGCACAATGCGCAGCCCCACATTTATCTTTGCATTCGGAAAAAGTATCATAATTTACGATTTATCCTGCCTTTGCGGGATGATATGTTTTTAGGGTTATACTCATATCTCCGTTTTTTACGATAGACACAATCAGCGTTTGGATTCAAAACAGAAATACTGTCGATGTAATCATCATCGCAAATACGGACTAATTTGTTTTCTTTATTCCTTACCACAATACCGTCATGGGAGCTCGAAATCAAAAAGCAAAGTGATTTATCAAAGTAGATTTCCAATAAGTTTTTATTCACTATCAAATGCAGTGCGATATTAGATCCTGCAATTTCAGTAAATTGAATCGGCAGCCATTCTGCGCCAAGTTTCAGAGCTATGCAGGCCAAGCGTAAGGGTATTCTCTTTGCCGAATAATTGTTGAACAATACAAGACCTTCATCTTTGTAATGGTAACACCTTTTGTAATTGCAATAAGCCAACAGTTGAGGCATAGTTGCAATGGCGCGAAACCTGTGGCTCAACTTTGGCGAGTTGTCGGCTATTTTCTTGGTGAGAATCTCATCAGCATGGAGCGATGAAATGATAATAGTATCAAGCAAATCTTTAAACCGGGCGCTATTTGTAGTGATAATGTTTTTCCAACTGGTATCATAGTCCACATCACGTGTATCTTTACTCCATCCATAATTCCAGCCATCGACGGGGTAATTGTCAAACCCCAAGCACAACAAAGCCCGACGGGTAAGATCGTTATCACCGACCTTCAAAATGGCTTCAAGAGCCTTGGAATATTTCTCAAATTTTTGGATATCGAATACGTCGCTATCTTTCGCCCAAGCGATTACAATGGCAATCTCACCTTTGAATAAAGTGACGCCGGCATCGACATTAAGATTCTGGACATGCCATATTGCTTTTTCAATTCGAGATCTTTCAGTCGGAAAATCTTTAAGTATCTGCAGCTTTTCAGCCTCTTCATCTGTCAATATTATCTTGGATACATCATTGAGATTCAAGATATCAACAACATCACCAATAGATTCGCCGATTTCTATGGCCTTATCAACCAGATTACTGACCGACCGACTGACATTTTCAATTCTCGCGATATTTCTCAAAAATTCAAAAAGGCGAGAGACATCTCTCGCGGAGCACTTGCGGTGAGTCTTGGCATATTGCAATATTGGAAGTAACACAAAACAGTCTATCTGACTGAGGTTTCTGCCATTGCCATTAGCTACGGAGAAATATTTCTTGATAAATTTCTGTAGCCATAGATAAACGTTAAAATATTCGACTATTGTACTTAAAGAAATATCATCGAAAGGGAAACGAAACTTCGTATCTTTTGATGACGATTTAGATTCAAGTATCCGCTTATACTCCTCATCAATCCCCTCTTCAGCGTCTTTATCATGTTTCGGCCGACATACTATAAGCGCAATCCACCGCAAGAACTCGTGTAGGCCATTGTCTGCGGTATCATAATTCTTTTTATCACGATTTTGCCAAAACCAAATCTCGATTTCTTCCCAAGCCTCGGCTTCGTTTAGATTATGCTTATCTGCCACATTATAGCGGCCTTTATTTTCAGGCTTTGAGAGAATAAGTGGCTTGAGATTCTCTGTCGGTGTGAGGGGTTCGCCTGTTGTATTTATTACAACAAAAGTTTCTTCGCCTAAAGCTCTGTTTTCCAAATCATAATAAATAAACATCAGCCTGTGCAGCAGAAACTCTGCAAACTCATCAATATCTTCTATCTGATTCCTTATCTTTTCCATAGCACTCAGAGCTCCAAGCATAGATTGAATGCTATAGTCAACATTATAGTCGTCGAAATACCAATCACATGCCTTTATATCATCAATATTTTCTATATTGCTCACCTCTGCGGATACAAAAAACTTACGCACCAGATCGTCGATGAAATATAATGTCGATTCCCTTATGGAATATTGCAGATAGGTCTGTCCTTTGTCAGAATAAAGACCATTGATCAGGAAATTGACAAAACGGTTGTCGCCACTCCAACGATTGAGCATACCGACAAGCAGATACAGCGTAGTGATACGCTGCTGGCCATCGCACAACTGAACATGGTTTTCGGGTACCTCATAGCCATAGATAAGCCCGAGGCTCAAACGCTTGTAGCGGTCTTTCTTATTGTTGAACTGGCGGAGAAGAGTATTCAAAAAATCAGACACGAGCAGAGCTGCATTATCACCCCAGCAATAATCACGCTGTAGATCAGGGATAATTATACGGCGATTGCCCGAAAACAATTCCGCCAGATTATAACTTTCTCCGGATATCAGATTAATCTTGTTCTTCATCTTTTTGGAGTAAATAGGGACTGTATGTCGAAATAAAAGCCGACAGTGTGTCTTTGAAATGTTTTCGTATTTGTTCTCCTTCCCAACTGTTTTCTGCAAACCTATAGATACTATGCATCAGATGTCGGCTCTTGAATATTTTCTTTCGTTCGTTATCAGTACCAAGGAGGAACATATTCTTTTTTTCATCAAAAGAACTCGGCCCAAAAGAAGAATTGTCATCACGATAGATAAGCACGAGATTACCCAAACAATGCTCTGTGACATCAAGTTCTTCCGTATTGTCAAGCGGATTGGTTATACGGCCTAAATCAGTCCTGTTTGTCATTAGAGCAATATCATCTTCGGTTATCACCGTATCATCACCTCGCTTTATGACATCACCGTCTATGTGATATACAGTTGATTTTGCTTTAATATGCTCAAGCGACCATTTATTCTTATCCCATATATGAAAATCAAACTTACGTCCACTGCCGTTGTTTTGCAAATTATCTTCATCTATGTTTAATCTTAGCAGAAGAATATATGCTTCTGCTTTTCCGTCGGTATTATACACATCGGCTGACTTGAGCATTTCAAATTTTGCGATAAATTTATCTTTTATCTCTTCAGTCGATTTTTTAATTATCTGCGCGTGTGTCAAACCAAGAAATGCAAGAAGATAATAATCGTTCAGATTGTCATCCGGTATGTTAGTCTGAAAATAATACTTGATAAATTTAACAAGATTGTCTTTATCAAGCAGACGGACAATTGCTCCAATCCTATTATACTTAATCGGATTATAGTAAACTTCCTCAAATCTTTTCTGAGTCTTCCTCAAAAGGTCAAAAACGGCCTTTGCCTTGGACGGTGAGTGATCGCGACCGAACAAATCAGAACAAAAACTATCGAATGTTATATTGTCTTTTCGGCTTTCTCCGGTAGCCGCAGTTAATAGCCATCCCAATTGCCAATCTGTCTGAAATATGAATTTCACATCTTCATTATTCCACCAATGCAACCACTTGTCCCATTCTCGGGCATAACGGCTGCGCAAGGCATTGAGTTCCCACTCTTCCTGTATTGAAATCTCTCCTTTTGTATATGACGCCAATCGAAGTATTTCGGACTTTATAATCTCCTGTTCAAGCATTTTAGCACGGTTACCATTCATCATGGTAAAAACTTTTATCGCTTGACTTTCCGGTATGGATATGAATAAAAACTTTATATGAGTAAGCAGATACTCTAAAAACTCTTTTCTTATTTTTTCTGCAAGCAGGCCTGAATTATTAAGTTTTTCTCTAATAATGGCAAGGCTCTTCTTAAAATAGTACAAATCCTGAAACGGTTCATCTTCAGAAGCCTCTACGCAAAGATTGTCTTCAATATTTGTCAAAAAATCCTCCGATTCCTTTCGTATTGCATATCTTATAGCAAAGTTACCTTTGTAGCCAAGATACTTCAAGAGCAGGTATAAGAAAGTTGTTCTCTGCTGGCCGTCGATCAGAATTATCTCATCGACATTCTCGCTTACCGTCACGCCTTGAAGAAAAACATCGGAAGAAGAATCATGCTGAAACTTAGACAACAATGTATCCATTAAATGTGTCGAAGAATCAGAGCGCCCGTCATTGCGCCTTTTTCCCCATACATACCCTCGCTGATAGTCGGGAACTGTAAAACATTTTTCTGCGCCTTGCCGAAGATAATCATTTAAGGTAATAATCGGTTCCATAGTAAAGTATCTTTTTGCACAAAGTTACAAAATTTTATAAGTATGACAAATAAATTTTGCGGCACTCGAGGTAATTTGTAACTTTGTATTCAATGAGATATATGCGTGTACTTCTGGCCTTGTTTGTGTCGGCGAATCTTCTTTTTGCCGGCTGCCATGGCTCGCGGCAGAGCGCCGCGCCCGTGGCGGAGGAGTACGACCGCCCCGGGCTCAAGGGCGTAGACCCGGCCGTGGGGCAGAAAATCGTAAAGGAGGCGCGCAAGTGGCTCGGCACCAAATATGTGTATGGCGGCAAGACACGCAAGGGCACTGACTGCTCTGGCATGGTGATGGTGGTTTATGAGCAGGTGACGGGTATTAAGCTGCCGCGCGACAGCCACTCGCAGCAGGCCTTTACCGAGCATATCAAGCGCCGCGACCTCACGCCGGGCGACCTCGTGTTTTTCGCCTCCAAGGCCGGTGGCTCACGCATAGGGCACGTGGGCATTTATATCGGGCAAGGGCAATTTATCCATGCCTCCAGCAGCCGGGGCGTGATTATCAGCAAGCTCGACGAGAGCTATTATGCCCGGCATTTTCACTCAGCCGGACGTGTGCCGGGCGTGAAGAAAGGCAAAGCCAAAGAGGTGAAGACTGAGGTTACAGCTCCGGAGCGCACCGACTTCCCCATAATCACAAAGCCTGCCGACACCTTGAGCATTTCGCTTGACCGCCTCATCGAAATCTCCGCACCCGACAGCATTGCCATCCCCTCAGAAATTTGCGAACCTGACTCCATCGCTTTAGAGCCTGCCGCAGAAATTTGCGAGCCCGACACTATTACCGCCTCGGTGATAAGCGCATTCGAGTAAGTTTCAACCCTTGAATATCATTATTTTGAGCAAAACGCACGGCCTTTTTGCTTTCTGATTTGTTATATTATTAAATCAAATAATTTGGGTTATGAAAACTTTCCTCGCAATATTGGCAGCCGGCATAGCATTGATTGGAGCAAGTTCGTGCGCCGACCTCGGCTTCGGCGTAGATGTAGGCTCTTCAGGGCCTTACGATACATATTGGTATCCCAACGGATATTTAGGTGATTATTATTGGAACACACCGGTGTGGAATTATGGCCCGATATATAATCAGCGGCCACCTGCTCCTCCTTTAATCGGCAATGGTCCCGGCTCTGTAGGCATGCCCGCCAACCGTCCGCAGCAGCGGCCACCTCAGACAAGCAAACCGCCTACAGTAAATCCTGCCGGCCCCAACGGTATCGGCTGGAATCCCGGACCGATGAACCGGCCCGGCAACAACGGCCTGCCGACGGGTAAACCGCTGAAATGATACCAATCTGCAAACAATCGCTACGTAGTTATACGACATAGTCAATATAAATGACAAGTCGCGCAACTACGTAGCGCTTATCTAATAGGAATCATTATCTTACCTATGGTTACGCATAGCTACGCCATGCTGACCATAGGCTATAAAGTGTTGCGGCAGCTACGCTGTCTTTTGCCGCTATGCGGCTTGACAGATTAACTGCCCGATAGTTTTTTACAGCTTATATACTTCGGTGCCGGCAAGGAGGAAGCAGCCGGTGCCGTAGTCGTCGAAGTCGGGCACGGAGTCGTAGGTTACGGGCTGACCGTCCTTTGGCTCTTTGCCGGTGCCCTGCACATATCCCAAGACACCGTCGGGATGGACGGCGTCGCGGGTTATGGCGTTCCACGCCTTAGTCACTGCCGGCAGGTAGGTGTCGCGGTCGAGAATACCGTTGTTCATGCCCCATGCCATGCCGTAGACAAAGAGTGCCGTGCCGGTGAGTTCCTTGCCGCCATAGTTGCTCTCGTCGTGCATGCTCACATTCCAGAAGCCATCTTTGCGCTGACATTTGAGAGCGGCCTCGCACATTGCCTTGAGGTCGTCGATATAAGTCTGACGGTGAGGATCGTCGGCAGGCAGCTCTTCGAGCACGCGCACAAGAGCGGCCATCACCCAGCCGTTGCCGCGCGACCAATAGCAGTTCGCGCCGTTGGGCTCTTTATATGGCGGCACAAAATCTTTGTCGCGCCACCACAATCCTTCCTCGCGGTTGAAAAGACCGCCTGCGAGCGAATCGCGGGTCCATGAATACATCTTCCAAGCCTTGTCGTTATATCGTTTGTCGCCGGTGAGAGCGCTCATCTTGGCCAACAGCGGCATACCCATCTGTATGGCGTCGATCCATGTCCAGTCGCCCACCTGCGGAGTGTTGACGAGCATATTCATGCAAGCCTTTGTCTTTGTGAGCATTTCGGGGCGCGGTGTCAGGCGGTAAAGATCCACGTAGGTCTGTCCGCAGCAATAATTGTCGGCGTCGCGGGTGGTGGTATTGTCGCGTCGCATACCCCACTTGAAGCCGTCGCCCCAGCTGTAGGCATAATCATAATAGCGGTTTTCAGGATAAATCGAATGTAGCGCCATAAGGCCTTCGAAATAGACTGCACGGGTCCAGATATTGGCCTCATATACCTTCTGTCGCGAATAATAAGGAATGCCTTCGAGCGGGTCGGGATGATTGCGGAGATAATGGTCGTTGACTTTCACAAGAGTCTTGAGAATCTGATGGCGCGAGGGCAACTTCTCAGCGGCCGTCATCGGCAGTGCCATCAAGAGCATAACAAAAACTAAAACTGATTTTCTCGATATCATGATTCAAAGGGATTTTTCGACCTCAAAATTAGTCAAAAAATCCCTAATGTGCAAATACACTGCAAATACCAAGAAATTTCGTAACTTTGCAGTATATACTCCCAACAATTTCAGAAATAGCATTATGCCCATTGACATTGACTACATACGAAACATTGCGATAAACAACGAAGGCGTAGATGTGGAATTCAAAGAGACTTCCGGACAGTTAAATCGCGGAATGGAGACATTATGCGGAATGTTAAATGGCCAAGGAGGTATCGTTGTGTTTGGAATCAACAATAAAGGAAAGATTGTCGGGCAGGAGATTTCGGATAAGACAACACGAGAAATTGGTGAGGCACTCGGCAGATTTGACCCGGCAACTGATATACAACCACAGTATATCCAATTGGAAGATTCCAATAAGTATCTGATTGTCTTTTGCTCTGACGGCATGGATAGTGATAAACCGTATATGTGGGATGGCAAGCCATATCAGCGTCACGACAGTGTGACTACAATAATGCCACGTGAAAAATTTCTCCGACTGCACGAGTCGCAGACCGGACTAACATATAAATGGGAGCGTATGGTTAATTCGAAGCTGACAATTTCATCTCTTGACGAAGATTTGATCAGAAAGGTTGTCAATGGAGGCATTAGGCGTGGTCGAATAAGTGAAGAAGCTAAGGATGACAACACATCAACTATCCTAAGTCGTCTAAAACTACTTCAAAATGGCCGAGTGCGCAACTCTGCGGCTATTTTATTTGGTAAGGATTTGACAGATTATCCGCAGAGTCTTCTACGTCTTGCAAGATTCAATGGTACCGACAAGAGAGAATTCATTGATAACAGGCAAATCTATGGCAATATCTTTGAGTTGGCCTCCGGAGCTATGGATTTCTTTTTCAAACATCTGTCTTTATCAAGTTCCACCCACAGGAGAATAGAACGTGAGGATAATCTGGAAATTCCGTACGATGCCCTGCGCGAAGCGGTTGTCAACGCTTTATGCCATCGAGCTTGGCAACAGGAAGCAAGCACAATCGGCATAGCGATATATGATGACCGGATAGAAATAGAAAATGCCGGTAGATTCCCCGCGGCCCTATCACCAAACCGTCTTGCAGTAGATGAAACATCTAAAAATAACAATACCTCTCTACCTCCAAATCCTGATATCGCAAATATTATGTTCATCGGGGGCTTGATTGAGCATTGGGGGCGTGGAATTTCGTTGATGAATAACGAATGTGAACGCGTCGGTCTATCTAAACCTACGATAGTAGATACCGGTTTTATGGTCAAAGTGACTTTCGCACGGCCCGTCAATAGGGGGCAGACATCAGTTGAACATCAGTTGAACATCAGTAAGACACCGGCTGAACACCATGCAGAAGAAGTTCCATATTATGCAAAAAAACTCGTTGTTGCTATTGGCAACAACTGGTATTCATCAAAAGAACTGAGAAAATTATTGGGATTTAAATCAAAGAGTTCTTTTATAAGGAACTACCTTAGTCCGGCGCAAAGAAATGGTTTTATTCAATTAGAAGACCTTGAAAATCCACATTCTCCAAATCAGCGTTATGGATTGACAGAGAAAGGCAAACAGATACTAAAAGAACTGGGTATTTGATCAGCAAAATCTTAATTTCCACAATCATAAAAAGCGCCCGACAGAAGCCGGGCGCCAAGAGAGTTTATGAGATTGTATTGTTTATTGAGCGTTGAAGATTACAATGCGGTTCCAGTTGTTTACGTCGTAGGGCTGTACGTTTGAGCCTTCAGCTTGGATTGAGAGACGGTCGGGGTTGATACCGTAGTCGTTGGTGAGTGAGTTGTAGACTGCCTGAGCGCGGCGTTTCGACAGACCCATGTTGTATTCGCTTGTACCGGTGTCTTTGTCGGCATAGCCTACGATTGCTACATTCTGCTCGGGGTTGGCCTTCATCCATTCAGCGATGTTGTAGACATTGACCTTCTCTTGGTCAGTGATACGTGCGGAGTTGAGGGTGAAGCGTACGGTTGCCATAAGAGGAGCAGCCTGTACTTCTTCTACTGCCACAGCTTCAACTTCGGGGCAGGGGAGCTGAGCCTCAGCTGCTGCGAGCGCTGCCGATGTGGTGGCGAGGGCACCGCGGAGGTCGTTGACCTGATTGTTGAGGTTGTTGATATAGCCCAGATAGTCGCAGGGGTTGTAGCTCTGGTAGTCGCGGCCGCCGAAAGTGACGGTGAAACCGCCGGTTACAGTACCGTTGATATCTACAGGACGTCCGAAGGCGAGGTTGTTGAAGTTGTCGCCGTAGAACTGTGCGCGGCCTTCTACGAAGAAGTCAACATATCTGCACAGACGGAAGCGGAGCTGGATACCACCCGATACGGGGAGAGTCCAAGAGTTATGTTTGGGTTTGCCGTTAGAGGCCATCACATTCTCGCTGCCGGTGAAATCCCAAGCGTAAGTACCGCCGAGGCCGACAAAAGGAATGATAGAGAATACTCGGTGAGAGTCAACGCCGCCGAGGGAGTTGAACATATCCCACATAAAGTCGAGGTTTGCGGTCACATATTTCATCTTAGCCATGTGGGCACCGTCGGCATAGTGGAGCGGGCCACCTTGGAAGTTGAGACGCCATCCCATATAGGGAGAGAACCATTTGCCGAAGCCCACATTATAATTGACTGTAAAGTGGCTTTCGCGGTCACCCTTGGCATTGTGGCCTTCCATGAAAGGAACGGCTACTCCGGCACCAAATTGGATGAACCAGTTGTTCTTCTTGTCGACGTAATAATGCGTTTTGCAAGGTACTTCGCTGATGACGGCTGTTTCTTCTTCTACGACGACAGTCTCGTCTTGTGCTTGAGCCGACAATGCGGGCACTAACAGAGCGCAGCAAGCAGCGGTGGTGAATAATACGTTCGTTTTCATTTTGGTTGAATTGGATTTGTTAGACTTTTGAGTTTTTTATTTGTTGTCGTTTTTTAGTTAAGTTAAGCGGCCGGCGAGGAGAGTGAAACGTGGTGTCTCTTTCGGCCTGCGTTGAAATATTAACAAGACTTTGCTTTTTTTTGTTCAGAATAACCCGAATTTTTTTTATTTTTGCAGAATCTAATTATTCTCACTGTTATGCTTTTTAAAACAACGACAAGGCTCAGAGCCTTTGCAGCGCTTTCGCTGACAGCTGCCCTGTGCGTATCCGCGCAGGTGAGCAATCCACCCTACTCCAACCCTACAGGCGACGAATTTCCCATCCTCGCATGGTATTCTGTCCTCGGCGACGACAACATCACACCCGAGCGCTACCATGAGCTGCGCGAGGCAGGAGTGAATCTGTCGTTCTCGCACTTTCAGCACAACGATGAAATCGACAAGGCTCTCGCGGCCTGCGACGGCACCGGTGTGAAACTCATCCTGACAAGCTATGAGCTCGTTGACAGCACAGAAGCCACCATAGCGCGATATAAAGGCAACCCCAACGTGGCCGGATATTTCCTGCGCGACGAGCCTACGACTTCGGCCTTCGCCTCGCTGCGACGTTTCCGCGACCGCGTATACAATGCCGACCGCGATCACTTGGTATACCTCAACCTGTTGCCCAGCATTGTAGAGCCCGCCGGGCTCGAGGCCGAGAGCTACGACGACTATGTAGAACGCTTTATCAAAGAGGTCGATATCCCTCTCGTATCATACGATTTCTATCCGATAGTGAATGTCGACGACAGTATCTTCATCCGCGACACTTTCTTTGAGAATCTTGAGATTGCCTCGAGGGTGTCGCAAGCCAACGGCAGACCATTCTGGTCGTTCTGCCTCGCCACCCAACACGACCCCTACCCTATGCCTACGGCGGTACACTTGCGCCATGAGGCCTTCTCGGCCCTTGCCTACGGCGCTCAGGCTATCGAATACTTCACCTATTGGACTCCCGACTCCAAGACTTGGAATTTCCGCAACGCCCCCATCGACAAATGCGGCCGCCGCACGGCTGTGTGGTATCTCATGCGCGATGTCAACCGCGAGATCCACAATCTCACCGATGTATTCCTCGGCGCCAAGCTCGAAGACGCCTCTCACACCGGTGCCGTTATCCCCAAGGGAACTAAACGTCTGACCGCACTTCCTGAGCGATTCACCAAGCTCGAGGCCGACGGCGAGGGCGTCCTCGTAAGTCAGCTCAGCAATGGCGACAAAAAATATGTGATGATCGTAAACCGCGACATCGACCACAGCCAAAGTGTAGCTCTCGGTTTCGACGGAGCCATACACCGCGTATTGCCTGACGGATCGCTCGGCGCAGCTCCGGAGAAATTCACCATCGCCCCCGGCGATTATCTGCTTTTGGCTCTGCGGTAGGATAATTTTTTTAATTGCAGCGAGGGCAAAGACAAATAAATTTGGCTTTGCCCTCGCTTATTCGTACCTTTGCATTTTCAGCAGATTGATTATGAGCCAGAAATACCGTTCACTTCAAGTCATAGCCTCCCTGATGGCAGTCTTCTATCTTTTGGGGATTGTGCTTTACACCATCATATTCTGCTCGGCAGGCGCCGGGATTATAAGCAGTGTTCTCAGGGCTTTCATGAGCTCGCTGGGCTTGTTTGTGTTCGATATCGACGCCAACATCTTCGACACGCTCACGGAAATCAACTCCCCGTGGATGTTGCATGCCCTACTCATCTTGGGCTGCCTGTCGTCGGCATTGACGTCGGTGGTGGTTGTCGGACTTATATGGTCAAGGATAAAATCGTATTTCAATCTCCGCTTCACCGGTATCAGCAAAAACCGCAACCATCTGTATATCTTCTTCGGTATCAACAAACCGTCGGAGGTGCTGGCCCGCGATGTCGTGAAAAACGACCCCAAAGCCATTGTTGTCTTCGTTGACAATGTCAATCTCAACGACAAAGACAACGACAGCCTGCAGAATATCGTAGACATGATATCGTTCAGGCGTCATACCGCCGATATCGTCAAGAGCCTTGGTGTGAAAGTCACAGTAGCATATTCGAGGCTCTCCGAGCTATCTTTGCAGCCGACATCTTCCGCCGATATTTTCAAGCTGCTCGGTATACCCAGACTTAAGAAACTTGTGGAATCACTGATGGCCGATAAAAATAATCCTCAGCTGCATATTTTGATATTGTCCGACGACGAAGACGACAACATCCGCAGCGTAATCAACCTCGCCAAAGACAGCACAATACTTAGAGCCACAAAAATCAAGGACCTCACCACCTCCATCTATTGCCATGCCCGCTACAACGGCCCCAACCGTGTGATTGAAGACCTTGCCATACGCAAATCGCTGCATATCAAGCTCATCGACTCATCGCATATCGCCGTAGAGCTGCTCAAACTTGATGTGGAGAGCCACCCGGTAAATGTGGTGGAAGTGAGCGACACGAACCCCACAACGGTAAAATCGCTCCTCGACACAATGGTGATAGGCTTCGGCGAGGTTGGGCGCGACGCTTTCAGATTTCTCTACGAATTCGGGGCATTCGTGAGCGAAGACTCCACCGAACATTCGTCGTCGCGCAGCCCGTTCAGGTGCACCGCCATCGATATCGACATGGAAGCGATGAAGGGAACCCTGACCGCCAACATGCCCGCAATCAAATTTGACGCCGATGAGGAAAACGCGCCGGTGCGAGTAGAGCTCAAGAACCTCGACTGCAACCACAAGGCATTCTACGATGATATCCTCACCCCCGGGCGCGCGCAATCGGTCAACTATATAGTCATAGCATTGCCCGACGATGACCTGTCAATCTCTTTGGCCGCAAAGGTTTTCTGCTACATCCGCCGCTTCCGCGACGACATGTCGGCCCTGCGCATAATGGTGAGGGTAAACCGGCAGGAAAACGTAGAGCTTATGCAGAAAATCGCCGACCACTATAATCTTGGACAAAGCGAGGGCGCATGTAGCCACAGAATAATCCGCCTCTTCGGCTGCCCCGACCGGATTTACTCCTACCGGCTGATTATCGATGACACCATCGAGCGAAATGCCCGCAGATATTATGAGGCATACCGCATTCTCACCAAAGACGACAAAACTTGGGACGTGCGCCACAAGGCCATATTGCAGCCTGAATCAGACCGGCCGGTTGCCCTCGACGCCATCCGCAAACTCCGCCGCAAAGAGTCGCAGGATATCGAGAATGTCCTTCACGCACCCACCAAGGTCTTCCTGCTCAAAAAAGCCTTGCTTCCGGCCACTTGCCCCCGCTTGTTCAAGAAGCGAATACTGCTCAAACCTCGCCACGGCTATGACAGCGCCATACATTACGACTCCCTCACCGAAGACGAAAACCGCATAATGCTGCGCCTCGCCATGCTCGAGCACATACGCTGGCACGCCGCACACGAGCTTATGGGATATTCGGTATGGGACGGCGACGGCACCGACGAACGACGTCAACTCCACAACTGCATGCGCCCGTGGGAAGAGTTGCGAGACCTCGTGAATGACGAGAAAAATTGCTACAAGCAATACGATTTCGCCGTAGTAGACGTATCAATCGACCTACTTATCAACATACCCGAAAAATGAAAAAAGATATATTTATAAGCCACTCATCGCTCGACAACGAACCCAAGGAGTATTGCCGGAGGCTTGAAGCAGCGGGTCTCAAATGCTGGATTGCGCCCCGCGACATCAAACCCGGCCAGACATATCAGCAAGGTATACTCGATGGTATTGAGCAATGCTCTACTATGCTCGTGTTCATATCTTCAAATGCTCTCGACCGCTCCAACGAGATTGGCAAGGAGGTTACTTTAGCCGAATACGACGGCAAACGAATCATCCCTGTCTTTATCGAAAACGTAAGACTCCGAGGACAACTAAAATACGACCTAATCAACAAACAGTGGATAGAAGCTTGGGGTGGTATCGAGCAGGGTATCCGTGAACTTGAAAGGGCGTTCGGTATTTCCGTTCATGTGGATTCAACAATTAATCATCCAAAACCAATTGAGCCACAACCTCAGTTTTCTTCTAAACCTGCACCATTAACCAAAGAGCAGCTCTACAATGTAAGACTGGTATTGGTCGGACCAAATAAAATTGGCTTGGTAGCTAAGATAAAACAATTACTTGGAGTAGAACTTAGCAGAGCGAAGCACCTTGTTGATAATGCGCCTATCACATTGGTTCAAGGTGTTTCCGAAAATGAATCCTCAAAGATAATAACAGAGATTCGAGCCATCGGAGGCCACGCAACGGCTATAAAGGTGACTGATTTTAACAAAACAGAACAATTGTATAGAGTGAAACTCGTAAGCATTGGAGCCAATAAACTTCGCTTAATAAAAAGGGTTTATGAAACATTAGCAATAAATCTTGCAAAAGCAAAAACTATTGTAGACAGTGCTCCATGCACCCTGATTGAAGGTTTGAATGCAAGCGAATGCTATAATCTTATTAAACAGATAAAAGATGCAGGCGGCGATGCCCGCTCCGAAAGAATGTAACAACAATAATTATGCAAAAAGATAAATACATCCCCGCTCCCGTAGACACTTCTGATATCCAACTGCCAGACGAGCTGCTGCCCCTCATAGAGAAAATGGCAGAGAATGTGCATGAGGTATGGGCAAAGAACCGCATGGCCGAAGGCTGGACCTACGGCCCCGTGCGCGACGACGCCCTCAAGCAACATCCGTGCCTCGTACCTTACGATGAATTGCCCGAGGGTGAGAAAGAATATGACCGCGACACTTCGCAGCAAACCTTGAAGCTCATCCTCAAACTGGGCTTCAAAATCGCTTGACTTCACATAAAAATGGGCTTTTTTGCCCATTTTTAGTTAAACAGTGTTAAATACTGAATTTTTATGCCCGAAAATTATGTTGTATAACATAAAATCTCTAACTTTGCATCAGTTTTTCATGGTATTAGATTTAAGGTGAAAAGATTAATCGTCGGGATGACGGTTAATTTTTTTTGTACCTGTCTGAAATACATTAAATTTTCGACAATTATACCTAATTTTTGGTTAAATATTCTGCGACACAACTGCCCCTTGTTGTCATTTGAGTCATTTTCGCTATCTTTGCAACGTTTTACGAATATTATGAAAATATGAGAATAGGTACAGTCGAACTTGGAAACCGCCCCGTAATGCTTGCCCCGATGGAAGATGTCACCGACACATCCTTCCGCCTCATCTGCAAAGAGCAGGGAGCCGACATGACCTATACCGAATTTGTATCGGCCGACGCCCTCATTCGCAACATCGCCGCCACCACCCGCAAACTCCACATCGCCCCCGGCGAGCGCCCTACGGCAATACAGATCTACGGCCGCGAAGTAGAGCCTATGGTAGAAGCCGCCCGCATTGTAGAAGCCGCAAAGCCCGATATCCTCGACATCAATTTCGGATGTCCGGTAAAGAAAGTTGCAGGCAAAGGCGCAGGTGCAGGCATGCTGCGCGATATCCCCAAAATGCTTGAGATAACTCGCGCGGTGGTCGACGCGGTGAAGATTCCCGTCACCGTGAAGACTCGCCTCGGCTGGGATTGCAACAGCAAGGTGATCGTCACTCTTGCCGAACAACTGCAAGACTGCGGCATAGCGGCCCTGACCGTACATGGCCGCACTCGCTCACAGATGTATACCGGCGAGGCCGACTGGGAAGAGATTGCCCGCGTAAAGGCCAACCCGCGCCTTAAGATTCCGCTCATCGGCAATGGCGACATCACCACGCCCGAGCGGCTCGTAGAGGCCTTCGAGAAGTCGGGAGTCGACGGCATTATGGTAGGCCGGGCCTCTATCGGCGCACCGTGGATATTCAAGGAAATGACATCACTGCTGCGCACCGGAGCCGTTGCCACCATATCGATAGCCGACAAATTCGCCCTGCTGCGCCGGCAGATACGCGAGAGCGTAGAGCGTATCGACGAATACCGGGGCATACTCCACATACGCCGCCACTTGGCCGCCTCGCCGCTCTTCAAGTGCATACCCAATTTCAGGCAGACACGCATAGAAATGCTGCGTGCAACAACTCTCGACGAGCTCGACGCAGTGCTCAACAAAATAGAATTCGAAATCATTCCATCCATCACACAGCAATGAAACGCCTTCTCACCTTTCTATATATACTCGCAGCCGCCATGGCTGTATATGCCGACGATGTGGCTGCCTACCGACTCAAGGTAGAGAACTTCTGCGAGCTCACGGTGGTAGACGGCGTGGCGGTAGAATACTATTGCCGCCCCGACTCGGCCGGCTGGGCTGTCTTCTATACCACACCGGAAAAGGCGTCGAAGATAATGTTTGAAAACAAGGCCGAGCACCTCACAGTGCAGAGTGCCGCCGACGAAAGCCCCATACCCGGCCTGCCAACCATACGAGTCTACTCAGCCGCCCTCAACAAAGTGGAGAACTCGGGCGACTCGCTGCTGCGCGTCAACATTCCCATCCACCTCGAGACTCTCAAGGCGCGCCAGATCGGCAACGGCCGGATTGAAATCACCGGGGTCGACGCCGACTATGTCGAAGGCTCTGTCACCGCCGGCCATGGTGAGCTGTCGATACAAGGCAATGCAACAAAGGCCAAATTCAAAAATGTAAGCACAGGCCCCATCGACGCCTCCGCGCTGAAAACCAAGCAGGTAAACTGCTTCATTTTCGGCACCGGCGACATCGACTGCGCCCCCTCCGAGCAGCTCCGCGTCTACGGCGCCGGCTCGGGAAAAGTGATACATCACTCCGACCCTAAGAAAATCACAAACCGCGGAATCGGCGTAAAAATACTTTCGGCAAACGCACAATGAGCAGAGAGCTCAAGACACGCACCGCCCACTCGCTCAAGTGGAATCTCATCGACCGCGTGGCCACGCAGGTGCTCTACGCCGTCACCGGTGTGGTGCTTGCCCGTGAGCTCTCGCAAGAAGACTTCGGCCTCGTAGGCGCCCTGATGATATTTCAGGCATTCGCCTCGCTGCTCATCGACAGCGGATTCGCCTCGGCTCTCATACAGCGCAAACGCCCCACAAAGCTCGACTACTCCACCGTGCTGTGGTTCAATATCGCCATGGCCGTGGCGCTCTACATCATCCTCTTCTGCTGTGCCTCGCTCATCGCCGACTGCTTTCAGGGCGACACCCGCCTCATACCCCTCTCGCGCGTGCTGTTCGTAGCCCTCATACTCAACGCCACAGCCTCCGTGCAGACCTACCGCCTCCAGAAAGCAATGGAGGTGCGGATGGTAGCCGTGTCGAACTCGCTCGGACTCGTCCTCGGCGGTATTACAGGCATAGTGCTCGCCCTCACCGACTACGGCGCATGGGCCATCGTGTGGCAGACCATCGTCATTGCCGCCACAAAGAGCCTCGTGCTATGGACCTCCACCGGCTGGCGCCCCCTGCTGCGCTTCTCCTTCAGGTCGTTCAAGTCATATTTCGGCATAGGCTCAAAGATGATGTTCACATCATTTCTCAACACCGTCTTTCTCAACATCTACAGCTTCTTCATCGGCCACAGCGTAGGCCTCGCCTCCTTGGGCTATTACACCCAGAGCGACAAGTGGAGCAAGATGGGCATAACGTCGATAAGCCAAGTGCTCACATCATCGTTCCTGCCGGCGCTATCGGCTGTGCAGGATAGCCCCGAGCGCTTCCGCGCCATGATGTCGAAGATGAACCGCTTCACATCCTACCTCCTCTTCCCCTCCATGATAGGCCTCATGGCTATGGCAAAGCCCATCTTCCACGCCCTCTTCGGCGACAAATGGGATCCGTCGGTCTACCTCTTCCAACTCCTGCTGCTGCGCGGCATTTTCATCGTCTTCAACTCACTCTACACCAACTACCTCCTCGCCATCGGAAAAGGCACAGCCATAGTGCGCCTCGAAATCGTGCGCGACGCCGCAGCCATCATAGCCCTCGTCATCACCTTCCCCTACATGGCCCTCACCCTCCCCGACGACCCCGTCTACGGCCTGCGCATACTCCTCTACGGCCAGCTCGCCGCCACTGTGCTTACATGGGGAATCACATTCATCTCCACCGTGCGCCATACCGGCCTGCCCGCACTGCGCTTCATCAAAGACATGACCCCCTACGCCATGCAGACCCTCCTGATAGCCCCCGTCATGCTTCTCGCCGCCATGCCATTCGCCAACCCATGGCTTAAACTGACAGCAATGGCAGCCACAGCCCTCACCCTCTACCTCGGTGGCAACCACCTCTTCCACTCCACCATCCAACGCGAGGTAATCACCTTCATCACAAAACGATAAGACATAATTAATGTCCTGCCGGACATTAATTAATCCCATAACCGGGTACACCGCAGCTCCGCGCAGGTGTGCCCGGCCGATGGGATAGGCAGCGAACTCATGTCCGCAGGACATAGATTAACCCGTAACCGGGTACACCGCAGCTCTGCGCAGGTGTGCCCGGCAGATGGGATGGCAGCGAACAAATGTCCGCAGGACATAGATTAACCAGTAACCGGGTACACCGCAGCTTTGCGGAGGTGTGCCCGGCTGATGTGATAGGCAGCCAATCCATGTCCGCAGGACATAGATTAACCCGTAACCGGGTACACCGCAGCTTTGCGGAGGTGTGCCCGGCTGAAGAGACAGGAACGACACGCGTCCGGCAGGACGCGGATTATATATCCCTCCCCGGTAGGCCTAATCCGCAGTAAATCGGCGTTCTAACGAACGCCATGCTATATTTTGCACTCCTACCCCACACGCCTCCGCAAGCTACGGCGTATGGGGCTACTGATAATCAGCGTCCTTGGCGGACGCTTTAGCTGCACATGCACACACATGCCGACGGTGCTACTTCGGCACCATTTCGGTCTATTTTTCTCAAAATAATAAAATTGGGGTATAAAAAATTTGGCCATGTCAAAAAAAATTCGTTACTTTGCACGCTGAATTGCGACCCTCGGCAAACAAAGCCACCGGAAAAGATGCAGCCGGCAGGTGATATGAGAATTGACGGGAGCACGCAAGTTCTTGATGTATAAAATAATAGAAATAACGATAAACCATTAACAGCCATGTCAAAGATTTGTCAAATCACGGGCAAAAAAGCGATTGTGGGTAATAACGTTTCTCACTCGAAACGTCGCACCAAACGCAAATTCAACGTTAATCTCTTCAACAAGAAGTTCTATTGGGTAGAGCAGGATATGTGGATCAGCCTCACCATCTCGGCCGCCGGTCTGCGCACCATCAACAAGCTCGGCCTCGACGCCGCTATGCGCCAGGCTGCCCAGAAGGGATACCTCCAAGATTCTGACATCAAGATCATCGGTTTCTAACCCACTAATAACCCCAACGCAAAATGGCAAAGAAAGCAAAAGGCAACCGCGTGCAGGTTATCCTCGAATGCACCGAACATAAGGCTTCCGGCATGCCCGGCACCAGCCGCTACATCACTACCAAGAACCGCAAGAACACCACCGAGCGTCTTGAGCTTAAGAAATACAACCCCATTCTTAAGCGTGTAACCGTCCACAAAGAAATCAAATAAACACTACTGAGATATGGCAAAGAAAACCGTCGCTTCACTCCAGAAAGGTGAAGGCCGCACCTACAGCAAGGTTATCAAGATGGTAAAATCGCCCAAAACAGGCGCCTATACCTTCCAAGAGCAAATGGTTCCTAACGACGCAGTTAAGGAAGCCCTCAAATAAGACTCCACAACACACACCACATACAAAAGCGCACGCCCTCACCGGTGTGCGCTTTGTGTGTATTACCGGACGCCCTGCAGACGCCCCTGCAACGAAATATGCGAGACTTTTTACCACCTCACATCAGGTTGGCCGGAGATGGTGATTGGGGCGAGGTCGGGATTGGAGAAAAGGGATGTAGTGGGCGCTACGCTACCGTTTTCGATAGTCATTATGCTGCCCGCAGGGGCGGCATTGTAGAGCGCCAAAGGGCATGCGCCGCGATAGGGGTCGATGATACGGTAGAGACCGGGGGTAGCCTGCGACTCCTGCAGCCACACGCGCCAAGGATGTTCGGCGGGGTCGAAATGAACGCCGTTGAGCGACACCACAGGCAATATCCAGCGGTCATAATACATTGCCTCGCCGCAATCGCGCCAGGCGGTATCGGCGTCCAAGAGCAGATACTCTATCGAGGGCGTAAAGCTCTCATCGGCCACTACAAGGTTGAAGCGTCGCTCGGCGCTGTCGTAGGTAGAGGGCGTGAGATAGGCGTAGGGTAGCCAATCGGTCTGCGGCTCAAGCATTTTGCGGGCCTCAGTGATATCCATCATGCCACCACCGCAGGCGTATGGCCGGCCGTCGACCATGCTCACGGTGCGGCTCAGACCATCGCCGCTGACGACATACGAGCCGTCGACCTCCGACACCTCCACATCAAATCGCCGGAAACCGCGCACATAGACGGCGCTATAGGCCTGCGCCACGGCGCGCTTGACAGTGAACGAGCACGCAAGCTCACCGGCCATGACATAGACATTGTCGCTCTCGCCCGGCGCAAGCGACGGACAATAGTATTCGAGCACAAACCCGACTGCCGGCTCATCGGCGGCGAAAGTAACGGAAGCCGGCAGCTCTACCCTACCCTTGTCGGCACGGGCGCTCAACGATACTTCAAGGGCCTGAGCACCGGCAGCATTGCGGCGCACAAGCCCAAGAGTTACTGTAGCCTTACCGTCAGCAACATAGTATTGCCGCTCGGAAGACTCCGAAAAAGATATAGACCGGTCAACGGGCTCAGGCTCAGGCAATGACGGTCGCTCGGGAGGATCGCCCGTGCATGCCGCAGCCAAGAGAGCCACCGGCAAAAGCCTATACAGTATAGTCGACACAGGCACGGGCAGCTATGAGAGGTTTGATGATAGCCACACATGCCAAATGCTCAGGATGGGAAGCATATACTTTGAGAGCCTCGTAGTCGGCACAGCCGGCGGTGAGAACTACCGTCCAGTTGCCGGCGTCGGGGCCATCGTTTATGCCTACCTCGGCGCTGTCGAGCTCGGCAATCTTTGCCGGCAGAGCCTCGATGGCAGTTTTGAAATCGGCAGCCGCCCGGGCCACGCCTTCGCCCTCAAGGCGAAACATTACAATGTGTTTTACCATTTCTTTAGTTGGTGGTTGGTGGGTTGGAGTTGGTGGGGTGTGGTTGAGGGTGTGTGGTTGGGGGTTGGTGGGCAGCGAATTAGCTCTGCCATTATACCACCCACAGCCCACTAACCACCAAGCACTTACACCAACCACTCCCACCAACAATGATTAATTATACAGCTTCTCGCGGAGCTCGGCCACGCGGGGGTCGGTGATATAGTCGTCGTACTCGGTGAGTTTGTCGATGATACCGCCGGGTGTGAGCTCGATAATGCGGTTGCAGACGGTCTGGATAAACTCGTGGTCGTGCGAGGCCATCAGTATCACGCCTTTGAATCCGCGCAGGGTATTGTTGAACGCCTGAATCGACTCGAGGTCGAGGTGGTTGGTGGGTGAGTCGAGCACCATGGTGTTTGCGTTGCGGAGCATCATGCGCGCAATCATACAGCGCATTTTCTCGCCACCGGAGAGTACCGAGGCTTTCTTGAGCACATCCTCGCCCGAGAAGAGCATTTTGCCGAGGAAGCCCTTGAGATAAATCTCCGACGAGTCGTCGCTGAACTGCGAGAGCCACTCAACGAGGTTGAAGTCGGTGTTGAAAAACTCGGAGTTGTCGAGCGGCAGATATGCCGTGGTGATAGTCTGACCCCATTCGTATGTGCCTTCATCGGCCTTGCGCTTGCCGTTGATAATCTCGAAGAGCGCAGTCATGGCGCGGGGGTCATGGCTGAGGAATGCCACCTTGTCGCCTTTCTCGATCTGGAAATTGACATCGCGGAAGAGCACGTCGCCGTCTACCGAGGCTGTCAGGCCCTTGACTTCGAGAATCTTGTTGCCGACCTCGCGCTCGGGGGTGAAGATAATGCCCGGATAGCGGCGCATGGAGGGCTGGATTTCCTCGATGTTGAGTTTCTCAAGCATTTTCTTGCGCGATGTTGTCTGCTTGCTCTTGGCCACGTTGGCACTGAAGCGGCGGATAAACTCGAGAAGCTCGGCGCGTTTCTCCTCGGCTTTCTTGTTGGCCTGCTGCTGCTGACGCAGAGCGAGCTGCGAGCTCTCATACCAATACGAGTAGTTGCCGGCGAACATCTGCAGGCGGTTGTAGTCGATATCGAGGGTATGGGTGCAGACAGAGTCGAGGAAGTGACGGTCGTGCGACACGACGAGTACGGTATTCTCGAAGTTCGACAGGTAGTTTTCGAGCCATGCCACGGTGTCGAGGTCAAGGTCGTTGGTAGGTTCGTCGAGCAAGAGGTTGTCGGGGTTGCCGAAGAGCGCCTTCGCGAGGAGCACGCGCACCTTCTCGTTGGCGCTCACGTCGCGCATGAGCATGCCGTGGCGGTCTTCCTTAATACCGAGGCCGCTCAGGAGGGCAGCGGCGTCGCTCTCGGCATTCCAGCCTTCGAGCTCGGCGAAACGTTCCTCAAGCTCGGCTGCGCGTACACCGTCGGCGTCGCTGAAGTCTTCTTTAGCATAGAGAGCGTCTTTCTCCTGCATGATATCCCAAAGCACCGTGTGGCCGCGGAGGACGGTCTCGAGCACAGTGCAGTCGTCAAATTTGAAGTGGTCCTGTTCGAGCACGCTCATGCGCTCGCCCGGACCTTGCGAGATAGTGCCTGCCGTGGGGGTAAGCTGCCCCGACAGCATGCGCATGAGAGTTGATTTGCCGGCACCGTTGGCACCGATTATGCCATAGCAGTTGCCGGGCGTGAATTTAAGATTGACATCCTGAAACAGCGGCTTTTTGCCAAACTGGATGCCAAGATTGTTTACTGTAATCATCTTGTTTATTGGAAATCTGGTGCAAAGATACGAATAAGCGAGGGCAATGCCAAATTTATTTGAGCATTGCCGAGCACGAGTATCCAAGGCCACAGGCCAACGATACCAATTAGCGAGGGCAATGCCAAATTTATTTGAGCATTGCCGAGCATGAGTATCTAAGGCCGCCGGCCAACGATAAGAAAAAAACTTGCCGTTTTTGGGAAATTTCATAAGACTCTATCATTGACAAAAAAATAAACGGCAAAACTATTGCAACAATGGAGCAAAATCGCTACCTTTGCAGTGTTGATAACAACAATAGTTCTTTTACATTATGAAGTACGGACAACTAAAGGCGGAATTAGCCGCTGCCGGATGTTCTCTGCTACGTAGAGGAGGCAACCATGAGATATGGTATTCACCTATCACTGGTAAACGATTTCCTGTACCATCCCATGGATCCAAGGAAGTCGCCCCATCTACGGAGCACTACATCAGGAAAAACGCTGGGCTAAAATAGCCCCGGATCACCAAAGTAGTCAGAGGAGTGCGGGACACTCCCGCACTCCATACTTCATCATTTTAACTGCTTTTGTTGTTATTCAATAAAACGAGGTTAACAACCTCGTTTTTCAGAAAGACTATCATATTTAACGAGACACGCATAAAATAATGAAAGCCAACATCGTAGTAGAGCAAACTCCGGACGGATATTTTTCTTGCTATGTCAAGGAGAACATACCGTATGTAGGACTTTTGGGCTATGGAAACACTTCAGAAGAATCTATCAACAATCTGATAGACTTCTACAAGGAGATGAAGGCAGAGCTATCATCTGAGGGCAAAATAATTCCTGATCTCGACTTTGTGATTCATTATGACATGCCTTCATTTTTCAACCGTTTCAATTTTCTCAATCAGACGAAGATAGCACAACGAGCCGGCATAAATCCATCGCTTATGAGAAAATACACCTCCGGAGTAGCGCATGCCGGCCAACAGCAATACGACAAGCTTCATGCAGCAGTGCAGTCTTTAGCCAAAGAAATGCTCGCTGCCGCATTTTAAGATATTCTGCGCGAGATGCGTCGACTTTATATGTAAAAGAACTTTAAGAAAGGAAACCTCCGGAAACATAACCGGAGGTTTTTTATGCTTAACACTATGATATCTAAGCAGTGTTTCAAGCACTATTTAAATAAAATTTTGCATTGCGGGCACTTATAGTTATCTTTGCAGATAAAATACATTTATGCCCAGATTCAACCCGGCTACAGGCGAGTGGGAAGGTCTTGACCCGCCCGGCCTGCCTCGCAACAATTCAAGGCCGCCACGACCGGCCAACGACTACGGCGCCTCGGCAATCGACATGTCGGGCGGCGGCGGTTTCGCGCGCCGTCCGAGGCGGCAGTCTTGGCTGAGCCGGGCAAACGAGGCGGTGACAAACATCGGCAACAGCCTTGCCGACTTCTGCGACAATTGGCGCGACAAGCTGGGCACCTTGCTTACTTGGCTGCTCTACGCAGCCGGCGCCTTAGGCCTTATCAGTCTGGCTCTCGACGGGCATTGGATAGCGGCAATCGTAGTCGGCCTCCTGCTCGGCGCGGTATATGTGTCGGCAGCTGTTGTTGTCGCCATGATAGCCGCATGGCTGATTTTCATCCCTGTGGCCGCCCTCCGCTTCATATTCTATAATATATGGACGCTGCTCATAGCCATCGGCATAGCTGCGGCGGCATGCTATAACGCATACGCCCCGACGCACACCTACACATATTCCGAGCCGGCACCGGTTGAAGAAATCACCTCCCGGCCATATTACTGCCACGCATGGGTGCTCAATGTGCGCGAGCAGCCCGACAGCAACGCGGCTGTGATAGGCACTTTCGAAAAGGGCGACGCAATAGCCGTCACCGACCTTCATGCTACCGAAGACTTCGCCGCTATAGAATATTTCGGCCGGACGGCATACGTATCAAGCAAATACATCTCACAAAATGAACCTCAATAGATTTCTCCTCACCGCCGCCGCCATTCTCATGGCGGCGACCGCAATGCCTTGCACATCGCTCATAGCCTCCGGAAGCGCCACTGCCTCGGGGCGCCCTCTGCTGTGGAAACACCGCGACACCTCGGCCGACAATAATTTCATACACCGTATCGAAGAAGATGGCAAAATCGGCTACGTCGGCCTCTTCAACGGCGGCGATTCCATAAACCTCGCCGAGGCTTGGATGGGCATGAACGACGCCGGATTCGCCATCATGAACACCGTAGCCTACAATCTGCCGGCCAACGCCCCGTCGTGGATCGACCGCGAGGGTTACGTCATGGCCGAGGCTCTGCAGACCTGCCGCAGCGTGGATGATTTCGCGCGACTTCTTGACAGCCTGCCCAAACCCATGGGCGTGCGCACCAATTTCGGCGTAATCGACGCTGACGGCAACGGGGCATATTTCGAGACCGACGACTACAAATATGTGCGCTATGACCTGCGCGACGCCCAAGGCGGAGTGATGATACGCACCAACTACGCCTACAGCGGCACACCCGACGAGGGTAAGGGCTATATACGCCATCAGAATGTCGTAGACTTGCTCAAGGCACAGATCGACACAGGCAGCCTCACCCCGGCGTCGCTGACCGAAGGCGTGAGCCGCTCGTTCTACAACTCTCTCACCGGCTACGACGGCAACGAGAGCAGCGACACTTGGACCATCGACCAAGACTTCGTGCCCCGCCACTCATCCACAGCCTCAATCGCTGTGGAAGGCATACTCTCCGGCGATACTCCCGACAGTCAGGTGATGTGGGCCAACATCGCCTACCCACCCTGCGGCTACGTCGTGGCCGTGACCAACGACTCAGTGCCGGCGGCAGCAGATATGGCCGTCAAAGATGGAAAAACAATCGCACCGCTGGCGGCAGAAGCAGCCGAACTGAAGGCTCTCGTATTCCCTATCGAGCGCGGCAACGGGGCAAAATATATAAATCTTGACATTCTTCGCCCCATAAGTGAAGAAAATTATCAAAAATCGCTCGAATCCTATTCAAATTTTCGCAGCGGCAAATCCGGACGATAAGAGTAAAATAAGCCAATTTTAAAGATTTTTTGGCAAATTGACAAATAGCAAACTTCAGAAATCGCTATAAAAGTATGTTTTAAAACATAACGCTACAACATCTTTTATATTTAACTTATTTTAACTTTATATACATAATTTCATATAAATATCAACAACATTAATAATCATCATTTAAAAATAAAGCAAAATGTAAAAATGCAAGCAAAAGTTAGAAATAGCTTTCACCGCGACTCAGAAGCCGCACATTCCGGCTTTTGAAAAATTTTGCAGATGAAAAAACTATTAGTAACTTTGCAGTGGAAATGATACGACAAGCATTGCAGGATGCTTTTTCATATTAAACAAATCTGGAATAGACATATAAATCTAACATTAAGTACTATGTGTAAGACTGCAAGGGCCGTCCGCGAGGATAGCCCTTGTTTCGTTTTGCACTGCTTTGTTTTTCTCCCTCTTTTTTCGTAATTTTGCAGAAGATATGGGACGAATACTATCAATCGATTTCGGACGCCGTCGCTGCGGCATAGCTGTCACCGACCCCCTGCGCATTGTCGCGTCGGGGCTCACCACGGTAGCCACGGCACAGCTCACCGAGTTTATAAGCAAATATGTAGCCGCCGAGGGCGTTGACCTCATCGTTGTGGGCGAGCCCCGCGACATGCACGGCAACCCGTCGGAGTCGACGCGCTATCTGCGTCCGGCTATAGCGCGCCTGCAGAAAGCTCTGCCAGGAGTCGAGATGATATCGTTCGACGAGCGATTCACATCCGTGCTCGCACACCGCGCCATGCTCGACGGCGGTCTGGGCAAGATGGCACGCCGCGACAAAGCTCTCGTCGACGAGATTTCGGCAACCATAATACTCAACGACTTTCTCCAGAGCCGTCAATATCAGGAACGAAACAACAACAATATATGAAACTACCAGTATATCTCTACGGCCATCCGGTGCTCAGAGCCGAAAACGAGGCCGTAGCCAAAGATACCGAAGGCATCAAAGACTTGGTGGCCAAGATGTTTGATGCGATGTATGAATCCGAAGGCGTAGGCCTCGCTGCTCCGCAGATCGGCAAGAACATCCGTCTTGTCGTAATCGACGCCGACCCCGTGAGCGACACCTTCCCCGAGTGCGCAGGCCGCAAGTTCGCCCTCATCAACCCCGAAATCGAGATTCTCGACGGCGACGAGGTGTCGCGCCCCGAAGGCTGCCTCAGCCTGCCCGGAATCAGCGAGAATGTGTCGCGCGTTGAGCATATCCGACTCACTTGGCTTGACGAGGACTTCAACGAGCACAGCGAGGAAATCAGCGGTTTCCTCGCCCGCATAGTGCAGCACGAGTGCGACCACCTCGAAGGCATGCTCTTCATCGACCACCTCTCCGGTATCCGCAAGCAGCTCATCAAAGGCAAGCTCAACCGTATCCTCACCGGCACAGTGCCGGTAGACTACCCCGTGCGCTTCGGCCCCGGTGCAAAAAAATCACGACGCTAATACCATCTATTTAAAATGGCTGACGATAAAAAAGTAATATTCTCGATGGTGGGTGTAAGCAAGATTTACCCACCCCAGAAACAAGTTCTTAAAGAGATTTACCTGTCGTTTTTCTATGGTGCCAAGATCGGTATCATCGGTCTGAACGGCTCGGGTAAATCGTCTCTTCTTAAAATCATCGCCGGTATCGACAAAGACTACCGCGGCGAAGTAGTGTTCGCTCCCGGATATTCCGTAGGCTATCTTGAGCAGGAACCGCACCTCGACCCCGACAAGACCGTCATCGAGGTTGTCCGCGAGGGCGTGCAGCCCATCATGGACCTTCTCGCCGAGTTCGAGAAAGTTAACGAGGCTTTCGGCGACCCCGACGTGCTCGAAGACCCCGACAAGATGGACGCACTCATCGCCCGTCAAGCCGAGCTGCAGGACGCTCTCGACGCCGCCGACGCTTGGAACATCGACTCACGCCTTGAGCGCGCCATGGACGCCCTCCAATGCCCGCCCGACGACCAGCCCGTGACCACCCTCTCCGGTGGCGAACGTCGCCGTGTGGCTCTCTGCCGTCTTTTGCTCCAGCAGCCCGACGTGCTGCTGCTCGACGAGCCCACCAACCACCTCGACGCCGAATCTATCGACTGGCTCGAGCAGCACCTCAACCAGTATCCCGGCACGGTGATCGCCATCACCCACGACCGCTACTTCCTCGACCATGTGGCAGGATGGATTCTCGAGCTCGACCGCGGTGAAGGTATTCCATGGAAGGGCAACTACTCTTCATGGCTCGACCAAAAGACCAAGCGCATGGCTCAGGAAGAGAAACAAGCCTCAAAGCGCCGCAAGACCCTTGAGCGCGAGCTCGAATGGGTGCGCATGGCTCCCAAGGCCCGTCAGGCCAAAGGCAAAGCCCGTCTCAACAGCTATGACAAACTGCTCAACGAAGACCAACGCCAGCGCGAGGAACGCCTCGAAATCTTCATCCCCAACGGTCCGCGCCTCGGCAACAAGGTAATCGAAGCCAGCCACCTCGCCAAATCATTCGGCACAAAGACCCTCTTCAAAGACCTCTCGTTCGCTCTGCCGCCCAACGGCATTGTAGGCGTCATCGGCCCCAACGGTGCCGGCAAGACCACTCTCTTCCGCCTCATCATGGGCCAGCAGCAGCCCGACAACGGCTCTTTCGAAGTCGGAGAGACCGTCAAGGTTGCATACGTAGACCAGAGCCACCACGATCTCCTGCCCGAGCGCACCGTATATGAAGTGATTTCGCAAGGCGTAGAGAGCTTCCGCATGGGCGGCCGCGATGTCAACGCACGCGCCTACCTCTCGCGCTTCAACTTCACCGGTGCCGATCAGGAAAAGAAAATCGGTGTACTATCAGGCGGCGAGCGCAACCGTCTGCACCTCGCAATGGCGCTCAAGGAAGAAGGCAACGTGCTTCTGCTCGACGAACCTACCAACGACATCGATGTCAACACCCTGCGCGCACTCGAGGAAGGTCTTGAAGACTTCGCAGGCTGTGCCGTAGTTGTTAGCCACGACCGTTGGTTCCTCGACCGTATATGCACCCACATACTCTCTTTCGAGGGCGACGGCAATGTAGTGTTCTACGAAGGATCATACTCCGACTACGAAGAATACAAGAAAATGCAGAACGGCGGCAAGGAGCCCCCGCGCCGACGCTACCGCAAACTTATGGAATAAACCGTCCATGGCGGTGTCTGAGCTCAGACACCGCCTTTTTTATTTTACCAATGTATACCTGAACTCCTTAAACCTATTAAACTCAAAATAAACAAGTTTCGCAAGCGAAACTTCAGTTAATTAAATTTTCATATTCGGCGGAAATTTGCTAATTTTGCAGCTAAAATTAATCTGAAAAATGAAAATAGCGATTGTGGGCGCCTCGGGCGCTGTAGGTCAGGAATTTATCGATGTTTTGAATGCTTCGTCGATGCCTGTCGACGAGCTCAGACTCTTCGGGTCGGAGCGCAGTGCCGGCCGCAAGTATATGTTTCGCGGTGAAGAGACTCAGGCTGTTCGCGTTCTCGGAGCCAACCCTCTCGACTTCAAAGATATAGATTTCGCATTTGTATCAGCCGGCGGTGATGTATCGAAGCAGTATGCCGACGAAATAACACGCTTCGGCGCGCTTATGATCGACAACAGCAGCGCTTTCCGCATGGACGCTGACGTGCCCTTGGTGGTGCCTGAGGTCAACGGTGCCGACGCTTTCAACGCTCCCCGCAACATAATCGCCAACCCCAACTGCACCACCATACAGATGGTGGTGGCCCTCAAGCCCATCAACGACCTCTCGCCTATCACTCGCGTGCATGTGGCCACTTATCAAGCCGCCAGCGGCGCCGGAGCCTCGGGCATGGAAGAGCTGCGGCAGCAGATACGCCAGATTGTTGAGGGCAGCGAGGTGACAAACAAGAAATTCGTGAGCCAGCTGGCTATGAACCTCATACCCCACATCGACACCTTCACCGACAACGGATACACCCGCGAGGAGATGAAGATGCACAACGAGACAAAGAAAATCATGCACGCCCCCGGCCTCGAGGTGAGCGCCACATGCGTGCGCGTGCCGGTAGAGCGCGCCCACAGCGAGGCTATATGGGTTGAGACCGAAAAGCCTGTCAGCGTGGCCGACGCCCGCGCAGCTTTCGCTGCCGCAGAAGGCGTGGTGCTTGTAGATAATCTCGAGCCCCTCGGCTATCCCATGCCGCTCTTCGTGGCCGGCAGCGATCCCGTGTATGTAGGCCGTGTGCGCGCCGACCTCGCAAATCCCAACGGACTGTCATTCTGGGCCGTGGCCGACCAGATCCGCAAAGGCGCCGCCCTCAATGCTGTGCAGATAGCCCAATACATCATAGAGCATAGATGATACCCCTCGCGCAAGCCTTGGTGACAGCGCCGGTGCAGATATTCTTTATCGTGCTGGCAATCATCCTCTTTGCGCCTTTATTGCTCAATAAGCTCAAGATTCCCCACATCATCGGCATGATTGTGGCGGGCGTGGTAGTGGGTCCTTACGGATTCAATATCCTCGACAACGACTCATCTTTCGCCATCTTCGGGCAGGTAGGACTGCTATACCTCATGTTCCTCGCCGGTCTGGAGATTGACATGTACCATCTGCGCCTTAACCTCAACCGAGGCCTCACATTCGGACTTCTGACGCTGACAATACCGCTTGCCATGGGCGTGCTGTCGAGCGTCTACCTGCTCGACCTCGACTGGACCACCTCCTTCCTCCTCGGCGCCATGTATGCCTCGCATACTCTGCTGGCCTATCCCGTGGCCGCGCGCTTCGGCATTACCAAGGCTCCGGCGGTGCTCATCGCAATTGTCGGTACCATCATAGCCGTGATTGGTGCCCTGCTTGTCCTCGCCGCAACGGTGAGCGTGCGGCAGGAAGGATTTTTCAACTTCGTTGCCATTGCGCTGCTGATGTTGCGCTTGGCGATATGGGTGGCGGCGCTGCTATATCTTTTCCCGCGTGTCACACGATATTTCTTCAAGAAATACAACGACAAAGTCACCCAATACGTCTTTGTGCTCGCGCTTGTCTTCCTCGCCGCATGCACAGCGCAGATGATAGGCCTCGAGCCGGTGCTCGGCGCTTTCTTCGCCGGCCTGTTGCTCAACCGCTTCATTCCCATAGCCTCGCCCCTGATGAGCTCGATAGAGTTTGTGGGCAACGCCCTCTTCATCCCCTACTTCCTTATCAGCGTGGGCATGATTATCAACATCAAGGTATTCGGCGACACCGCCACTCTCGGGGTGGCGGCGATAATGCTTGCGGTGGCGCTCGTGAGTAAATGGCTGCCGGCGTGGCTCACACAGCGCGCCAACGGCTTCGGCAGCGAGAGCCGCAATGTGATGTTCGGCCTCACGGCGGCACACACGGCTGTGGCTCTTGCCGTTGTAACGGTAGGATATCGCCTTGAGATGTTCGACGAGCGCATACTCAACAGCACCATCGCCGTGATTCTCGTCACCTGCGCCCTTGCACCTCTCATCACCTCGGGAGCCGCAGCCAAGCTTAAAGTGCGCATGATTGAGGAAGACCCCGACCATGCCACCGGCAAGAACCAACGCAACAACAACACCCTCATAGGCGTGGCAAACCCGGTGACGACTCCGGCCTTGGTGGAGATGGCAGTGCTCATGCGCAACACACGAGGCACGCACCACTTCTACGCCCTCCATGTGCGCAACGACAACGGCACGCCCGCAAAAATGCTCTCGCGCAACTCTCTCGAAGCCGCCCGACGCACCGCAGCCGCCGCCGACACACACATCGACACCCTCGACCGCTACGACATCAACACAGTCACCGGCGTGCTCAATGCCATAGAGGAGCGCGACATCACCGAAATCATGCTCGGCATGCACCGACGCACCACCGTCATAGACTCTTTCTTCGGCAACAAGGTAGAGCAACTGCTCCGCTCCACCAACCGCATGATATTGATATCGCGCTGCTTCATCCCCGCCGGCACTATCACCCGCGTAATCGTGTGGGTACCGGCCGACGCTCACTACGAGACAGGCTTCAACCGCTGGGTGCGAGCCCTCTCGCGCCTCACCCGTCAGGTTGGCTGCCGCATTATATTCTGCTGCCCCGCCGAGGTGCAGCCGCTTATCAGAGGCGTGATTTACTCCGAAAACTACGGCATACGCTGCGAATTCGAGACCACCGAAGGCCTCGATGACCTCATACTGCTCTCTAACCGTATTCTCGACGACGACCTCTTCGTAGTCATAGGCGCACGCGTGCAGTCGGTGTCTTACCGCGCCGAGATGGCCGAGCTGCCCGGATTCCTGCAGCGCTATTTCTCGCGCAACAACCTGATGATGATCTACCCCGAGCAATTCGGCGAGGCACCCGTACTCACATCATTCACCGACCCCTTGGCCTCCGACCTTGCCTCAGCACCCTCGCCGGTAATGCTGAAACTGCGCAAGATGGCCGCGCACATCAAACGACTTTTCAAATGAACATCATAGAAATCGACTCCCTCTCCGACGAACGCGTGCAGCCCTTCGCCGCCCTCACCGACCGCCAGCTGCGCTCGCAGGCAGGCATGATAATAGTGGAAAGCCCCAAGGTTATAACATCGGCTCTCAACGCCGGCTGTCGCCCCTTGGCTCTCTTGTGCGAGGAGCGGCACATCGCCGGCGACGCCGTCGACATCATCGCCCGCTGCCCCGATATGCCCGTATATACCGGTAGCCGCGACCTCCTTGCCTCGCTCACCGGCTACACCCTCACCCGCGGCGGGCTCTGCGCCATGCCGCGCCCCGAGCCGCC